>Ga0209379_10002086_pt1 | contig 12420 bp, 10 predicted proteins | sample tdDd001_FD_187124 | JGI IMG/M metagenome (GOLD analysis project Ga0209379, IMG submission 187124) | Marine sediment microbial communities from the Atlantic coast under amendment with organic carbon and nitrate - tdDd00.1 (SPAdes)... | ecosystem: Environmental > Aquatic > Marine > Coastal >...
ACATTTCTAGAGCATGGTATCCAACTTGATCTAAACGCTCTAAAATGGGTTCTATTTCGTGCCATTTAAGGCGTGTAGCAATAAGTGATTGGTGGGCGTCGCGTAACACGGTTTCGGTGATCTTAATTTTTTTCAAGTGAACACCTTCTTTCGATAAGGGTATGCGTTTTGTTGATATTGGAATTATACCCCTACAAAAAAGATTACAAACGATATGGTGTATAGAAAACTTGTGTGGGTCATTCTTTGAGGTCACGGGTCGCATATATGCGACCCCTACACAAACAATTTATACAATGATTTCTAGAATATTATTTGATATATATAATAAAAAACAGCCTTGCCAACGCAAAGCGTTACAAGGCTGTTCAAAATAAAAAATTCTCTAAAATAAAATTCCTTAAGTTTAATGACATCATCGAAAATGTCTTCAAACAGCCCAGCAACGCTCTTCGCGTCGCTGTGGTCGCGGTACGCGCCCAATATATAAACGTATGCAATCCAAAGAAGAAAAATGAATTTTCTTTTTTTGCATTACACGCGGTTATATGCTGTTTTTGTTACTTCACGGAAAAAGATCAGGAGGGCATCTAAGGGGGACACCCTCCCCTCTAAAAAATGTTAGAGAAGTGCACGCATAGTTAATTATCAGTAGACAGTCGTCGGTCCTCGGCTAAAAGATTTTAACCGTACTCCGTACTCCGATCTCTGAGCTCCAAATCTCAACTTATTGAGATTTAATTATTGGGAGTGTTGATCCACCCGCCGGCATAAGTAAGACTTTCGCATCTTCACCTTGCTTTTCAAGAGCAGCATCCACCGCTTCTTGAGCTGTATTATAAGGAATAAAATTAAGTTTTTTAACAAGGTCATCATCTAAATCAGATACAAAGTGTAAATCTGCTTTTAGTAGCACGCTTGCAATTGCAGCTGCTTTATGGCCACCTAACTTAAAATTACGTTTAATTTCTTCAATCATTTCTGCTGGTTCTTTGTTTAACATCCAGTCTTCAAAAGTATGTTCTCCAAAGCCCTCTTTTGCTGAAGCAAGCATAACAACTACGCCACCTTCTTTTACTGCATGTTTTGAGTTATCTAAAGATTTTTGAGACTGATATAAATTGAGGTCTTTAGGGAATCCGCCTGGTGTTACAACTACAATATCTGCTGGCTCTTCTATTTCGATTCCGTAAAGGGTATCTAAGAAACGGCATCCTTCACGATGGGCATCTTTCCAGTGACCTGAAACTGCTTTAATAATTTCTTTTTTTGCATTGAGTACGACATTAACAATAAAATCGATTTTGAAAAACTCAGTTATTTGGTCAATGTCCTGACGTACTGGGTTTGTATCTAAGTTACCTGTTCTTGCTTCTGATTTAACCATGTTACTGTGGTTTGCCTGTATTGCAGCATGACTTGATACACCCGGCATAATGGCTTTAGCTCCACCGCTATAACCTGCAAAGTAATGGTACTCTACATTTCCCATACAAATAACACGGTCTGCATTAGCAACTGGTTCAAATATATCTACTGGCGTACCGTTTTTACACGTTCCAAAATTAATACATTTTTTCATATCACTATCAATAACGTTAACGCCACTCTTATATACAGCCTCGCCAACAAGAGCTTTCTTTTCTTCTTCTGTATGTGGACGATGACTACCTAGAGCTAAAACTATAGTTACGTCTTCTTCTTTTACATTGGCTTCTTTCAACTCTTCCATTACATATGGTAAGACTTTATAACTAGGCATTGGTCGTGTTATATCACTGGTTACAATAACAATACTCTCACCCGGTTTAACAATGTCTTTGAGTCGTGGAGAGTTAATAGGTTCTTTTAACGAACGTTTTACTTCATCTGCTCCCATAAGATCTACATCAACCTTATTAGGTACTAGTTCTTTATAAAAGTTCTTTTCAGGAATTTCGAAGGCTACAGTTCCCTTAGAAAATTTGAAATCAAATTTTTTCATTCTTGGCACTCCTTTTTAAGGTATACATCAACTTTTATCTCTATCTATATGTTTTCCTACTAAACGAGGGGGTGGAGGTCTATATTCATAGACCTCCAATAATAAGTTTATAGCTTGTAAGTATGGCAGGCGCAAGACCTGCCGCTACGTTCTTTTGAATTCACTATTTTAAATTCGTCCAAACCCATTTTGCTAAGAGATTTCGTTTAATTCAAGAAACAGGTGTTATTTGAGTAAGGATAGGACTTTGTCCGCGACGCACTCAAATGTTATCTGTGACGCGGAAGTAAGCGAAATATCGACGCAAAACTATATTCTTGATATTCCTGTTTTTACAGCAGCATCATATACCGCTTTTGCGACTGCTGGCGCAACTCGCTCATCAAGCGCATATGGAATAATATTTTCTTCATTTAAGTCTGCTTCATCAACAAGTCCTGCTATAGCATAGGCTGCAGCAACTTTCATTGCTTCGTTGATGTCTGATGCTCTTGCATCTAATGTGCCTCTAAAGATTCCAGGGAATGCAAGTACGTTATTGATTTGGTTAGGGAAATCTGAACGACCTGTACCGACGATACGTGCACCTGCTGCTTTTGCATCGTCTGGTAGTATTTCTGGGTCTGGGTTTGCCATTGGCAGTACAATTGGGTCTTTTGCCATGGACTTTACCATGTCTTGGCTTACTAAGTTAGGGCCTGATACACCTATAAAGACATCAGCACCTACCATGGCATCTGCTAATGTACCAGTTTTACCTTCTGTATTACTGATTGCTGCCATTTTATCTTTTAGCCATTGACCTCTTAAGTCGTTCTTTGAGATCATACCTTTTCGATCACATATTGTTATATCTTTTACACCTAAGTCTAATAGAATGTTCATGATGGACCATCCTGCTGCTCCGGCTCCATTCATGACTACTTTAATATTTTCCATCGTCTTTCCAACAATTTTTAGGGAGTTGATTAAAGCAGCACTTGTTACAACTGCTGTCCCATGTTGATCGTCATGAAAAATCGGAATGTTCATAGTTTCTTTCAATTTCATTTCAATTTCTACACAACGAGGTGCTGAAATATCTTCTAAGTTTATACCACCAAATGTTGGTTCTAACATACGAACTACTTGTACGATTTCATCCACTTCTTTAGTTGCAATACAAATAGGAAATGCGTCTACATTGGCAAAGTTTTTAAATAGAATAGCCTTACCTTCCATAACTGGCATAGCTGCTTCTGGTCCAATATCACCTAGGCCAAGGACTGCTGTTCCGTCACTTACAACCGCTACTAGGTTTCCCTTTGCTGTGTACTTGTAAACGTCTTCTACATTTTCGCTAATTTTACGACATGGTTCTGCAACACCCGGTGTATAGGCTGTTGACATATCTGTACGATCTACCAGTGGCACTTTACTTACCACTTCAATTTTACCTACATTCTCTTCATGCATTTTTAATGCAATTGCATTGTAATCTGGTTTACTCACAGTACTTCCTCCACATTTCAAATAGAATTGATATCTTCTACACTCTTTTATCCACGAATGGTTTTATCTATATGCCGTTCATTATATCACTTTACTGGGGTAAAGGAATAGGACAAAGAGCTTTCTATTCCTTTAGCTTACTTCCCTTATGGGAAGGATTACGACTCTATGAGTCGGCTTACCTTGCTTTGCTTTGGGCTTACTTCTACCTTTGGTAGAAGGCAAGGACAGAAGCAAGTAATTAGCTAAAAAGAGGTTGATTTTCAACCTCTTTCTAGCTCTTGAACTTTCCGTTCTCCGTAAACCGTACTCCGCGCTCCATTTTTGCTAAGCAAAAATACTCAACAGTATTGTAGCCAATATCAACATAAATGCGCCACCAATACGTGAAGATATTTGAGCAAATGGCATGAGTTTCATGCGCTTGGAAGCCGATAATACTGCAACATCTCCTGTACCACCCATATTGGCCATGCACAATCCAGCCGTTATAGCTGATTCAATTGGGTAGAACCCGAACAAGCTTCCTACAATACCTGACCCGATAATGGAACCTACAACTGTTACTGTAACCAATAATACGTACTGTAAGGTAAAGGCATCAATAACTTGCTGTAAGTTCGTATAGGCAATACCAATTCCAACGAGTAAAGCAGGTGTTAAATTAGCCATTACAAAACGGAACCATTGATAAGCCCCTTCTTCATATTTTTTAGGCATCATTCCAAATGCTTTAATCAAGGCAACTGAAATAATCATTAAGGCATAGGAGTGGATCGGGATAAATTTAGCTAGCATTTTCCCCCATACAAAGAAGGTTGTTGATAATAGCAATCCAATGCCCATCATTTTAAGGTCTAATGGTTGACGTTCAACCTCTACCTCATGGTCTTCTGTTTGGTCTTTCATTAAGTTACCTTCTCCAGTAAGTGAAGGTTTTAGTTTTCCTAGTTTATCAAGGGCTCCACCAGCAACAATAGACAGTGCATTACCCAATGCGAGTGCTGGAATCATAACCGATAACATTTCTGTCGTATCTCTATTTAAAGCTTCACCAAATATTTTAGAAAGGGGTACTGCGCCTGCGCCCATTCCACCGCCCATTATAGGGATTCCAATATAGAATATAGCTTCCTTAGCACCGTAACCTATGGCTGCACCTACAATTCCAACCAGTGTTAATGCAACTGCTACACCACCTGCAATAGCTGGTAAATATCTTAATGCTGCTTTAACTAATAACTTACGATCCATTCCCAAAATACTGCCACAGATTAAAGCTGCGATATAGAAACTTAAAAAACTACTCCCACTTTTCATAAATGGAATGACAATTTCGCCTATTGATTCAGGTAGTATACCGTATGTCATCAGAGCAGCTGTACCAAAAATACATACAATTGGACCACCGCCAAAATAGTCTTTAATGATTGGTGTATGGTTGCCAATTTCATTAAAAATCGCCCCCATAATCATCATGAATGGAATAGCCCCTACGAGTCCTCCAGGCAGAACGCCTAAATAAATTGCTCCAAATATAATAGCAGATAATAATGTAAACATCGGTACAGTTAATCCCATAATCAAATATGGTGATTTCCCTTGTATTGCACCTTCTAGTGATTGATCTGTCGATAATCGGTTTTCCATTTGTCTCCCCCTTGCTATTCTTATAATTGCAAATAACTGTTATCTATAATCTACACAAGAAAGCTACACTTTCGATGTTTTAAAACCTAACTTGATGAGTTAAAAACATAAAAAAAAGACCGTCAAGTTTTTATCAAAATGCAACACCCTATTGTATTGATTTCATGTTTGAAATTAGTAGGTTAGGATATACATTAAAATACATCGCACCTCTTCTCTAGCGATGATACAGATAAGGTAAAAACACCTTATCAGACAGAATAAAAGTGGGGTGATTTTTTGCCATCAATCTTTGGTATAAAATTTATGAAACAAGTAATGATGCGTAAAGTGCTTATTGCACTAACACCGATCATTATTGCATCTGTGTACTACTTTGGCTGGCGATCTATTGTATTATTAGCTGTTACTTGTACAGCAGGAGCCTTAGCCGAATATGCTTTTAAAAGAAAAGATAATAAACCCGTAACCGAGGCAGTGTTTGTTTCTTGCTTCCTCTATACACTTACCCTACCACCACGTACTCCGTTTTGGATTGCCGCTGTAGGAATCATTTTCGGAATTGTTTTTGGTAAAGAAGTATTTGGAGGTTTTGGTAGAAACGTATTTAATCCAGCTCTTGTTGGACGAGCCTTTGTTTATGTCTCCTTCCCTAAGTTTTTAACCATCCAATGGACTCAAAGTTCTACACAGTTTCCGGGTGGACTACTTAAGTACATAAACGCTCCAATCGATACCTTATCTACTGCAACACCTATGTTAGCATTTCGTTCGACAGGCGAAATGGTCGATTACGGTCGCCTCTTCTTAGGTAATGTCTCTGGATCATTAGGAGAAACCAGTGCCATTCTCATTATTTTAGCTGCTATCTATTTAATCTATACAAAAACTGCATCATGGGAGATTATAGCTTCCATGACTGGTAGCTTTTTAATCTTTGACAGTTTGATGCATTATAGTGGTGTCGCACAGGTTCCGAATCCTATTTTCGGTTTATTATCCGGCGGGTTACTATTTGCAGCTACCTTCATGGCAACGGACCCTATATCGGGCCCAAAAACCAAGGAAGGAAAATGGATTTACGGTACTCTTATTGGTATAGTGACCGTTGTTATTAGAGGGTTTGCTTTATTTGCAGGTGGCGTTATGTTTGCTATCTTAATTGGCAATACATTTGCACCAATCATCGATGAAACTGTTAAATATGTGAAAGCTCAAAAAAAGAAAAGGGGTGTAGCTAATGGCTAAAAAGAAGCAAGTGCTTTACCCCGTTGTTTTTATGATTGTTATTACAGCCATATTTACAACTGCATTGGCCCTCATAAACGAACTCACAATCGATCGCATAAAAGCACTAGAAGATACAAAGCAAAAACAAACGATTCTTTATGTCTTTGGTATTGAAGCACCTGACAACCAAGCTGACGTTAACAAAGCTTTTAATCAATACATTGAGACTGAAGTTAAGGATAATGAAACCATCTACAAGGCAACACAAGATGGTACAGAACTAGGATATGCATTTGAAATAACTGGGTCAGGTCTATGGGGAAGTATATTAGGGTATGCGGCAGTTAATCAAGACTTTACACAAGTTTTAGGGATTGATTTCGTAACCCATTCCGAAACACCTGGACTAGGTGGTCGTATTTCAGAGTTGTGGTTTAAAGAGCAATTCAGAGCGGTTGAAATTGATCCAGAAAAAAAAGACATTGTTACTTATCGTCCAGCACCAAAGGGTAATGTGGATGCCATAACAGGCGCAACCCTCACCTCAGATGCTGTTCGAAATATCATTAACGAAGATATCATGTCCTTCATAAATCGCATGGAAGGAGGTCTGTAAATGGCAGGTAAAATTAAAAAGATATTCACCGTTGGTCTTATAAAAGACAATCCTGTTTTCAGACAAATCCTTGGTATATGTTCAGCACTGGCTGTTACTAATTTAATGATGAACTCTCTCGTAATGGGATTAGGACTCATATTTGTAACCGCTTTTTCAGAACTTACCTACTCACTCATACGTAACATAACACCTAAACATATTCGTATGATGGTTCAAACATTAATTATCTCGGCTTATGTAATTATAGTCGATATATTCTTAAAAGCGTACTTCCCAGATATGAGTAAAGCACTGGGACCATACGTAGGTTTAATTATTACAAATTGTATCATTATGGGACGTTGTGAAGCATACGCTCAGTTTAATCCACCCTTCTATTCATTTATAGATGGTGTCGCTGCCGGCACAGGTTATGCTGCCGTCCTTTTATTCATCGCATTTTTTAGAGAACTACTCGGTTTTGGAACACTCTTTGGGATTTCAATCCTTGGCGAAGGATGGGTTAGTTGGACGCTTATGATTATGCCACCTGGTGCATTCTTTATGCTGGGCATTGTTATTTGGATTAGCCACAGCATCTTCCCTACAGAAGATACAAAGAAAAGTAGCAAAGGAGGTGCGTCTGCATGATTGAAATTCATCCTATGGTTATATTCTTTGCAGCCATTTTCACCAATAACATGATCTTGTCTAACTTCTTAGGTATGTGCTCATTTATTGCTGTTTCTAGCGAAATAAAGACGTCACTCAACCTTGGACAAGCCGTAACCTTTGTACTTACATTTACAACATTACTTAACTATTTTGTATATCATGTTATTCTAGTTCCATTAGGACTTGAGTATTTAAGATATATTGTGTTTATCATTGTCATTGCTGCTTTTGTTCAATTGGTAGAAATGATCATAGATCGATATTTTCAAACCTTATACTATGCACTTGGGATTTTTCTTCCTTTAATAACTGTTAATTGTGCTATCTTAGGGGTTTCACTTTTTATGGTTATTAGAGACTACGATTTATTTCAATCCCTTGCATTTGGTGTAGGATCCGGAATTGGATGGACCTTAGCCATTGTAACTATGGCAGGTATTCGTCAAAAAATTAAAAAGGCTCCTATTCCAAAAGGATTAGAAGGACCTGGTATAACACTTATTATCATTGGCCTCATGGCCTTAGCATTTATCGGTTTTTCCGGTATTGTACAAATACAATAGGAGGTCGCTATGGAAAAAATCTTAATTACTGTAACAGCCATATCATCCATATCAGGCGTCCTCGCCTTGCTTCTCTCCATTGCTAATAAAACCATTGCTAATTATGGCGAAATGAAAATGGTCATTAACGATGAAAAAGAATACACCGTTGATGGTGGAGATACGCTCTTAACTACACTTGTCGAGAATGAGATTTTTATCCCGTCTGCTTGTGGTGGTAAAGGGTCTTGTGGTTATTGTAAAGTAACGGTTGTAGAAGGTGGCGGTCAGTTCCTACCTACAGAAGCTGGTTATGTAACTGAAGAAGAACAAAAAGAAGGCGTTCGACTTTCGTGCCAGTGCAAAGTTAAAGAAGATATAAAAATCGCCATTCCTGAAGAACTCTTTAATGTTCGTCAATATGATTATAGAGTTGCTCAGATAAACACCGTTACTGAAAAGATTAAGCACTTACATTTAGACTTACCTCAAGGAAAAGAAATTCAGTTTAAGCCAGGTCAATACATTCAGATTTTGACCCCAACATATAAAGGAAATTCTGAGGAAGTTTACAGAGCTTATTCTATAGCTTCTTCGCCTAGCAAAACAACTGGGATCGAACTCTTTATTGGCTATATTCCCGAAGGTATATGTACAACCTTTATACATCAATTTTTGAAAGAAAAAGATAAACTCACAGTCGTTGGTCCATTTGGCGATTTTATGTACCAAGAAACAGACCGCGAAATGGTTATGGGAGCCATTGGTACAGGCATGGCGCCAATACTCTCAATAATAAGACATATGTATGAACATAAAATTGAGCGAAAATGTACATTTTTCTTTAGTGCTCGTACCCGTAAAGATTTATTTATGATGGATGAACTATTAAAGTACGAATCCGAAATGCCTAACTTAACCCTTCGTTTCTCACTTACCCGTCCAACACCAGAATGTAATTGGGACGGAGATACAGGTCGTATTCCGCAAGTTATGGATAAGTACCTTGATGGCGATGGCAATAATATGGAATCGTATCTTTGTGGGAGTCCTATAATGATTGATGCTGTTACTGAAGTGTTGTTAAAGAAAGGGATTCCTGAAGAGCAGATTTATTATGATAAGTTTAGTTGATTGAACTCTGTTGGAGAGCGGAGAACGGAAAAAAGATTAAGACCTAGAAAAAAACTTATTAGCCACTGAATTCACGGAAGACACTGTTTAGATATTTCTTTATCAGTGCTTTCAGTGAAATCAGTGGCTAGTTTGTTTTTGTGAGTCATTTTTATATAAGTTCAGTCATCCAAGGTTGGTTGTTTACATATATGGGATTGAAGTCACAGTTAGTTGCTTAAGAACAGCCCAGCAAAGGTGAACCACCCATTGCTGTGGTCGCTTGGTGAACTGCCCCTTGTCAAATAGACATCTATTTATTGCATTTATAAACATTGTGATGATAGACTTCTGAATTCAAGTGGTGCTAAACATCCAAGCTTCTTTTGATATCTTCTATTATTGTAGAATTCTATATAATCTATTATTTTTGTTCTTAGTTCTTCAGACGAAGTAAACTTCGTTCCATAAAACATTTCTGTTTTTAGAATCCCAAAGAATCCCTCCATAGCCCATTATCTATACACTTTCCGACACGAGACATGCTTTGTATCATTTTCGCTTTCTCAACTTTTTTCTTAAAGATATTTGATGTATATTGAAATCCACGATCGCTATGAAAAATCGGTTTTGCATTAGGATGTTTTTCAATCGCATTTTCAAATGTTTTGAAAACAAGCTGTGCACTGTTTGTATTGGATAGTTCATAAGTAATAATACTGTTATCATACAGATCCATGATTGGGCTTAAATACAGTTTCTTTGAAGAACCTGTTATAGAGAACTCTGTAACATCTGTTAGCCACTTCGTATTTGGTGCTTGTGTTTCAAAATTTCGATTTAATACATTATCACGAACATAATCAGGATGTTGTTTTTTCCGATTGACTTTCTTTCTTCGAATCCTAGCAGAGATACCCAAGTATTTCATTAAACGATGAATGTAATTCTCACAATAGCTTTTGCTGTTTAACCGATTGATAAACATCGTCATCCGCCTATAACCTAGGATTCCATCAAAGGTCGAATGATACTCTTGAATGAGTTCGCAAAGAAGCTCGTCTTGTTTTTCTTTTTCAGGTTTTACCCGATGCTTGTGTTTATAATATGCGCTTCTAGATATACCAAGAATTTCGCATATCAAAACAATTGAATATCCTTTTTCATGATAGTAATCAACAGTGTTGTAACTTTCTTCGTGTCTTACTTTCGATAACGACTTTTCCGTTCCAGTGCTTCTTTTTTTTTAAGTACTTCAAGCTCCAATTGAGTCCTTTCATGGAGTTCTTTTTCACGCTTGAGTTCGAGTTTAAGACGTTCAACCTCATTAAGGGAACTTACGTCAATTTCATTCATTTTCTTTTTTCCGCGTTTCTTATGAACCAATGCTCCAGAGCCGTTTTTTATATAATCACTACTCCACTTACGTGCAGTTGTATAGCCGATTCCAAATTTGCGTGCTGCTCCTTTGCAATCCATTTTATTTTCAAGAATCCAGTGTACGATTTCTAAACGTTCTTCCAATGTTGTTTTTTTACGGTTCATGGTTTGAATATCTCCCTTGGACTTTGAGTGATGTCCTTCAATACCATGATAATACTTTTCTAGCCAGATGCTAATAGTATGAGGTGAAATATTATATTTTGATCCTAAAACTGTCATTGAATATTTTCCCTCAAGGTAAAATTGAATGATTTGTTTTTTTAATTCGGTGCTGTATTTCACATTTCCTTTTTTAGAATCAAAAACACTTTCTCCGTGATTTATATACTTAAGATACCATCGCCTAACTGACTCACGATGAACACCTATTTCATTTGCAATACTTGTGAAATTACCTTTACGTGCAATGTAATCTTTGCATGCTTGAGCTTTAATCTCCTTGCTAATTACTGAACAACTTGTCATAGTATCTCCTCCAAATTTTCAACAGTACAATAAATACTGTGTCTACTTTAGGTGGAGCATACCATGGCGCGCCCAATACAAAAGGGTATATAAGAGGACACCTGAGAATGAATTCTCTGGTGTCCTCTTGTATACCCTTTTGTGCTGTTCTTGTTTTTCACGAAAAAAAGAAAGAAGGGGTTTATTCCTTCTTTGGTGGAAAGTATCGGCTTACTATTCGTTAGCCGGTACTTCGATATCTGTTGTTTCTGCTGTTTCAGCAGGTGTATTCAAGTAAAGAATACGATAGAATATTTTAGCTACTTCTAAACGTGTTACTGGTAAGTTCATCGCTAAATTACTTTCTGGATTCGTAAATAAAAGTCTTTGAGCTTCTACTTGCTCTGCAAAATCGCCTTGTATATCTGACTGATTCAACATGATTTGTCGTAACATATCTGCTGTGATCACAGAACTGTCATTCATTAATGTTGTATACAACTTGCTGTATTCTGTAAAGGATAACCTTTCAGTCTTGTTCATTAGTGACTGTTTGAATACACGTGTCAATATATCTGCTAGATCTTGTCGAGTCACCAGTTTTGTTCCGTTAAAGTAACTCTTATCTGTTATAACATTTCCTTCTACTGTTGATTGTAAAGGATAAGGTACATCCTCTAGAGCCATGTATCCAGCACCTATTACGGATCTTGCTTCTTTGTCATACCACCATTGTGTGTTGTCTCTAAATACGATATCCCACTCTGTTAATGGCTCCATATTTAAAGCTCGGTAGATTATACAAGCTAGCTCAGCACGGTTCATTGTTTTGTTTACATTCATGGTTCCATCAGGATAACCCATAAAGAGTTTGCTAAATACACCTAATGGTACTGTTTCTTCTTCGATCTCTACAAATTCTTCTACTGGATCGTTCTTTCGTGTAGGACCATCGCCACCGCCCGAACCAGAATCTTCACCATCTACTTGGAATGTAAATTCAATATCAGCATGTATATTGCATATATACTTACTTGCGTCTTCGTCCATTGATATTGTGTATACAACATCCTCTGCTGAGTCCGAGTCTATAGCAACACTTCCGCCATCGTAACCATCATTTACAAATTGACTAAAAGTTCCACTATAAAGTAGTCTTTTAGAATCATTTTCAGGATCATTATGATGGAGCTGAATGTTCATTTTAGATAAATACTCAGCTTCAACATCAGAAGCCAGTGTAGATGCTT
>Ga0209379_10002087_pt1 | contig 12419 bp, 9 predicted proteins | sample tdDd001_FD_187124 | JGI IMG/M metagenome (GOLD analysis project Ga0209379, IMG submission 187124) | Marine sediment microbial communities from the Atlantic coast under amendment with organic carbon and nitrate - tdDd00.1 (SPAdes)... | ecosystem: Environmental > Aquatic > Marine > Coastal >...
GAGCCATGATGGCTGGTTTTAAATTACAAAGTCATGTTCCATTTCATGAAGACTTATGCTTCTATAGTAAGAGTTTATTCGATGCTATTGATTCCGATAAGAAAGTAAATATAGCATGGGCTCATATGGATTTTACACCATGGAATCTTTTTGTGCCCTCTAATGAGAATAAACTTGCCGTGATCGACTGGGAATTAGCAAAGCCTGGAATGCCCATGCTTTTTGATTTATTCCATTTTGTATTCCAATCTAAAATTTTAGTTGAAAGACAGAACTATAAAAATATTTATCGAACCATCGATCAGATTGTCTCGGAGAATGTTGTGATTAAACAATTTGTAGAGGAATTTGAAATTGATATAAAACTGAACTTTCGCTTATACTTACTTTATAATATTTCTTACTACATCAATATTTATCAGAAACAAGCTAAGCTTCATACTCAGGTTAATTGGTTAGCTGAAGTTTGGAAAGAAGCACTTGATAGTGAAATTAAACTCATGAAAGATGAATCTTACAGGAAGATTTTTATTTCAGATTTATTTCAATTCCTTATGAATAAAAGGTACGCCTGGTTGCATAGTCAAAATATAAAAATGGCGGATATCAGTACGAGTTCAGACGTGGATATTTTGATTTCAGAAACAGCAAAAAATGAGGTTTTGGCTTTTTGTAAGTCGCACGTATTGGTGGGACGAATTAAAAATTTCTCAAAAAGTTTTATGGTAACAGTAGAATTGTTCTTTTCTGATGGTTCATTTCTAAGTCTTGATTTGATAACAAAACTTATTCGTAAAAACCTTGTATTTATGGATGCTAATCGAGTGCTTGATGAAGCATTTATGAATTCGGAGGGAATTAAGTTGCCGAAAAAGAAGGATGATTGGAATTACCTCATCCTATTTTATTTACTGAATAATGCTAAGATTTCAGAAAAGTACCAAAGATTCTTTGGACAGTTGGAAAATAAAGATCAAGATAGTTTCCGTCGCTTTGTTTATACGCGTTACGGTATATATGGAGCAAACCTGACTCAAATATTTCATGCTTTGTTTGATAATCTGAGTCTAATAAAGAAACAGATTTTAAATCAAGAGGCCAATTCGGGATTTCGATTCATAAGAAATTCTATCAGCTATACGATTGATACTTTACGAAGTCTATTATTTCAAAAAGGTCTGGTTATTAGTTTCAGTGGAGTTGATGGTGCTGGAAAATCAACACTTATAGCAGATGTTGCTCAAAGGTTGAAACGCAATTATAGAAAAAAGGTTGTCATCTTAAGACATAGACCTTCTCTATTTCCTATTCTTAGTGCTTTTCGATATGGTAAAAGCGAAGCGGAGAAAAGAGCTGCGAATACTTTGCCTCATCAGGGTAAAAATTATGGGGTTTTAAGTTCTGTATTGCGTTTTGCCTATTATTATACCGACTATTTGCTGGGGCAGATATACGTCAGTGTTCGATATGTTTCCAGAGGCTATATTGTTCTCTACGATCGTTATTATTTCGATTTTATTAACGATCAACGACGATCAAATATTAGCCTTTCGAAAAAACTGGTCAATAAGCTCTATACATTGATATATAAGCCTAAACATAACTTCTTTTTTTACGCTTCTCCCGAAATTATTAGAGAACGTAAAAAGGAACTCTCTGCAAACGAAATCTCACAATTAACAAAGAATTACTTCTCTACATTTAACCGTTACGAACAAAAATATTCGGATTCGAAATACCATTGTATCGAAAACATAAACAGAGAAGAAACCTTACAAGAAGTATTTAAACAGGTGCAACACAGCCTGTAATCATTCAAAATTTGGTCACGCTTAAATTAGATATGATGAAAACACTACTCGAAAAAATGATACAAAAAAGAAACCCTCAGTTTTCTTTTGATCCGAATATTAGCCTTATGGTTTTAATTGGTTTAACACTAGACAAACTGATGTGTTTATTGCGTTCTGCAAGACTGTTTTTTTACTTTCAGTTTCCTAAGTTTCTCTTATTAGGGAGAGGCGTGAAATTCTTTAACCTTAGAAATATCCGTTTGGGAAGATGGGTGAAACTCGACGACTTTGTTTATATGAGTGCCTTGGGAAAAGGAGAAATCCGAATTGGGAATAACTCTGGTATTGGGGCCTTTAGTCGGGTGATTATATCTAACACTTTTAATGACCTAGGAGAGTTTATTCATATCGGGAATAATGTAGGTATTGGAGAATATGCCTACCTGGGAGGAGCAGGAGGTTTAGAGATTGGTGATGACTGTATTGTAGGTCAGTATTTAAGTTGTCATCCAGAGAATCACAATTGTTCTTCAGATAAAGAATTAATTCGTCATCAGGGAACCGAACGTCAAGGTATTCGAATTGGTAAAAACTGTTGGATAGGTTCCAAGGTTACCATTCTTGATGGTGTATGTATTGGTGATAATTGTGTGATTGCAGCGGGTGCTGTTGTTACAAAGAGCATGCCTGCAGATGCGATTATTGGCGGTGTTCCAGCAAAAGTTATTAAAGATCGATCTTCTGTTTTGATAAAAAGATCGGCTTGAGTTTAGGGAAACTATAAAAAACACAATCCTATGAAAACAATATTAGCTTCAGTATATGCGATGAATCCTTATAAAGGATCGGAAGACGGGACAGGATGGAATTTTGTTCTTCAGATAGCCAGATATAATAAGGTCATTGCAATTACCAGAGAAAATAACAGGTCATTCATTGAGGCTTTCATGCTTGATAAGCCTAATGGTTTATATCAAAACATTCAGTTTCTGTATTTCGATACACCAAAGTGGATGCGTTTTTGGAAAAGAGGAGAGCGGGGAGCCATGTTGTATTATCTGCTTTGGCAGTTTTTATTACCACGCTTTGTGAGAAAATCAAAGGTAGAATTTGATTTGTCTCACAATCTCAATTTTCACAACGATTGGACACCTTCATTTTTGTCCAAACTTGGAAAGCCTATGGTATGGGGGCCTGTCGGTCATCATCCACGAATTCCAAAGGCATATCTGTCAGATAGTTTTGTTGAACGAACCAGGGAAAGAATGAAATGGTGGATCAAGAATTATTTCTGGAAGTATGATCCTTTTCTAAAGAAGACCATAAATAAAAGCGATAAAATTTTGGTTATGCACTCCCAGGTTGAAGGCGTACTCGATTTTTCTCCAGAAAAGAAAGTGGCATTGTCTCAGGTTGCTGCAACTGATGTGGCGCATCATCATCAGGTTAAAGATAATTTTATCGTGATTTCTGTTGGTCGGTTTGTTACGCTTAAGGGCTTTGAAATAGCATTGGAAGCTTTTGCTCAGTTCTATCAAACTTTAAATGAAGAGCAGAAGGCTAGAGTTAAATTTAAAATGATTGGTAAGGGTCCTGATGAAATGAAACTGAAGACTTTAATTCACAAACACGGTTTAAACGATTCGGTAGAGATTTTGAATTGGATGTCGAAAGCTGATTTGGATGAGGAATATCGAAAGGCATCTGTGTTTCTGTTCCCCTCTCATGAAGGAGCTGGAATGGTGGTAGCCGAAGCTTTGTCTTATGGTTTGCCCATTTTGTGTTTCGACAATTGCGGACCAGGAGAATTGGCAGGAGAAGCTAGTTTAAAGGTTTCTTACGCTGCTCCGGAAAGAACGGTTACAGCTTTTGCTGAGTATTTAAAAATTTTGAATGATTGTAAATATTACAGGCAAAGGTTAGCTCAAAAAGCACGAGCAAGGTTCGAATCATATTTTCGTTGGGATAGAAAAGGAGAAGTTTTAAAGGAGGTTTATTCACAAGTTTTAAATTGATGAGTTATGAAAAATAAGATTCTATGTTTTCATCTTTTGAATGATTATAGCGGTAGTCCAAAGGTTTTATCACAAGTCATTAAGGGCTTTGTGAAATCGGGTAATGCGGTTGATCTGTTTTGTGCAGAAAATGGAGAAGAAGGTTTCTTGTCAAATCTGGATGAGGTAAACTATCAACCTTTCTATTACAAGTGGAGTTTTGTAAAATTACTGACTTTGTTTCGTTTGTTTTATTCACAACTGATTCTCTTTTTGCGATTGTTAAAATATTGGAATCAAGATGTGGTCTTTTATGTAAATACGGTTCTTCCTTTTGGAGCCTTGTTGGCTGGTAAATTAATGGGGAAACATGTCATTTGTCATCTTCACGAAACCTCCATAAAACCTCAAATACTAAAGTGGTATCTTTTTAAGATTGTTGAATTAACAGCTACTGATGTTATATATGTATCAGAATTTTTAAAGGATCAGGAACCTATAAAGCATACCAAAGCTCATGTGGTTTATAATTCTTTATCAAAGGAATTTATGATGACGGCTAAAGAATATGCAGAACAACAAAAGCGGGATACGGTTTTGATGGTTTGCAGTTTGAAAGCCTATAAAGGTGTGTTCGATTTTGTGAACTTAGCTAGTGAAATGCCCAAAATCAAATTTGAATTGGTTGTAAATGCACATAAAGCTGATTTAGATGAATTTTTTAAGGATCATACAATTCCGAAAAACCTAAAAATATTCCCTGTACAAACGAATGTACATCTCTTTTACTCCCGGGCCTTTATGGTATTAAATCTGTCTCATCCTGATAAATGGGTTGAAACATTTGGTTTAACTGCACTTGAAGCCATGTGTTATGGGGTTCCGGTTATTGTGCCTCCAGTTGGGGGTATTGCTGAAGTGGTTCAGGATGGTGTTAATGGTTATCGAATAGATGTACGAGACTCTGGTACGATAAAATCAACTATAAGACGTATGTGGAAAACCCCTAAGTCCTATCAACAATTTTCGATGAATGCTAAAAAACGAATTAAAGATTTTATGCCAGAACTAATGCAAATGAGAATACAGGAAATTCTTGTTCGTACTTAGTTTTAAAATGAAACTGATGTTTCAAATTTAAGTTTAGTTTAAGTTGTAGAAGTTCTGAAAGCCCCATTAATAAAGGGGCTTTCTTTTTGGCATATTGTTTTCATATACATTGGAAAATAGAATAAAAACTAAAAGCATATAGATATGAAAAAGATAGCGATAATAGGAACCGTAGGTGTACCAGGTCGATATGGAGGTTTTGAAACTCTTGCTCATCATCTGGTTTTAAACTTAAATGAGGAATTTAAACTTTCGGTCTACAATAGTAAGTTGAATTATGCAAAGGAAGAACGACACAAATTTTGGAATGGAGCTCGTATTTTTTATTTACCATTTAATGCAAATGGATGGCAGAGTATCATTTATGACATCCTTTCTATAATTCACGCTATATTTTATGCTGATGTTCTGGTAGTGTTAGGCGTTTCCGGTGGACTTATTTTTCCTTTTGTCCGTTTGTTTACCAACAAAAAGATAATCGTAAATATCGATGGTTTGGAGTGGAGAAGGAATAAATGGAACAAATGGGTGAAAAAATTTCTGCGATTTTCAGAGAAGTTAGCCGTTCGTTTTTCTCATGCTGATATTACAGATAATGCTGTTATTAAAAAGTATACAGCCTTAATCTATAAGAGTCTGAGTCATGAGATTGCTTATGGAGCAGATCATGCCAGGGAGCAGTTCATTACTTCGAAGATGAAGAAACTCTATCCCTTTATAGTGGAACCTTATGCCTTTAAGGTTTGTCGAATTGAACCAGAAAATAATGTCCACCTTATTCTGGAAACATTCTCAGAACTACCGTATCGAACGCTTGCTTTTGTTGGTAATTGGGATGGTAGTGAATATGGCCGTGAATTAAGAAAGAAATATGCGCATTGCAAGAATATTCTTTTACTGGATCCGATTTACGATCAGGTTCATCTGGATACACTTCGCTCAAACTGTTACTTATACATACATGGACACAGTGCCGGAGGAACAAACCCTTCATTAGTTGAAGCAATGATGTTAGGTTTACCTATCGTCGCATTTAATGTTGCATTCAATAGAGCAAGTACACACAATCAAGCGCTTTTCTTCAGAAAGAAAGAGGATTTGAAAAATATCATTTTAACAAAGAGCACTCAGGACTATTATGAAGTTGGGGAAAACTTAAAAATGGTTGCTATGCAAGAATATACTTGGGCAATTATTACACGAAAGTATGCCAATATCATTTACTCATTCGATTATAATTATACGAAAAGGAGTGTATTGCCAAAACTTGCATTAATGAATAAAGAATTCTTATTGGAGAATGAGATGGCACACCTTGAGCACTCTTTATTATTCTATCAGAATAGAGATTCATAGATCAATTTTTATTTCATCATCTACAATTTAAAATCTTATAAGATGAATACTTATATTGAAATACCAGTTGTTTTTCTGCTGTCTTTGGGGGTTTGCTTAATCCTAACACCAGCTCTAATTTACTTTTCCAAGAGAAAGGGCTTATTAGACGTACCTAATCATAGAGCCTCACATAAGACACCGACACCAACTCTTGGAGGTTTACCAATTTTTGCGGGCTTAATTTCTGTTATTCTTTTTTGTATTGGAGTATCGGATTGTGGGAGTATCTCGGTTTTAATATTGAGCTTATTTGTGTTGATCGGTACAGGAGTTTTAGACGATATTATTAGCCTTAGAGCCTCACTACGTTTATTGATTCAATTGGCATTAGGATTTGCTATTGCCAGCCAGGGATTAAGATTTACCAATCTATACGGATTTCTAGGAATTCATGAACTCCCTATGGTATTTCAGTATCTAATTACGGTGTTTTTTATTGTCGCAATAACCAATGCTTTTAATCTGATAGATGGCATAGATGGTTTGGCAGGAGGCTTGGGCTTTATAAACATGGTGGTGATGGGAGTCTTATTTGTTTCTCAAAACCAAAGAATAGATTTTGTAATTTGTTTTGGTATGGCTGGTGCTTTATTGGCATTTTTATTTTTCAATTTCAAAAAGGCCCGCATTTTTATGGGTGATACAGGTTCTCTTGTTCTGGGGTTTCTAACAGCCTATCTTTGTCTAAGAATATCCGTGCTAACTAATGCTGATGAGTTAATTCTGAAAGGTCCACAAAAGCTAACAATGATTGCGGGGCTTATAATCGTGCCTACTTATGATATGATTCGAGTTGCTATTCAACGACTATTAAAGAAAAAATCTCCTTTTTCTGCTGATAAAACACATATCCATCATCTGTTGACAAAAACTGGGATGAATCATACGCGTGCAGCAGTAACACTATACCTTATTCATATTTTAGTTCTTGTTTTTTCTTTTGGTTTCATTTATGAGCATGATTGGCAGGGGATATATGTATGTCTTACAATTGTTGTTTTAGCCATTGAATATCCTGGCTTGCTTCAAATAAAGAGCTTTCTGACCAGCTTAAAACCCTTACTCTTAAATCGACAAAAATTGGGTGAGGAGAACCGTTTCCTTTAAAATACTGAATTATGAAAAAGTCAAATGAAAATCAAGAATTGGTATATCTGCTCGATGATGATCCCGTTTTTTCTCATGCTTTAGAACTGTGGTTCGAAGTTCAGGGCTATCGTGTGAAGACATTTCACAATGTGCATACATTTTTAGAAGGATTAAAGCACAGTGAACCTGATGTTGTTATTCTCGATTTTGCTTTAAATGAGGATGATGAAGGCATAAGTACGGGAGATCAAGTCGCTGAGCTGATAAGTCAAAATAATAAAGATCTACCTGTCATCATGCTCAGTGCACAAACAGATATACAAGTGGCAGTGGATCTGTTTTCTAAGAATATTATTGATTATGTGGTAAAGGATGAACAATTTCACATTAATCTAAAGCATATTTTAATCAAACTACATGAAGTAAGCAAGCTAAAAAGAGAAATTAGAGAGTTAAAAATAAACTCTAAAATAAGATTAAAGAAAATAGGTTTTGTTCTTGGGTTTTTATTCCTATTCTGGACAGTATATACCTTTTTACTCTAAAAATTAAGTTCTGTGAAAATGAAGCTTAATTTATTGAAATTTAATTGTTTCAGGTATGAGCACTTATGATTCGATAAATTTTCATTCTTGTAATGCGAAGTGGAATACATATTATGTCTATATTGAGTCTTCAAAATAAAAATGATAACAAAAATAAAAGACTAAAATGGGAGAACAAATTGTAATTAAATGTAAGGCTAAAGAAGTTCAAAATATTGCACAGAATATATTACTCGAAATTAAAAAGAGAGATTTGGCTTCTGATACATTTATTACAATATTAAGCCAAAGAATAGAAGAGGAAAATGAGCTGTTAACTAAAACGCTTAGACAAATTGGAAGTAGTGATTTTACAGAAGAGATGGCAGCCAAGGATGCTATATTTGATAGAGATTTTATATGCTTAGAGCAATTTGTAGAAGCCAATTTATATATGAGAAATAAGGAGCTTGCGGCTAATGCCAGAAAAGTCTGGAATGTATTCACAGCCAATGATCTAAAGCTCTATATTCAAAGCTACGAATCTCAGATTTTATCCTTTAACTCCCTAATGAAACAGTTGGATAGCGATGAAATCAAACCCTTAATAAAATCATTAGTTGGTGTATCTGACTGTCTTGATTTGGTGAAATCATCAGCAAAAGAAGTAGCTGAAACCTATTCACGAATGCAGAGAATCAGCGATGAACAAATGGAATTGATAGCGCCTTTGGCACAACAAAAAATAATTCGTGAGATTATAAACAACGATCTATTGCCATATTTAAAGGTCATGGCAAATGTAAATAAAAAGGTTTATGGAGACATAAAGCAGGTTGTTGTTGGTTATATCGAGGATTTAAATCAGAAAATTAATTCGAGAACAACTTATTCTAAGAATTAAAGGTTTTATCCATATAGAAAGCTAAACGTATTCAAATAGTAAAGCGAGTTCAAATCTGATTTGAACTCGCTTTTATAATATAGGCTAGGGCATAGTCATGCTCTGACTCTAGTCATCTTGTAATTGTCAGGCTATGATTAAATATTCTCCTGTTTTCCTTCGACTACATCTCGGCTACGCTCGATGCGAAGGCTCAGGAACAGAATGGAGGAGTACCCAAACTTGTTTGGGGGAGGTGGTTTAAATGATAACAAACCCATTTTTTCAATTTGACAATAACTCAATTATTATGAAGAGTCATTCTATTTTATATACCATTTATAGTTTTACATGATTTGTAGATATTGTTTAGTGCGATTAATTCTTAATTTTAGTGACTTCAACTTAAAGGTGTTTTTATCCCGCAATATCGGAGTGATAACAACACCTTTTAGAAAGATATAAGCGGGATAAAGTGCATTCACTTTACCCACTTGTTGGCTTTAATGCAAAAAGAGATAGACATATGAGAAACAAAGTATTGATAATTTTATTATTTGGTTTTGTATCGCAGATTATTATTTCCTGCTGTAATTGCGATGATACCTTTACCTATGAGAATATTTATACAGGTGTTACTGTAACTCCTTATGATAATACTGGATTCTATTCGGAGATTGCTGCTGATACAGTTTATAAGAATGCATTTGGATTAGGTGTTCAAGTGAATTTTGAATCTAAACTAGCTGAAAATCATATTAATTTAGGTTTAGGATTTAATTCTGCAATGGCATTTTCATGCGATTGTATTGGAGATGAATATTTATACCCAGACCCGATTAGTTGCTTAAAGATTTTTATGATTGACCAAATAAATGGACAAAAAATAAATGTTACTGATTGTTTTCAAATACAAGGATACAGTGGTGAACTTATTGCATTGGAAGATTTTTTTGCTCAACGAGAAGAATGGCATGATGGATTTCAAATAGAATTAGTAGAGCATGACTCAATTTCAAATAGTGTAATTTTTGAAGTAGAAGTGTTTTTTGAATCAAGTAAGTCATTTATAGGACAAACAGATATTGTGAATTTTTATTAATTAGAACTGATTACAGAAAGCACTAAAAGCCAACAATGTGTATAATTCATAAGGGTTTTAGCGATTTTCGATCGTTATCACCGCATCAATTTTGGCGGGTAAATTGATAGGTTTGAAGTCCGTAATCCCTTACGAAATCATACACGAACCGTTAGGCACAAGTTAACCAAATTTTCACTTGTAGATTATAAAATGAAGAAAATCATACTGCAAATATTGTTATTAATCGGAGGAAGTATAAATAGCTTTTCTCAATTGGAAAGACTTGAATTATCAATTGAAAAGAATGATTTACAAAGACATATTAAAATATTGGCATCAGATGAGTTTGAAGGAAGAGAAACGTTTCACGATGGACAAAAAGAAGCCGCAAAGTATATAAGTGATTTTTTTAAAAAATGTAATATAAGCTATCCTGAAAATTTAAACTCGTACTATCAAAAATTCAATATATTTAATTTTCAATCACAAAAAATACATATTGAATATGATGGGAAAATTGTCAAAAACTATGATGAAATTGTTTATCATGGTAAACTTAAATCTGACTCGTCAAATAATGATAGTGTAGTGTTTATTGGAAGTGGTAGCAAGGCGGATTTGAAGGGATTATGCTTAAAAAATAAATCAATCTTACTTTATGGTACATCTTACCTTGAAAAGATAATTCGTTTACAAGACAGCCTGAAATATAACACAATACTTTATATTCCGAATCTTTCTCAAGAGGTGTATTTGGCAAATTTTAAACGAGACAAGTGGTCTTATTACATAAATAGGACTGTTTCAAATGATTTTAAAATGGGGCGAGCCTCAAAGCCTTACAATATGGACTTGATTGACGAACGTGTTTCTATTTTCCAAATATCACCTCGAATAGGAGAAGATCTTCTTGGAATAACAATTGATTCTGTGAGAACATTAATTAATAACAATCGGAACACATTAGAAAATCAACTTAGACTTATTGACGCTAAAAGCATTAACTATAAAATTGATATTAAAAAAGAGGAATTAACAACAGAGAATGTAATAGGTGTTATGAAAGGAACTGAATCTCCAAATGAATGGATCGTTTTATCAGCACATTATGATCATATTGGAAAAAAGGACAGTGCAATATTTTATGGTGCAGATGATAATGCTTCTGGAGTTGCAGGATTGCTTGAGATTGCAGAGGCTTTTTCATTTGGTGTGCAAAAAGGATATAGACCTAGTAAAAGTTTAATTTTTCTATTAACATCTGGCGAAGAAAAAGGGCTTTGGGGATCCAAGTATTTTGTAAATTCTCCAATATTTAAAGAGATCAAAATAGTAGCAAATCTAAACATGGATATGATAGGTAGAGTTGATACATTACACAGTAATGGCGGCAATTATTTATATGTTAAAGGTGATTCTATTATCTCTAAAAAACTATTCCCATTTTTTCAGAATTCAAAAATTAAAGATAATCCCATTCAAATTGAAACATTAAGATTATCAAAAGGTAGTCATGCCTTAACGAATTCAGATCATGCTAGCTTTTTAGAAAAGAACATTCCCTCAGTTACAATAACAAGTGGAGTTCATTGTGATTATCATAAGCCATCAGATACTTATGATCAGATTTCATTTGATATTATAACCGATAGAGTAAAACTAATTTATCGAGTAATTTGTGAAATAATAAACGCCAGCTAACAATGGCTCATAAAGCATAGCTTGGCCGTTAGGTGCAATTCAAAAATGAACACAATGAAACAAGTAGTCTTAATTTTAATAGTCGCATTTTTTCTTTTCATCTTTCATTCTTGCAATAAGAAAGTGGAGTTTAAGGATTCATTAATGGAAATGAATAAACCTTCTTATTTGTTGAAAGACAGTAATTCTTGGACATCAATTGACGATAATCTTTTCAGACTCCATGTTTCAAATTCTATAAAAGATTCTGAATATCCACAGAAATTACAATCTGTTCAGCAAGGAATATTTAAACACCTTTTAAAACTTATGGAAATTGAAAATTCTATTGACTCTCTTCCAATAATCGACATATTTATATTCAAAGACATCAAAGAAAAGTATTTAAAAACCCAGGTTAAGGCTTCTGCTCATTCATTACCTTCATATTATGCGGCATACTATCCAACAGTTAATGCAGAAGGAGCACATGAAATAGCTCACATTTTAAATAGTCATTATTGGTGCTTTTTCAGTAATGAAAAGTTTAAAATGCTTCTAAATGAAGGGTTTTCATTCTATTCTGACGAAGGAATAATTTTCGAATTTGATTATTATGAGAGAGCTAGAAAGATTTTAAGAAATGAAGAATACCAGATTAATAGAATAATCACTTCGACTGCTGGAAGTTCATACGAGGAGCAAGCATATGTCTCAGGTGCTTTTGTAAAATACCTAATTGAAACTTATGGAATTGAAAAGTTTAAAGAATTATGGTTGTTAATAAATAAAGAAAAAGCAGATGAAAAAGTATTTGAAGTTGTATATAACAATTCTATTGGAAAGTTAGAGTCGAATTTTTAT
>Ga0209379_10002090_pt1 | contig 12417 bp, 8 predicted proteins | sample tdDd001_FD_187124 | JGI IMG/M metagenome (GOLD analysis project Ga0209379, IMG submission 187124) | Marine sediment microbial communities from the Atlantic coast under amendment with organic carbon and nitrate - tdDd00.1 (SPAdes)... | ecosystem: Environmental > Aquatic > Marine > Coastal >...
CAATCAAAGTCCTCAGCCGGCATTTAATAAGAATTTTGAATTGCTAGGCCAGGAATTATTGAATAATAATGCTAAGGCTCTCGAAAACTATATTTTATCGGATAATCCCAAACAGATTGAACGGATCCATAGTATTTTCGAAGATAAAGGCATCGAAGTAATTTTTACGGATGTCAATCACACCCTTCATCAGGGATTTTCTGATGCTGATCTTCGAATTGCCTGTTATACGGATCATCAGATATTTGATCGACATCACAAATTCAGACTGAAAAATGCTTCGGTTCATAAAGCCAAAGAAACGGTTACTTTAAAAGAGATTAACCGTCTGCATCCAGGTGATTTTATTGTGCATTCCGATCATGGAATAGGTCGATTTGGTGGATTGCAACGCATCGAGACTAATGGGAAATCACAGGAAGTCATTCGTTTGGTTTATAAGGATGATGATATTCTTTATGTGAGTCTTCACTCTTTGCACAAGATATCGAAATACAAAGGGAAAGATGGCAGCACCCCTAAAATATATAAGCTGGGAACTGGTGCCTGGCAAAAGCTTAAAGACAAAACCAAAACTAAGATAAAGGATATTGCCAAGGATTTAATTCTGCTATATTCTAAGCGTAAAGCGGAGCGAGGTTTCCAGTTCAGTCCTGACAGTTATATGCAGCAGGAACTTGAGGCTTCCTTTATATATGAGGACACACCCGATCAGGTAAAGGCTACAAAATCGGTTAAAGAAGGCATGGAATCCCCAACACCAATGGATAGATTGGTGTGTGGCGATGTTGGTTTTGGGAAGACTGAAATTGCGATCCGTGCGGCATTTAAAGCTGTTGCTGATAATAAACAGGTGGCCATTTTGGTACCAACCACAATTCTTGCATTTCAACACTACAAAACTTTTTGCGATCGTCTTAAAGATTTTCCTTGTCGAATCGATTACATCTCTCGAATGCGGAGACCTAAGGATCAGAAAGAGATTCTGAAGGATTTAAAAGCCGGGAAAATTGATATTCTTATCGGAACGCATCGAATAATTGGTAAAGACATCCAGTTTAAGGATATGGGCTTGTTGATTGTAGATGAGGAACAAAAATTCGGTGTATCAGTAAAAGAAAAACTGAAGCAAATGAAGGTGAATGTTGATACGCTTACGCTGACAGCTACACCCATACCTCGTACACTTCAATTTTCATTAATGGGTGCTCGTGATTTGTCGATTATCAATACAGCTCCGCCAAACCGTTACCCTATTGCTACCGAAATTCATAACTTTAACGAAGATATCATTCGTGAAGCCATTACCTATGAGGTGGAACGAAACGGTCAGATCTTTTTTATTCACAACAGGGTTCAGAACATCCATGAAGTGGAAGCCATGTTGCACCGTACAGTTCCTGGAATTTCAACAATTGTGGCACACGGACAAATGGATGGCCCAAAGTTGGAAAAAATCATGCTGGAATTTATTCGGGGAGATTACGATGTGTTAATTGCAACCACGATTATCGAATCGGGGCTTGATATTCCCAATGCCAATACCATTATAATAAACAATGGACAGAATTTTGGTCTGAGTGAATTGCATCAATTACGAGGTAGAGTAGGTCGATCGAATAAAAAAGCTTTTTGTTATTTGTTGACGCCTCCATTGGATTCTATGACCCAGGAAGCGCGTCAAAGGCTGAATGCAATTGAGAGTTTCTCGGAACTGGGAAGTGGTTTCAATATAGCCATGCAGGATTTGGATATACGTGGTGCAGGTAATCTCCTTGGAGGGGAACAAAGTGGTTTTATTTCAGATATTGGTTATGAAACCTATCAGCGTATCTTAAATGAAGCGATGTTAGAACTTAAAGAAACAGAGTTTAAAGATATTTTTGCTGAGGAAAAGGATAAAGAAGAGGTAGAGATCAAACGTTTCATTTCAGATTGTCAGGTAGATACCGATCTGGAGATTTTATTTCCGGAAAGCTATATTGAGAGTATTTCGGAACGTATTCGTTTGTATCGGGAGTTAGATAATATTCAGACTGAAGAAGAAATCGAAAACTTTTCAATTCATTTAAAGGACCGTTTTGGTGAGATACCGGAAGCCTCAATAGAACTTCTTAATGTGGTTCGCTTAAGATGGTACGCTCTGGATTTAGGAATTGAAAAGTTGATTTTGAAATCGAAAAAGCTAGTGCTCTATTTTGTGAATGATCATCAATCTGCCTACTACCAGTCGCCTCAGTTTTCAAAAGTGCTTGGTTTTGTGCAAAATCAAGTGATTCCTTGTAAAATGAAGGAAGCGAAGCACCGATTGAGCTTAAGTTTCGAGAATATTACGAGTATAAAACATGCAAGTGAGGTTTTGGAAAAGTTTTCAGAACCTGTAAATTGTAGAGATTAGTGTTCTGTATTGATTTTCAGTAATAAAGCTAAATGATTGCGATGAATTTAATTATCGACATAGGGAATACACAAACCAAATACGCTCTTTTTAAAAAGAATGTGATGATTGAGTTTCGTACTTCTTACGACAATGATTTGGACCTGATAAGTTCGTGGAGGGAGAAATATCCGGAAACTGATTCTGTTATTGTGTCTTCAGTTCAATTAAAACCTGAATCTTTCCTTGATTCGTTAAAGATGATGTTTGCTCGACTCATTTACTTTGATCAAAATACGCCTACACCTTTAAAGAATTTATATGAATCGAAAGCAACGCTGGGCTACGATCGTTTAGCGGCTTGCGTTGGAGCGTACGTGCTTTATCCTAATTCGAATTTACTTGTGATTGATGCCGGAACAGCAATCACCTTCGATTTTGTTGACGCAAAGAATCAATATTTAGGAGGTGCAATTTCACCGGGTTTAAGTATGAGATTTAAAGCTTTAAACGAATTTACAAAAAAACTACCTCTGCTTGAAAAGTCTGATTCCTGCCAGCTTATAGGAAAGAATACTTCTCAGGCAATTATTTCAGGCGTTCAAAATGGCTTGCTTTTTGAAATGGATACCTATATCAATCAGATTAAAGAAAAGCATGATAATGCTAAATTCTTTTTGACTGGTGGTGATGCTGATTTCCTTTCTGGAAAATTGCAAAATCGAATAGAGACCAATAAGCAACTCTTATTGATGGGCTTAAATAGTATTCTTAATTATAATTGTTCCTAATATTGAGATTATTCTGAATCTTTTTGCTGCTTGTCAATTTATTTATAGTTTTGCACTTGTCAGATTTTTGACATCAGAAGACTTGAGATTATTTGACTTTGTGTTAAGTATTTTTAACTTTTAGAAATCGATAATGGTATACAGTTTGCCTCGAGATTACTTATATTTATGATTTAGAGGACTTTCTTTGAAAACATACATTAACAACTTGATTATAAAATATAGTATCATGAAAACTAGACTTACAATCCTAACAGCTGTCCTAATGCTTTCGACGATGTTCGGAGTAAATGCTCAGACTAAAGAATCGAAGTATGGAGTGGATAGTGCAAAAACTATTTTGAATGCTTCTCTATATGTGGAGATGGTAAAGCAAAAGAATTATCAAGAAGCACTTCCTGGGTGGAGATATGTTTATAATAATGCGCCTAAATTCCAGAGAGCAACCTATAGCAATGGTGTTAAGATTATGCGTGGCATGTTGGTTGCGACTAAAGATGTTAAGTATGTTGATACTTTGATGATGGTTTACGACGCGAGAATTAAATATTACGGGACAAACAGAAAGTACCCTACAGGTTGGATTCTTGGACGTAAAGGAGGAGACTTATTCACATATAAGAAAAAAGATATCGCTTCTGTAAAAGAGGCATACAATATTATGAAGGAGTCCATTTCACTTCGTGGTGTTGATGCTGAGGCATCTGTTGTAAATAAGACAATGGAAGCAGGTAAGCTATTGGTTCTTGCAGGAGAATTAGCACCGGAGTTAGTAATCGATGATTATTTGGCTTTTATGGATCTTTTGAAAAACCAAATGGAGAAATATCCAAAGAAAGCAACTAATATAAAAGGTGCTATAGCTAATGTAGAGAATGATTTTTTCGCAGCAGGTGTAGCTGACTGTGAAAGATTAAGTGCTATTTTCACTCCTAAGTTCGAAGCAAATCCTGAAGATATGGATTTGATCAACAAAATCATGAAAATGTTGAACCGTCAGGAGTGTGAAGATATTGCATTATATGCTAAAGTAGCTGAGCAAAAATACCACCTTGATCCTAGTGCTGATGCTGCTCACAATCTGGCTAAAATGTTTATCAAGAAAAAGCAATTTTCTAAAAGTAAAGAGTACTTAAACAAGTCGATTGAATTGGAAGAGGTTGCTGAAACAAAAGCTGATCTTCACTTTAAATTAGCGACTATCCTTTACATGGAGGGAAGTTTAGCTTCAGCTAAAAAGAATGCGCTTTTAGCAACTAAATTTAAATCAAACTGGGGACAGCCTTATATCCTTATTGGTAAAGCTTATGCCGGCTATAGTAAGAAATATGGTACTAAGCCAATTGAGAAATTATCAGTTTACTGGGTAGCAGTTGATAAATTCTACAAGGCTAAAAGCGTAGATCCTGAATGTGCTGAAGAAGCTCAGAAATGGATTACAACTTACTCGAAATATTTCCCAAGAAAAGAGGATGCTTTCTTCGAGGGACTTAAAGGAGGAGATACTTATAAAGTAGGTGATTGGATTAATGAGACTACTAAAGTTAGACTAAACGACTAAGCAGTTGAAAAGAATCAAACATATCGAAGTTATATATAAAAGCATTGTTGTCCTTTGGGGGGCGACAATGCTTTTGTCTTGTGAAAACAATATCAAAGAAGTTGAAAGTCTCACAGTACAGGAAATACGTCCTGAACTTTATGGGGAAAATGTGGAATTTATTTACACAGATTCAACTCGAATTCAGTATAAAGCCTTTGCAATTGAGTTTTTGCAGATGAAAACTGAAGAAGAAGAATACAATGAATTTCCTAAAGGTGGAAATGTGATTTCATACAACGAAGATGGAACACAGGCTTGGAAAATAAAATCCAATTATGCCAAAAACCTGGTTAAAGATGAACTTTGGGAGCTTCGGAACGATGTGGTTGCTGTTAGCGATGATGGTAAAACCATTAATACCGAATTGTTGTATTGGGATCAGAAAAAGCAGGAGATTTATTCTGACCAGTATGTGAGAATCACAGAAAAAGATGGTCAGATGTTGGAAGGCAACAGTTTTACTGCAGATGACAAATTAAATCGAATCATATTAAGTCGGGTGAGTGGGGAAGTTTTTCTCGAAGATGAATCCGCAAAAAAATAAAGCTATTCAACAGCTTGATTAAATTACTTACTGATCGTAAGTAATTTTTTTTTGTTTATTGGTTTCATTCTTGAAACAAAATCTCCATCTTTAAATGTACTTTCGTATGTTCGATTGAAGTGAATCTCAAAATTTACTTGCAAAGATTGGAATCTGTTTGCATCTATTTGATTTGTGTTATCTCAAAAATAGATAACGTTTTATTCAATTATTTTCACGGCTTCGAGTCTGAACCTAACAACAGATATAAAAAAAAATGAAACGAAAATTACCTTTCTACTTAGAAATGATGTGGCTGCTTGTTGCAATTAGCAGTTTTCTATTTGCCGTATACAGAAGCTTTAATTTTGGCTTTAATGAGAGCATTATGCTGTATGTAATTGCTGCACTTGCCAGTCTGATGTACAGTTCTCGCCGATATTTAAGAAAAACACAAGAAAGAAGAAATCAAGATAAAAACTAATGAATGACCTCTTTATCATTCTAGCCATGCTGGCCTTATCTGCATTCTTCTCGGGAATGGAGATTGCCTTTGTTGCCGCCAATAAGTTGCGTATGGAGCTCGACCGTAGCAAAAATACAGTGACCTCACGGGTCATTAGTATTTTTACTCGACATCCTGGCCACTATATTAGTACGATGTTGGTAGGGAATAATATTGCTTTGGTTGTTTATGGTATCATGATGGCCAAGATTCTTGAGCCTTCGATAGCCCTTTGGGTCGATTCAGAATTAGTTATTATGACGATTCAAACTCTTTTTTCGACTCTTCTTATTCTTTTCACAGCCGAGTTTTTGCCTAAAACACTTTTTCGATTAAATCCCAATTTTTCACTTAATCTGTTTGCTATACCCGTCATGGTCTTTTATGTGATTTTTTATCCCATAACTGTTGTGACGATGATGTTTTCTAAGAATATTATCAGTAGGTTCTTAAAGACTGATATCACCGCAGAACAGGAATCACAGGCTTTTGGGAAGGTTGATTTGGATCATTTGGTTCAGGAAGGGCAGGACGGGCAGTCCAGTTTGGAAGACGAAAAACACAATATGAAGCTTTTTAGAAATGCATTGGATTTTTCGAATGTGAAGTTGCGTGAATGTTTTGTTCCCCGAACCGAAATTGAAGCCATGGAAATTGGTGGGGAGATTGATGAATTGACCCAGCGTTTTATCGAGACAGGCTATTCCCGAATCCTGATCTACAAGGAATCTATCGATAATATTATTGGATATGTTCATTCTTCAGTGCTTTTTAGAAATCCACAAAGCATTAAGGCTGCTTTGAGCCGAATTATTATTGTGCCGGAAACCATGGCCGCTCATAAACTGTTGAATTTGTTTACCCGGGAACAAAAAAGTGTGGCAGTAGTAGTTGACGAATTTGGTGGCACTTCGGGTATAGTGACTATAGAGGACATCATGGAAGAGATATTTGGTGAAATCGAGGATGAACACGATAATATCGATTTGATAGAAGAACAAGTAAGTGAAACTGAATATATCTTTTCAGGAAGAATTGAGATCGATTATATTAACGAAAAATATAAACTGGGATTGCCGGAGTCTGAAGATTTTGAAACGCTGAATGGTTTTATCATTTTCAACCACGAGAGTATCCCTAATATCAATGAAATAATCCGTATTGATGGATTCAAAATTAAGATTATTGAAGTCTCCAATACCCGAATTGATAAAGTACAACTGACTTTGCTTACCTGAAACACTGAAAAAGTATTCCTATTTGATCTTTTTTCAATGTAAAATATCGTGAATGATACCGGGCTTATAATCAAATTGTTTCGTTTAGATTTTAAAATGATGACAAAAGAAATGGTTAAAGCTCAATAAGGGATCATTTCTTATCCTTTAGAGATTAATTTCCCTTTAATAATACCAGCTTTGTTCTCTCTTATTTACTAATAGTTAATTGGTTCGATATTTATCGATAAAAAGCCTAAAAGCTCTTAGGATAAAAGCCTTGTTCTTGTCCAATTTTTTGTATATTCGTAGCCTATTTTAAGAATAATTAAATCTTTTTAGATGGCAACATTACAGAAAATAAGAAACCGCGGAGTTTTTATAGGAATTATCATTGGTGGAGCCTTGTTGGCATTTATTGCCGGTGATGCCCTAAAATCTGGAGGTTCTCTTTTGACAAACTCACGAAATGAGATGGCTGAAATTGCAGGGGAATCTGTAAATATTCGTGATTTCCAAAACAGATTCAACCATAATCTTGAAGTGACCAAATTAATGACCGGGCAGAATTCAATTCCTGCCGATCAAACCGATAAGATTAGAGAGCAAGTTTGGCAGCAAATGGTTCAAGAGATCGTGATGAATCGTGAATACGATGAATTAGGAATTAGTTTAACTTCTCAGGAACTATTCGATATGGTTCAAGGGAACAATATTGACCCAACTATTCGCCAGTTATTTACAGGTGAAAATGGTGAGTTCGACAAAGATCAAGTTGTAAAAACATTAAAGCAATTGATCGCTGCTCCTGACGGAACACCTCAGAAAGCATATTGGTTGAATATCGAAGAGTCTTTGATCTCTCAAAGAACCTTGACTAAGTATAATACTTTGGTTTCAAAAGGTCTTTATATTCCAGCTGCTTTTGCTAAAAATATGGCAGCTAATAGTGCTAAGAAGGTTAGTTTCGACTATATCGTGAAAAACTATAACTCAATTTCAGATAGTACTATTAATGTGACTGCTGAAGAGATTAAAGCTTACTACAACGAAAATAAAGAGCTTTTCAAACAAGGTGAGTCTAGAAAGATCGACTATGTTCCTTTCAATATTGAGCCTTCTACTGATGATTACAAGTATACAGAGAAATGGATTGCAGATTTAAAAGCTGATTTCGCTGAAGAGGCAAACACCATCCAGTTTTTAGAGTTAAACTCTGATACTAAACTCAATTCTTACTTCTTTAATAAAGGTGAGAATACAAATAAAGAGCTTGATACTTTTATGTTTTCAGGTAAAAAAGGTGATGTTTTTGGACCATACTCTGAGAATGATGCTTATAAGGTAGCTAAGATCAACGACGTTAGAATGATGGCTGACTCAGTTAAAGCACGTCACATATTGATTCGTCCTGTAAATGGCGATTACAAGTTGGCAGAAGCTAAAGCTGATAGCTTGAAGCAACTGCTAAGCAAAGGAGCTAAGTTTGCTGAATTAGCAAAAACAAATTCTGATGATCAGGGATCTGCTGTTAATGGCGGTGATCTTGGTTGGTTTACTCAAGGAAGAATGGTTCCTGAATTCAACGATGCTGCTTTTTCTTCTAAGAAAAATGAAGCTAAAGTTGTAATGACTCAGTTTGGTGCTCACCTTATCCAAGTTGTTGATATGAGCAAAGCTGTTAAAAAAGTGCAAGTTGCTGTTTTAGATCGTAAAGTTGAAGCCAGTCAGAAAACATTCCAGGCGGCTTATGCTGCAGCTCGTAAATTTGCTGGTGAAAATCAGGATAGAGCTTCTTTCTTTAAAGCGATCGATGCTCAAAACTTAACACGTCGTGTTGCTAATCTTAAGAAAGATACTAAATTGATTCCAGGTCTTGAGAATTCAAGAGAGTTGGTTCGAGTTGCTTATAACAGCGACGAAACTGAGACAGTTCTTTTGAATAACGACAACTCTGCAGTATTCGAGTTCGGTAATAAATTTGTTGTAGCTATTCTTTCTGATATCAAAGAAGAAGGATTTGCTTCTGTAAATGATGTTCAGGCAAGTATCCAAAGAGAAGTTAGAAAAGGGAAGAAAGCTGAGTTGATGATTGCTTCAATGGCTAAGAATTCTAAAGGAGCACAGTCTCTGTTATCTGTAGCTCAAAAAGAGAATTTAGATGTGAAAAATGCAAATGACATTACTTTCCAGTCTTTCCAGATTCCTGGCGCAGGTATTGAGCCAAATGTAATCGCTAACGTTAGTAATATCGAGAAAGCTAAGCTTTCAGCACCTATCAAGGGTAACCAGGGTGTGTATATGATTTTGGTAAACGATGTAAAAGAAGAAGCGATTAGTGAAGATGCAGTTGATGCATTTAAAGCACGTATGCTTCAGAATTACCAGTACCGTACCAACTATCAGTCAATGCAGGTTCTTAGAGAAAATGCAAATGTGGTTGATAAGCGTTACAAGTTCTATTAGTAGATCGTATCAGCAGGATGATGACTTCTTTTTGATTCATCCTTTGCTTCTAAAATATAAAAGCGAGATAGGAAACTATCTCGCTTTTTATTTATCCATGATTGAGATTTATTGCCTTTGTTTTTGTCTGGGTTTTTTATTCTGAAATAAGTCGAATAGAATTGTTATTTTTGTCCCTGCGATCAAAGGTAGAGCAAGGGATGAGATTATTTTTAATTCCCATGGTCTGACTAAAATATCAGGACGATGAATTTAAAAGATTGTTTAAATAAGCTTAGTGACTACTTCTCCCCTGAAGTTATTGGTGAAGTTAACGATGTCTATGTTAAAGTCGCTAAAATCAAAGGAAACAAGGTACCCTGGCACAATCATGCCAACGAAGATGAGCTTTTTTATATTGTTGAGGGGAATTTGTTGATGGAGATTGAAGGGGAGGACAGTTTTGTGATGAATTCAGGTGATATCTATATCGTAAAAAGAGGTGTTAATCACCGTGTTTCTTCAACTGAGGAGTGTCAGATTATGCTGATTGAAAATAAAGTGACGGCTCATACTGGTGATGTTGAGTCTGAGATTACAAAGCCAATTGATCAGCAATTGAAGTCTTCCTGAATAAAAAAATACAGGTTCTTTTGTTGAGAAGAAGCTTAGGAAAATATTTAAAATTTAATTGATAATAAAGATATGAGTGTAATAAAGGAATTACAGGCAAGAAGTGGTTCTGTTTGTGAACTATGTGGGGCTACCGATGATTTAAATGTTTATGAAGTGCCACCAGCTGCTAAAGAAGGTAGTGATAAATGTCTGTTGCTTTGTGCAACCTGTTCGGAGCAATTAGATAATCCTGAAAAAGTAGATGCTAACCATTGGAGATGCTTAAATGATAGTATGTGGAGCGAAGTTCCTGCCGTACAGGTTATGGCTTGGCGTATGCTGAACCGCTTGCGTGCTGAAGGCTGGCCACAGGATTTACTTGATATGCTTTATCTCGATGAAGAAACTATGGCTTGGGCTCAGGCAACTGGCGAAGGTGAAGAGGATGAAGATGCAGTCAAGCATATTGATAGTAATGGTGTGGTTTTACAGCCAGGTGATTCTGTTGTCTTAATTAAAGACCTCAATGTTAAAGGTGGTGGGTTTACAGCTAAACGTGGCACTCACGTTCGTAATATCTCATTGGTTCATGATAATGCTGAACAAATTGAAGGTCGTGTGAGCGGACAGATGATTGTTATCTTGACTCAATACGTGAAGAAGGCCTAAGATTTATCATATATTAAAAGATTAAAGCGAGATGGGAAACCTTCTCGCTTTTTTCATTCTCTCCTTTCGATTCAAAACAAATTTTATTTGTCAGCATATTTTGATAAATTTGATTAGGATTAAACTGACAAAACATGAACAGAATTATCTTGATATGTATTTTAAGCCTTATAGGGTTTCAGATCTTTGCACAAAATGTATCCTTTGATACTGTTGCCAAAGATCACACCCCTATTCCAGACAAGATAAGTTATGGGAGCTTGATTATTCAAACAATTCCTTCTGATGTGCTGGTGGAAATACCTAAGTTGAGTATAAGTGAAGTAAAAAGCCAGGATTCTTTGATTCTTGATGAGATTTATACAGGCTTGTACGATCTTTCCTTCAGGTCTGAAAATGACAAGTTTAAATGTTCTGTTAGGGTTCTGGATCAGCAGACGGTGTATGTATTGGTCAATGTGAAAGAGAAAAAGTTTGAGACTAATGTTATTGATTACAATCCTTATTTGCAGGATTCTCCTCCTGTTGATCCTGACCAGGTTTATGTCATGGTAGAGAATATGCCTGAATTTCCTGGTGGAATTTTAGCACTCCGTCAATGGATTAAGTCAAATGTCAAATATCCTGAGAATGCCCGTAAAAAAGGTATTACCGGTAGAGTTTATATTGGCTTTGTGATTAATAGAGATGGAAAGATTGAAGAGGCTAAAATCTTAAGGTCTATAGATCCTGCTCTTGATCGTGAAGCTCTTAGGGTAGTTAGTAGTATGCCTGATTGGAAGCCCGGGAAGCAGAAGGGAAAATCAGTGAAAGTATCTTATACCTTTCCAATCAATTTTTATCTTCATTAATAGTTTCGTAAATATAAATGATAAAATTAATCCTTTTAAAGATTGAAGTCCTCTTATGAATTTAAAAAGCCGCAAACAATTACTGTTTGCGGCTTAATATTTTGAAGAAAAGTTGAGTGTTGATGTCTCAAAACTCTATTTCTTTTGGTCTAATTCTTCTAGTAAAACTTCTACAGCTTTTCTTAACTGCTGATCTTCGCCCTGGCTAACTACATCGTAATCGTAAAGGACTTTATAGTCTGGCTCAAGCTGTTTGTTTTCAAGGAAATCACCTTCAGAGTCAACATATCCAATTTGAGGAATTCCAAAATACATGCTACCATTCATCAGACTTTCCCACCAAACTGAAGTCATAGTTCCTGCAACAGGCGTACCTACTAGTTTGCCTAGTCCCATTGTTTTATAAACCCATGGTGTGCCATGTGCATTTGAGTAGTTACCTTCGCTCACCAGCATGATAGATGGTTTCTTCCATCTTTTACGAGGTTGCTCACCAATCTTTTGTCCGCGTGGCAATTGTGTTAGATATTTTGTGCCGCTGAACAAGACTTCAATATCTTCGTGCATGTGTCCACCGCCATTGTAACGGGTATCGATCACAATAGCCTCCATATTATTGTATCGTCCCATTACTTCAGAGTAAAGGGTTCTGAAGCTGCCATCGCTCATGCCTTTTACATGAACATAGCCAATGCGACCGTTTGAAACTCTCTCAGTTTCGGCTCTACGCTGTTTAATCCAACGTTCGTATAACAAGTTATCGAATTGTTTTTTCGAGATGGGTTTGATCACTTCATCCCATCGCTCTTTAGTGGTAGGAT
>Ga0209379_10002094_pt1 | contig 12402 bp, 11 predicted proteins | sample tdDd001_FD_187124 | JGI IMG/M metagenome (GOLD analysis project Ga0209379, IMG submission 187124) | Marine sediment microbial communities from the Atlantic coast under amendment with organic carbon and nitrate - tdDd00.1 (SPAdes)... | ecosystem: Environmental > Aquatic > Marine > Coastal >...
CGCACCCGACGATGTACCTTTCTATGCAATTCATCTCCTAGTTAATCTAACTTCATAAAATATGAAACATATTTTTTCATTCATTTAGATTTGAACAAGGAGTATTCTTGCGATTTTTATGATAAAATGAAAGTATCTTTTTAGTTGGAGGATTTATGTATAAATTGATCGCGTTAGATTTAGACGGCACCTTGTTGAATAATCATTCTAAGGTAAGTCAAAGAAACTTAGAAGCTGTTCTGTCATGTCATAGAAATGATATTCAAGTTGTTGTAGCAACCGGGCGACCACCACGATTTACATTTGGGTATATTCCTGACTTATTAACAAAAGACTACTGTGTATGTTATAATGGAGCTCAAATATTCAGGTTCGGCAAATTGGTCTATGAACAAGCTATTGATACAAGAATTATAAATGAAATATTATCTGAGACGAAGTCGAGTGAAAATATTGTTCTGGAAGCAAAAAAATCGGTTTATAGTAATTTTCCGAAGACGACGCTTTGGGAGGATGTGAAGCATAAACCCATAAATGGTTTACATGATGATGATATCATCTACAAACTGTTGGTGGTTGATCCTTCAAAGAATTTATATGAACTATTAAATGAGAAATACAGTGCTCACTGTTATATCATAGAAACTGATGGTGGTAATCTAATAGAAATCATGGACAAGTCGGTTTCTAAATTAAATGCAATCATGTGGGTGGCAAAGGAAGAAAACATCGATTCAAAATGTGTGATGGCTTTTGGGGATGATTTAAACGACTTGGAGATTATTGACGGTGTGGGTATGGGTGTTGCCATGGGTAACGGTCATAAACAACTTAAAGAGATTGCCAATATAGTCACATTAAAAAACGATGAAGACGGCGTTGCTGTTGTACTGGAAAAAATGATAGAGGGTTCTTATGAGTGAAATGATATCAATTAAACAAACCATAGAAGATGTAATCAATGCCATTCACTCCGTGATACAAGTGGATGTAACGGTAATAGACAAAGACTATAACCGTATTGCAGCGACGGGACTCTATGTTGATCAGATCGGCCAAAAGGTTGCAAAAAACTCTGTGTTTTATAAAGCTTTAAATACAGGTTATGAATATATAGTTGAGTCACCTCGTGAAGAGGAGGTCTGCCAGGATTGTGAGAGAAAAAACATCTGTGAAGAGTATGCAGAAGTATGTTGTCCAATCTTTTTTAATGAAGAAGTGATCGGTATTATCGGTTTGGTAGCATTTGATGAATTTCAACGTGATGAAATAATCAACAATAAACTGAACCTACTTAATTTCTTAAAACAAATGGCTCATTTAATCTCAACAAAATTAATAGAACATCGTCAAAAAGAAGTTTTACTGACACAGTCTAAACAAATAGAAGTGTTGTTTAATTATATTGATACGGCAGTTGTTGCTGTTGATACAACTGGACAAGTGATCAGATCAAACTGCACAGCTAAAAAAGTATTGAATATAAAAGAAAACGAACCTTTTACAATGCCTTTTGATGTCTTATCAAATGAATCCGTAAATGATACGGTGGAAATAAAATCAAATGATCAGATCGATCGTTTTATTTATCAGACGAAACCTATTATTGTAGATGGCAAGGTAGAACAGACGGTTGTGACTTTATCGAAAGAATTGGATTTAATTCATGTGATGAACGATATGGTAAACATGAGACATTCCATTAGTTTTGATCAGATTATCGGATCAAGTCAATCGATTCAAAACGTCATCCAAAGTGCTAAAAAGTCTTCGAAATCCAATTCGACGGTTTTGATACAAGGAGAATCTGGAACGGGTAAGGAGTTGTTTGCAAGAGCAATTCATGATGAAAGCAGTCGAAAACACATGCCGTTTGTCGCTATAAACTGTGCAGCTATTCCTGAAAGTTTAATTGAGAGTGAATTATTCGGTTATTCTGATGGTGCTTTTACAGGTGCTTTAAAAGGTGGTAAACCTGGAAAGTTTGAAATAGCAGATGGAGGCACCATTTTCTTAGATGAGATTGGTGATATGCCAATACATCTTCAAACTAAACTTTTAAGAGTACTACAGGAACGAGAAGTTGAGAGAATTGGTGCAAAGTACTCAACGCCAATAGATGTTAGAGTCATAGCAGCGACACATCAGGAACTGGAAAAGCGTATCGAAGTGAAAATGTTCAGAGAAGATCTATTTTATAGATTAAATGTAATTCCGCTACTACTGTCACCACTGCGTGAACGTAAAGATGATATCATGCCACTTTCAAAATTTTTCTTGAATCGTTACAATCAAAAGCTGGAAAAATCAATTACCGATTTTTCTGATCATGTTCAAGAGTTCTTCTTTGCTTATGATTGGAAGGGGAATATCAGAGAAATGGAAAACATGATTGAATACGCCGTTAATATGTGTGACACGGATGAGATTGATATCAGTCATTTGCCGGAGAGATTCAGACAAAAAAATGTGGTGGATCCATCAGATATTAGAATCACCAATTTAGAATCCCTTGAAAAGAAAGAAATACAAAAGGCTTTAAAACAGTTTTCAAGAAACAAAGAAGGCGTTGAAAATATGGTAAAAGCATTGGGTATTTCTAGAGCCACTTTATATCGTAAAATTAAGTATTATGATTTATAATCTCAAAATGAGAATAATCTCAATTTGAGATTATTTTTTTATGTGTTCCAGTCTCAAAGTGAGATTTCAGGATGGTAAATCAACAAAAATTGTTGGCATCACTCTTGCTCTATATATGGGTGGAGGGAATAATTATGAAATCTGAATTATTAGAGTTACTTAAAAGAGAAGTAAAACCTGCAATGGGATGTACAGAGCCAGTAGCTGTCACTTTAGCAGTAGCGAAGGCAAGAGTGCTTGGGGAGCACCAGTCGATTACTCGTTTAACTGTTGAAGTAAGTCCGAATATCTTTAAGAATGGTCTATCGGTAGGTATTCCAAAATCTGATGAAGTGGGTATTGCTGTAGCAAGTGCAATTGGAGCCATATCAGGTAATCCTGATGATGGTCTAAAAATATATGAAAGCATAAACAACGACGATATTATAATGGCTAAAACATTAATAGCTGATGAAGTTTTAAGAGTTGGCATTGCAGATACAGAAGAAAAAGTATTTGTAAGAGTAGTCATGAACTCTAAAGACAAAGAAACGGTTCTTATTTTATCAGGCCTACACAATCATTTTGCTTATGCGAGTCATAACGGTAAAATACTGTTCAATCAACCTTTAAAAAGAAATTCAGAGGCTTTTGATATCAGACAGTTTTCTATTGATGAATTAATAGATGAAGTTGAACAGTCTTCATTTGAAGAATTATCATTCTTACTTGAAGGTTTGGAAATGAATGAAATGATTTCTAAAGCGGGTATTGAGAACAAGTTGGGATTGGGTGTTGGTTTTTCGACTAAAGGCGCAATCGATAAAGGGCTTTTAGGTAATGATCTGGCAAACAAAGCAATGTATTATACTGCAGCAGCATCTGATGCGAGAATGTCTGGTATTTCACTTCCGGTAATGAGTTCTAATGGTAGTGGTAATAACGGATTAACTGCAATATTACCTTTACTTGCCTATAGAGATCAATTTAATACATCGGACGAACAAATGGTTAAAGCATTAGGTATCAGCCATTTACTCAACTGTTATATCAAGTCGGAAATCGGAAGACTGTCTGCATTATGTAGTTGTGGTATTTCTGCTGCAACAGGTGCTGGCGCAGCGATGACTTGGTTAATGGATGGTGACAGAGCTCAAATAGGTGGCACGATTCAAAATATGATTGCCAATCTTAGTGGTATGATTTGTGATGGTGCTAAAAACAGTTGTGCGTTAAAACTGGCAACAGCGGCATCAACAGGTGTCCATGCGGCCATATGGTCATTAAGTGATACAAGTTCTCCAGCTCATGACGGTATTATAGGTAAGTCAGTAGAGCAGAGTGTTAAAAACTTAGGGATACTCAGTCAAAAGGGTATGCAACTAACTGATTCAACAATTTTAGATATCATGCAGAACATGCAATAAAATAGGAAAAGGTTTTGACAACAAAGGTATGCCGTCAAGCCTTTTTTTTATGTTTTATTTGGTGTAGAATATGAGGAAGGAGGAGCTTATGAATATTTCATCTCAGATTACATTTTTATATTTTAATGATTATCCAGCAGGTTGTGAGTTCTTGGAATCGGTTTTAGAATTGGAACCCGTATACGATCCAGGCTGGGCAAAGGTATTTAGATCAGTTGGTAATTCGTATATCGGTGCAGTAAAAGCCAATGAAGGTTCGATAGATGGTCAAAAAAAGGGTGGCGTTTTGGTCAGCCTGACAGTGGATGATGTAACACACTACTACGATCGGTTTAAATCACTTGAAGTAACCGATTTATCAGAAATAAAGTATTTTGAGGATATTGGATTAAGGTCATTCTTTTTTAAAGGACCTGAAGGGTATGACTTTGAAATACAGGAGTTTTTGAATCCAGATTTAAAAGAGTTATTCTAGGAGTGTTATGAAAAATTTTAAAACAGTTTATCAAGAAGCTAAAAGTCTTGATGTCATTAATAAATCAAAGTTCATTGGTTATATCAAACCGATTAAAACAGTTGAAGAAGCTCAAGAATTTATTGAAGTTATCAGAAAGAAACATTGGGATGCAAGTCATAATGTCCCTGTATATGTTTTAGGTGATCAATTTCAAGTGCAAAAATACAGTGATGATGGTGAACCGTCGGGTACGGCAGGTGTTCCGATTCTAAATATATTGAAAAATGAAGGTATAACAGATGTTGTGATAGTTGTCACACGTTACTTTGGTGGTGTTAAACTTGGTACAGGCGGTTTGGTTAGAGCGTATAGTCAAAGTGCCAAATCAGCTTTAAAAGAAGCACAAGTGATTGAAATGTTAGTGTATCAGAAGGTACATGTTTCGATGAATTATACACTTCATGGCAAATTTCAAAATTATTTAAGTTTAAATCCTGAGTATTTAGTTGAAGATACTCTATACACCGATGGTGTTGAAACGGTTCTTTATGTCGGTATAGATGATTTCGAATCATTTAAGAGCAAGGTTATTGATATGACCAACGCTCAAGCAGTTATAACAGACGGTGACGAAAAGATGCTGCCAATTTCAGATGGGGTCTGGATTAGATAGGAGAAAGTAATGATAGAAAAAAGAGTAGAACATGTAGTGGCTTGGTTAAGAGAACAAGTAGAATTATCACATACGAATGGTATATTGGTTGGCTTATCAGGTGGCATAGATTCATCTGTTGTAGCGTGTTTGATCAAACGAGCGTTTCCTGAGAATTCTATTGGTGTTATTTTACCATGTAAGAGTAATGATAAAGACAAAGAAGATGCTGAAGCAGTTGCAAAGGCATGTGATATTGATTACATAGAAGTTGAATTATCAGAAGCACATAAAAATATTTTTGATGCGGTTACCACTGCATTAGGTGATAGAGGTGAAAAGCGTCGTTTAACAGATGCCAACTTAAGAGCCAGACTTCGTATGAGTACACTATATACTGTTGGAAATGACATGGGTTACTTAGTTGCTGGAACAGATAACGCAGCAGAGCTTTTAACTGGTTACTTCACTAAATATGGTGACGGTGGTGTGGATATTTTACCACTGGCACATTTAACTAAAAGAGAAGTGTTTGAATGGGCAGAATACCTAGGTGTTCCTCAATCGGTTATAAAAAGACAACCGTCAGCTGGACTTTGGGAAGGCCAAACGGATGAATCTGAAATGGGTGTCACTTACGATGCCATTGATGCTTATATAGAGGGCAAGCCAGTTTCTGATGAAGACAAGAAAATAATTGAAAGAATGAATGCGGTGACAGAGCATAAGCGTGTGATGCCACCAATGCCTAAACCATTTAATGATTAATCATACGGGAAACGAAAGTTTCCCTATTTTTATGCATACTTTTCAGGCGATTGGGTATTTTTTTAATAGGTGATGTTATGATAATGAGGTTTAGACCCGAAGATTTTGAGGAATGTTTAATGAGCTTACCGATTGATAATTGGTTGTTTGTAGATACTGATAAGTATTACAACGATGAAGAGTCAAGTGAGTTGTTGCGCCCTAAAATGCTTATTTCACATTTGAGTGAATTAAAAGGTATTAAGGTAAGTGATAAAGTGGTTATAAAAGCATTCACAGACTTAATCGATATATATAACACAGGTGAGTTAAGCGAGGCATTTCGTATCGTACTTGAAAAAGCGATAAATTATTCTACTAAACATTATGAAACATTGGGGTGTCATTTGATAGATCATAAAAATGATCCACTTCTTTTTCCTTTTTTAGTCGCTGTAGATGCAAAGATTATACTTAAGAGTTACATCAAAGAAAGGATGATTGATTTTAGATCCTATACATTTAATGAACATAAATTCTTAAACAGATACAATGAATTGTTTTATGAGTTATGTTTTGAAAATCTAGACTTTGACACTTTTATGTCTGATATATTTGTATTTGAAAGAAAAGGGTTAAAAATTAAATTTTCTTATTTTATTGGTATGACATATAATAAAGGTACTATAACATCATTTAGATATGCTTTGATGTTGCCTTCAAAAAGAGTCATAAGATGTGATAATTTTGAAAGCATGTTTTTAGGTCAACCACTGGAGTTGAATGATCAACTGAAGTCAATGATGAGAAAAAGTTTTTACGATGAAATAAATAAGCTTAAATTAACTGTAAATCAAAAGGCGTATTCAGAAGAAATATTTGAAGAGCTGATTTGGGAAATTGTATATGATCTGATAGAAAGGAGTAGAAATGACGAAAAGGGTAAGAATCAAACGACGAATTGATTTGGCTGCGGGTAGAGATACTTTAGAGTTGGTTTTGAAAAACTGTAAAATCATAAATGTTTTCAGTCATGAAATCATAGAAGGTGATATTGGTATCGATTCAGGTAAAATTATCGGTATAGGTCATTATAAAGGACATGAAGAGATTGATATGAACGGTAGGTACATTGCGCCTGGTTTAATTGATAGCCATGAGCACTTAGAATCGGCTATGGTAACGCCAGCTCAAATGTCGAGAGTAGTCGTTCCTAGAGGGACAACGACGATTATAGCTGATCCTCATGAGATTGCAAATGTTTGTGGCATCAAAGGTATAGAGTTTATGATGGACTCTGTAGAAGAGTCTCCATTGAATGTATTTTTTATGTTGCCGTCATGTGTCCCTGCAACGCCATTCGAAACTTCAGGTGCTAAATTATTAGCAGAAGACTTAGAAGAGTTAATGAGCAGAAAAAATGTTTTAGGCCTTGGAGAAATGATGGATTTTCCAGGTGTGATTGAAGGAAGAGATGATATCATCGATAAGATGATGTTGGCTCAATATAAAATCATAGATGGTCATGGACCGATCATTGAAGGCAATGATTTAAATGCTTATATCATCAATGGTATTAAAACGGATCATGAGTGTGACTCTCTTTCTGATATGAAAGCTCGCTTGGATAGAGGTATGTACATTGCCATAAGAGAAGGCTCTGCAGCAAGAAATCTTAAAGCATTGATTCAAGGGGTGACGTTAAGTAATTCAAGACGTTGTACACTTTGTACAGATGATAAAAATCCTGAAGATATTTTAAGGGAAGGTCATATTGATTTCAGTATCAGAAAAGCCATAGAGCTTGGGATAGATCCTATAACGGCTATTCAAATGGCTACCATAAATACAGCAGAGTGTTATTACTTAAGAGACATTGGTGCGATTGCACCAGGTTATGATGCGGATCTAATTGTTATAGATGACTTAAAAGCATTTAATGTCAAAGAAGTTTATAAAAAAGGCATCATGGTTGCCAAAGATGGCAAAGCATTATTTGATGTCAAAGAAACAGAAATAGATGATGTTGTTGAAACGGTTAATATCAAACCAGTTGCTTTAGATGATTTAAGAATCCATTTGGATTCTGATATCGTTAATGTTATCAGTGTGTTGCCATTTAGTTTGGTAACAGAAAGAAACATTAGAAAAGTACATATCAATAAAGACGGCTTTTTCGAAAAACATAAACATATTGATATTGTAAAGTTAGCTGTTATTGAAAGGCATAATGCGACAGGCAATATTGGTTTGGGTTTAGTAGAAAATTTCAAAATTAAAAATGGTGCCATCGCTTCTACTATTGGTCATGACTCCCATAACTTAATTGTTATAGGGGACAATGACGAGGATATGTTAAAGGCAATTAATGCCGTTGAAGCATTAGAAGGTGGTATTGCTGTGGTTCAGAATGGACATGTTGAAGCCCTTCAACTTAGAATTGCGGGTCTTATGTCTGATCAACCGATGGAGTTTGTAGCAAGTCGTCTAAAAGAATTATTAAAAATAGCACGTGAATCACTTGGCGTTAATAATAAGATAGATCCATTTATGACTTTAAGTTTCTTAGCATTACCAGTGATTCCAGACATTAAACTCACTGATAAAGGGTTGTTTGATGTTCTAAAATTCGATTTTATGGATATAGAGGTGAAAGAATGAGAGTAGTTAGTATTGAATATTGTACATCGTGAGGTTACACACCTAAGGCAGTTCGCCTTGCAAGTATTTTTTTAGAAAACAGAAAAAATCAAATTAAAGAATTGAAGATAATTCCTTCTTCAAATGGTGTTTTCGAAGTTAAGTTTGATAATGAATTGATGTTCTCAAAAATCAAAGAGGGAAGATTTCCAACAGATGTAGAGATGAATGAAATGACACAGAATATTTAATGAAGCAAAAGCCCTCGAAAGAGGGCTTTACTCATGCACTATATTTTGTTTTTTCAGTTGTTTAATTTTTCTGTAGGTTTTATAACAATAAAAACCGAGTAATGCTGCTAATGCCAGGTTCATAAAACCAAAATACTGATTCGCTTGAGTGATACTACCAATACTTATATTGCTAAAAGAAAGGGATAGATTCATCAACGCAATCAGACCTTGTAATCTCATAATGCTTGTATAATGTTTTATACGTGATTCGTTGTCACTATGAATTTCAAAAGATCCAAGTTCTGTTTTTTTCCGAAAATAAACCCAACGGAAGTATGAATCCACATATTCAACGCCTAAATCTTTTACAAATTCAATGTACTCCTGGCTCTTAGTGTGACTTGGCATTTCGTCCAAAAATTCAATTCTGTAAGTATAGTCCCCTGGATTACAACGCTCAAAACGATAGCTCATAAAATTATATTTCTTTAAAGCATAACCTTTTGAAACCATTTCATTTAACCATTTTTCTTCTTTTTCAAAATCAGCAAATATTTTAATTACTCTATGAAGCATCAAAATCACCTCCAGTTATATTGACTCCGCATAAATACAGTTCTTTTAATCGTTCTATTTCACTTTGTACAACTTGAGTACCTAATGGTGTAATAAGGTATTCCTTTTTTCCTTTGGTCTTTACTTCAGAATAGAGTTGTATCCAACCTTTTTTTTGAAGAGTATTAATGGCCCCGTATAAAGTACCAGATCCTAAATTAACTCTATTATGGCTTAGTTCGGTCACCAGTTGCATGATACCATAACCGTGTAGTGGTGTATTTAAGGCCAAAAGAATGTAATAAACAGCTTCTGTTAGTGCAGTTCTTGTATTTGATTCTGGCATAAGACCTCCTTGTGTCGGCATACGACATATCGTTTGATGACATAATTATATCGCTTGCCGACATAAAAGTCAAATATAATATTAAAATATATATAATTTAGAGAAGGGCGTAAAAAAACAGATCCATTCTAAGAATGAATCTGTTGATAGTTTATTTAAGACAATTTAATTAGAATATTTTAGTTGTCCATTCTTCTAAATTCCAAACATCTGTAACGATATCTTGATAGAATTCAGGTTCATGACTGATTAAAAGGATACTGCCTCGATATTCTTGTAAGGCTCTTTTTAATTCTTCTTTGGCATCAACATCCAAATGGTTCGTAGGCTCATCCAGAACCAAAACATTAGAGTCTTGGTTAAGTAACTTACAAAGTCTTACCTTTGCCTGCTCACCACCACTTAATACCACAACTTTTGATTCGATGTGTTTTGTTGTTAAACCACATTTGGCTAGAGCTGCTCTAACTTCAAATTGAGTATAAGAAGGGAAGGTTTGCCATATTTCGTCAATACATGTATTGTAATTAGCTTCTTTGATTTCTTGTTCAAAGTACCCGATATCTAATTTTAATCCTTTGTCTACTTTACCTGAAAGGGGATTAAGTTCACCCATAAGACTTTTAAGTAAAGTTGTTTTACCAACACCGTTAGCACCAACCAATGCAACTTTTTGACCACGTTCCATAATAAGGTTCAGTTTCTTTGATAGTGGCTCTGTATAACCAATAACCACATCTTCTGCTTCAAAGATCAACTTACCAGGTGTTTTACCATATTGGAAATGAAACTCTGGCTTTGGCTTTTCTTTAGACAGTTCGATTCGATCCATCTTATCTAATTTCTTTTGACGTGACATCGCCATGTTTCTAGTGGCAACACGTGCTTTATTTCTAGCTACAAAATCCTCTAACTTGTTGATTTCCTGTTGTTGTTTTTTATAGGCAGATTCTAATTGCTGTTTCTTCATTTCATAAACTGACATGAAGTCCTCATAGTTGCCAACATAACGGTTAAGCTCTTGATTCTCCATATGATAAACCAGGTTGATAACTTCGTCTAAAAATGGTATATCATGTGAAATAAGAATAAAAGCATTTTCATAGTTTTGTAGGTATCTTTTTAACCAGACGATATGAACCTCATCCAAATAGTTTGTTGGCTCATCCAGTAATAGAATGTCTGGTTTTTCAAGTAGTAATTTGGCCATTAACACTTTGGTTCTTTGACCACCACTTAAATCATGAACAGATTTATCAAGACCAACATCTGTTAATCCTAATCCTTTTGCAATTTCTTCTACTTTTGAATCGATGATATAGAAGTCATTATTGGTAAGGATATCTTGTATCGTACCAACTTCCTCCATCATTTCATCTAATTCATCTGGTGTTGCATCACCCATTTTATCGTATAATTTTTGTGTTTCTTCTTCTAAATCAAATAAGTATTTAAAAGCTGTTCTTAAAACGTCTCTAATACTCATTGAAGCATCTAATGATGTATGTTGATCTAAATAACCAACTCTTACATGTTTTGACCAAGTTACTGTACCGTCATCTGGTTCTAAACTATCTGTAATAATGTTCATAAAGGTAGATTTACCTTCACCGTTTGCTCCGATTAAACCGATGTGTTCACCTTTTAACAGTCTAAATGAAACATTGTTAAATATTGCTCTGTCACCAAATCCGTGACTCAAATTCTTTACCGTTAATATACTCATAATCTCATCCTTTTCTATACAATCAAATATGATTATATAATAGTTTAGACAGACATTCAATAAATCTTTGTAAAATGTTGCTGATGTTAACGAATTCGAGTTAAATAATTTAAAAATACAGTAATAATGAAGGATAAAATACAGAAATTACACCCAAAGTTATAAAACTCTAAGATCTTCCTTCATATGAATTGGAGATTTGATTTTACCTTATTATAGAATATTGATGAAGTATTGGAATTGTGTTATTATAGGAAGGTAAGAAATCAAATTTTAGGAGAAGAATATATGGGTAGAATTGGTACTATTGTAAAACAAAAAGGAAAGATGGATGCTAAAAGAGCTAAGATCTTTACTAAGATAGGTCGTTATATCATGGTTGCTGCTAGAGAAGGTGGCGGAGATCCAGATTATAATGCTGCATTAAAAGCTGCAATTGATAAAGCTAAAGCGGCGAACATGCCAAAAGATAATATTGAAAGAGCAATTAAAAAAGGTACTGGCGATTCAGATGGTGTAGTATTTACAGAGTTAACATATGAAGGTTATGGTCCAGGTGGTATTGCTGTACTTGTTGAATGTTTAACTGATAACACCAATAGAATTGCTGCCAATGTAAGATCTTACTTTACAAAAGGTAACGGTAACCTTGGAACAACAGGTTGCGTATCGTTTATGTTTGATCATAAAGGTGTTTTGGTAATCGATAGAGATGAAGACAACGCTGTAGATGAAGAAGAACTAGAAATGCTTGTTATTGAAGCTGGTGGAGAAGATTTCGTTGTAGAAGATACTCACTTTGAGATCATCACTGCAATTGAAGATTTCGGTACAGTAAGAGATGCTCTTTCACAAGAAGGACATGAATTCTCTATGTCTGAACTAAGATACTTACCTCAAACAATGACTGAGTTAACAGAACCAGGAGATCTCAAGTCAATGCAAAAGTTAGTTGATCTTCTTGAAGAAGATGATGATGTTCAGAATGTTTATCACA
>Ga0209379_10002095_pt1 | contig 12396 bp, 12 predicted proteins | sample tdDd001_FD_187124 | JGI IMG/M metagenome (GOLD analysis project Ga0209379, IMG submission 187124) | Marine sediment microbial communities from the Atlantic coast under amendment with organic carbon and nitrate - tdDd00.1 (SPAdes)... | ecosystem: Environmental > Aquatic > Marine > Coastal >...
ATGCGAACGCAGCGACAGAAGACAGTGGCAAAACGAGAATTGAACCTCGCAACAGTCAGTTTGCGCAATCTCATATCGAGCAGTACAAAACTTGGGAAGCAACGAAAGAAAGCGAAGAAATTGATGATGCTCTAGCGGGTGATCCCAATATGGTGATCATGTGGGCTGGTTATGGCTTTTCAAAAGACTATAACAAAGCGCGTGGCCACTTCTATGCTATTACCGACGTTCGCCAGACGCTACGTACAGGTGGTCCCAAAGATGCCAAGTCAGGTCCGATGCCAATGGCATGCTGGAGCTGTAAGAGCCCGGATGTTGCCCGTGTTATCGACGAACGTGGTGAAGACGGCTACTTTGAAGGCAAATGGGCACGTCTAGGCGCTGAAATCAATAATCCAATTGGTTGTTCTGATTGCCACAACACAGCTAGCGAAGACTTTGCTCAGGGCAAACCCGCTCTGACTTTGACTCGTCCTTATGTTGATCGCGCAATGGAAACTATTGGCATGAAGTTCGAGGATCAGTCCCGCTTCGATCAACAAGCTCAGGTATGTGGTCAGTGCCACGTTGAATATTACTTCACCGGTCCGAAAAAGAGCGTTAAGTTCCCATGGGACAAAGGTACGACTGTAGATGAAATGGAAGTCTACTACGATGAGATCGAGTTTAAAGACTGGACGCACAAAGTATCAAAAGCCCCGATGCTGAAAGCTCAGCACCCTGGTTACGAGACCTGGCGTGAGGGTATCCATGGCAAGAACAACGTAACATGTATCGACTGCCATATGCCTAAAGTCCAAAACGAAGACGGCAAAGTATTCACCGACCATAAAATCGGTAACCCATTTGACCGCTTTGAAGATACGTGTGCGCAGTGCCACACCCAAGACAAAGAAACACTAAAAAGCGTTGTCGACAGTCGTAAGGCAAGTGTTCAGGAAATGAAGCTACGTGCCGAGAAACAAATTGTCGCGGCCCACTTCGAAGCGAAAGCGGCCTGGGATGCCGGTGCAACCGAAGAAGAAATGAAGCCTATCTTGATGGATATCCGTCATGCACAGTGGCGTTGGGACTATGCGATTGCCTCCCATGGTGTTCATATGCACGCACCGGAAGTCGCACTACGCGTTCTGGGTACCGCACTTGATAAAGCTACTGATGCTCGTACCAAAGTCGTTCGTTTGCTAGCAACGAAAGGTATCATGGAAGAAATTCAAATCCCTGATATCTCAACCAAAGAAAAAGCACAGCAGGCTCTAGGTATGGACATGGACAAGATGAATGCTGATAAGGCTGAATTCCTGAAAACTGTCGCACCAGAGTGGAATAAGCAAGCCGAAGTACGCGAAGCGTCTTACTAAGACCTATCGAATATAAATTAGTTAAGCCAACTAATAGCCCTCTCCTTCCCATGGAGGGGGCTTTTTGCATTTCACCCGTCATACCCACCCTAACCCTATTATTGAAAAGTGAAGGGGATTAAAAGCCTGAAAGACCATCGGTGTTTACCAACAGGCTTCAATGTAACAAAGAGTGCTCCTCCCCATTTTCAAGGGGGAGGCTGGGAGGGGGTTTATATGTAGGGGAAAAAAGACTTACAGCAACTTCTTGGCGCGGTTAATCGCCGTGATCAGCTCCACGCGGTTAAGATCAGGGTGTTCACTATCAAGTGCCTGCTGCCAGGTATCAATCGCCTTTTGGTAACGGGCGTTAAGGAAATAATCAGAAGCCAATAACATCAACGTCGGAAGGTTATTTTCATCGAGTGCCAGAGCCTGATCCAATAACTGGTCCACCTCTGTACTCAAACGCTGGCCATCTCGATAGTAGATCGCCGTCGCCTGCGCCGAAAAGATATTTGCCTGCGGCTCATCAGCCAAGCGGGCTGAATAGCTGAAAGAAAGCGCGGCATTTGCGTATTCACTAGCATACATATAGGCATTGCCCAACGCATACCACAGCTCACCATTTTGCTTATCATCACGCAGTTTATTTTGGATTTCTTCAATACGTTTTTGATTAAACTCAGTACCTGTTAATCCTGCTAGATCACTATTTTCAGCCTCATTGCTGACACCACCCGCAGGTTGGTATGTTGGCTGCCCAAGAAAAGCATATACGCCAACTGATAAAGCAAGCAGAACAATACTGAGCAATATCGGTGTCCTTGCACTTTCTCTATCACTGCTGGCATGGCCTCGCCAGATTATGAGCAACCCTACCACTAGCAGCACAGTAAAACCTATTCCGAATTCCAATTTTTGTCCCTACCCATAACCATAAACAGGCCTTCATTTTACCTGTTCCAGATTAAACACGTCAGTCTGTCAGCCAGATATCCGCCTCAGCCTTAACCTGGATCAATTCTTGATTTTTATAACAATAAGCAACTGATTTTATTAATTATCCCTACTTATTGATAATGACATCACATGCAAGGGTGTTGGCAATAAAACAGTTGGCATGGGCTTTTTGATGCATTTTGTCTAGCGCCTCGTCACTCACAACCAAACCATCAACAAAAACGATTTTGGGATTGAGTACAATCCGAGACACCTGGGTACGATTTTCGGTGTTCTTGCCCAGCTCAGCTGTCGCTGTATCGTGATAGCTGGCAACTGGCAGGCGCTTCAAATGGGCAATCGCGAGAAACGTCAGCATGTGGCACGACGATAAAGCCGCAATCAGGCTTTCCTCAGGGTTCACTAGGTTAGCATTCCCCTTGTATTCGGGAGCCGAAGATCCTTGAACCTGCTGGCCACTACCAAAACTAATAGTATGGTCACGGCTAAAATCCTGATCTGTTTTTTCCGACTGCTGCCAATCAACTTGTACTGTAAAACTCATCTCACTCTCCTTGTTTGTATACGCAAGTTACCTAGTTTATATCCAAGCCTACAGATAGTAAAAAAGCTCCATCAGGAGCCTCTTTATACCAATCTGGAGCCTTTGCTTTAAGTAAAAGCTTAAAGCTCGAAATCACCAAATGCTTCGCTGTCTACTTGACGCTCGAGGAACGCAACCAAGTCATCATGACCACCGATATATTGGCCATCAAGAATAATTTGCGGCACAGTACGAACAGTCTGGCCCGTCTTCTGCTCAATAAATTCAACCATCGTCGTTTTTTCCAGGTCAGGACCCAGTACTAAAGTAGTGTATTCCGTACCGCGATCATCAAGAATTGCTTTTGCTTTTACACAAAATGGGCAACGAGGCTGAGTGATAACGATATTCTGGTAGCCCGCAAGCTGTTCAATGGTCATGTCAGACATAAAATTCCATTAGGTTAATCAGGGTTCTGTTTCCCGCTAAGATAATAGAAAGCTGGTCTGCATTACAAGCCTCTTAGATTGATTAAGTTACCAGAGTTAACCATTCAGGCAATTCGAACAGGAATCCGCTGCCTGCCAAAAGCTTTGGGCGGGGCAAACCGTCCTGAGAGCTGGTAGCCACAGTACATGCACTCTCCGGTATTAGTAAGTGCACAGTCACCTAATTTATACCAGTTTCGGGAAAGCACTTTTTTCTTGCAGCCTGGACAATAGGTACTATCACCGACCTCGTCATAAATGTTGCCGACATAGGCATAGTTTAACCCGTTTTTAAGTGCAATTTCTCTCGCCCGCTGAACAGTCTCCGGCGGTGTACTTGGTTTATCCAGCATTTTAAAATCAGGATGAAAGGCACTGAAGTGGATAGGAATATCCGGGCCCAGGTTGTCATACACCCAGCAAGTCAGCTTCTCTAGCTCAGCCGTGCTGTCATTTTCATCGGGGATTAATAACGTCGTAATTTCAAACCAAACATCCGTCTCATGATACAAATACAACAAGGTATCAAGTACTGGAGCCAAGTGCCCGCTGCAGATTTTATGGTAAAAGCGCTCGGTAAATCCCTTCAAATCAATATTGGCGGCATCCATGTGGCGGTAAAACTCGACTCGGGGTTCATCACAAATGTAACCCGCACTGACCGCGACACTATGTATCCCCAGCTCATGGCATGCCTGCGCAGCATCCACGGCATACTCCATGAATATCACCGGATCATTATAGGTAAAGGCAATGCTATCACAGCCATACCGCTTTGCCGCCTGTGCAATTTGCTCCGGCATTGCCATCTCGCCCAGCGTATCTATCTCACGAGATTTACTGATACTCCAGTTCTGGCAAAACTTACAGCTCAGGTTACAACCTGCGGTCCCGAACGATAACACCGAGCTACCCGGATAAAAGTGGTTGAGTGGTTTTTTTTCAATAGGATCAATGCAGAAACCACTAGAACGACCATAGCTGGTAAGAACTATCTCACCATCGAGAGCCTGTCTGATAAAGCAGGCACCTCGCTTGCCATCCCGAAGTCGACAATGTCGAGGACACAGATCGCAGATAACCCTACCATCGTCCAGTCGATGCCAATACTTGGTTTTAAATACACTCGGAGGCTGTAACATCTAAATCACTCGACATGTAAATTTGTTCCTATACTAAATATAGTATTGTCAGAAATAACCGTGTGATTTCAATGAATATTCGCCCACCCGCTGTTGCGGGTAGCTTTTATGACAAGTCCCAAAAACACCTTCAATCTCAGCTTGATAGCTGGTTGATACCCGTCTCGAATGAAAACAAAAAAGTTCGGGCGCTGATTGTTCCCCATGCGGGATATATCTATTCGGGAAAAGTTGCTGCACAGGCATACCGCTATCTGAAATCACAGGCAGAGGATATCCGCAAGGTGATCCTCATTGGTCCCAGTCATCGCTATTTTTTCCAAGGATGTGCAATTCCTTCAGTTGACTATTTCTCCTCACCACTAGGGGATATACCGATTGATAAGCAAGGTGTTGAAATTCTGAAGGAAATAGATGATATTGAAGTATCGGACCAAATTCATGCCTTCGAGCATTGTCTCGAAGTACAGCTACCGTTTCTGCAAACTTGTTTAAATAAATTTACCCTGTTGCCGCTCTTAACCAGTAATGTATCACCAGTCAACGTCGCTAATTTACTCGATTCGTTATGGCAGGATGAAAGTACACTGTTGGTCATCAGCAGTGATCTTAGCCATTTTCACCCTTACTCCGAAGCGCAGCGAATTGACCAAAACACCTGCTCTTTAATTGAACACTTCGAACCCACTCTCACCCCTGAGCAAGCATGCGGTTCGACCGGTATAAACACATTACTTTTACTCGCGAAGCAACGGGATTATCAGTTAACACGCATGGAATTAAAAAACTCCGGTGATACAGCCGGAGATAAGGAGAGAGTCGTCGGATATGTCAGTTACCTCGTATCAGAACCTAAATAAAGGGGAGCTTACCCAGCTACTAGATATTGCCCGGGAAGCAATTCGTGGCCACTTTTCAGAGGACTTGCCTCGCCCGCCTCAACTCGATCTATATGGTAAAAAATTACTCCGGCCCGGTGCCTGCTTTGTGACACTCGAAGTCGACGGCCAACTGCAGGGCTGCCTTGGCTCAGTAGCCGCTAACTCACCATTAGTCCTAGAAGTACATAACAAAGCGCGCGCCAGTGCCTACCAGGATCGGCGCTTTATGCCACTCACGGAAGATCAGCTAGAACAATTAGTGATTGAGATCTCTGTCTTGTCTGAGCCGGCAGTACTTGCTGTCGACTCCGAACAAGAACTCATTGACTATCTTGAAAATAATAGAGTTGGCGTCGTATTGTCGGATAATCACAGCCAGGCCTTGTTCTTGCCTCAGGTATGGGAGCAGCTCAAATCTCCCAAGGACTTTATCCGTCACCTGAAGTCAAAAGCGGGTTGGAATGCTGTCTACTGGTCACCAAGCATGGAAGTCAGAACATTCACCGTCACCAGTATTAAAGGCAAATACTTTTAGTCCCTAGAGTATTCAGTTGAATACAGCAAAAAAATAAGCCCTTAGTACAAGGGCTTGTTTTAAAATATCATTCAAGCGGGCCGTCGCTACTGCGTAGTTAAATTAGCTACTGTGCAATGAGACCATATGGAACCGAGCTAAAAATTGCCGGTTGCTTGGCCACCGTCGGCACCTCATGCGGGCCTCTCCAGTCCAGCAACATGATGGCCAGCACATTTCGGTGTTCACCATCAAGCAGTTCAGTTTCCCCTTTCACCGACGGCACCATACCCGCCTCCCGGTCAATTGAACCCTGAATAGCCTTGCGGGCTTTCTCTACCACAGGATCACTTTCCAGCCCCGCCAGCAGAAAGTTTATACCGACTTCCGCCACAACATCTTCTTTCGAGCGAGCCAGAATAGTATCGATATTCTGACGGTAGTAATCGAACACCCACTGAAAATCTAGCTCGTTAATTGGGTGCTGGTAGTACTCTGATGCTGCAAATATGATATGGGTCAGGCCATAAATTTTATTCATAAACTGCTGCTCGGTAAGCTCCGCATCCTTACTATCCGGATAGGTCGCTCTGAACACCTCAATGAATTTATCAACGACATCCTGTTCGCCCAACTGACGTAACCAATACACCTGGTTGGCAAGCTGGGCGGCCCACGCTCGAATCATGTCCGGATCCGTCGCATATTTGGCAAAATCATAACGGCGGATCACCTCACGCAACGTCTTATCATTTTGATGTTTGAGGCCATATTCATTGGCACGGGCCATCGAGCCCAGCAAGTCGACCCCAAGATACAGATATTCAGGTTGAGTGCGGGTAGCTGCATACCTTAGCTTGCCTCGAACATCCGCTTTTTTGCTGTAGTTCTGAATACGAGTTTCTGAATATGCTTTAATTTGCTCCGGGGTATGCACTTCGGTAGCAAACTTGTTCAGCCGACTTGCAACACGAGCCATATCCGACCAAATTGCCGCAGCGTATTTTTCATCTTGGGTCTGGCGATACATTCGAAGCCCGTAATGCCCCATTTTGAAGGCCGGTAACGAGTAGAGCCTGGCCTCGTAAGTGTTTCGGATAAGATCGGCATCTTGCTGATAGGAAGAGAGCGTTTCTGGTTTCTGCATCGGAGATGAGGCCGTTTCGGCATAGACTCCCCATACCAATAAAGACAGGAAGAAAACCAACCCTACATTCAAAGACTTCATATACCCCTCCATTGCCACCCACTCGATGTACATCCTAGTCGCACAAAAACGCTACCAGACGACCATAATGGTTAAGTCAGAACAAGGTCAAATATACGGACAATGCGAACTGAAACGGTGTGATCAAGCTTAACAACTTGAACACTTATTCACAAAATCGTTCTGTAGGTCAGATTAATTCGAGGTGATTTGGGCCGCTGAGTTTTGGGAACTGAGTGAGACCAGAACTGCTGGGTTGTTCCCGCCATGACCAACAACGAGCCGGATTTCAGGTTAAACTCCTTTTTCTGCCTGCTCTCAAGATGCGTCAACACAAAGCGTCTTTCCTCTCCGAAACTGACAGAAGCAATTACAGGCTGCAAACCTAGCTCCGCCTCATTGTCCTGGTGCCAACCCATATAATCCTGTCCGTCGCGATACAGGTTGGCCAATACCGAGTTGAACGAGCGATCACACACTTGCTCGCAGGCTGTTTTAATCGCCAACAAAGAGGGTGTCCAGGGAGCCGGATTCATAGTCAGCCCAGAATAGGTATAAACAGCCTCGCCGTACCACGCCTGTAATCTTGGCTGTAAAATATCACGTCCAAACATCCGGATGGTTTCCTGTTGCCAATTCAACTCGGCTGACAACTGGCGGAAATACGCCTCGGAATCGACATCAGATATAAATTCCGGAGCCCAATACAGTTTTCCATCAGGTATATCCAGCCACTCACCAGACTCAGCATGAGACGAAAATAGATCCAAGTTCTCCATTACGACCAATCCTTAGTTTACTAATACCAATCTAGATAAGTAGTTAATCAGATAGTTGCGCAGGAAAAATCACTAGGCTCAACGACGCTGCTCAATCGGTAACCAATCCTGATGTTCGGGGCCAATATAGTCAGCACTGGGTCTGATAATCCTATTGTGCGCCCGCTGCTCAAAAACGTGGGCAGCCCAACCGGTTAATCGACTCATCACAAAAATAGGCGTAAATAACCGAGTCGGGATTCCCATGAAATGATATGCCGTCGCATGAAAGAAATCAGCATTGGCAAAGAGTGACTTCTCCCGCTTCATCACGGCTTCAACCCGAACCGAAATATCATACAGCACAGCATCATCAGCTTGCTTGGCCAACTTCTCGGACCAAGCTTTGATCAATACGTTTCTCGGATCTGACTCTCGATAAATCGCATGACCGAAACCCATAACTTTCTCTTTTTTGGCCAGCATTGCCAAAATCCCGGCTTCCGCCTCGTCAGGTGTTTGCCAACATTCGATCATGTCCATCGCTGCTTCATTGGCACCGCCATGCAATGGCCCACGCAAAGTACCTATCGCGGCGGTAATACAGGAATAGAGATCAGTCAACGTTGATGCACAAACCCTCGCAGAAAACGTCGATGCATTAAATTCATGCTCGGCATAGAGAATCAAAGAGCAGTTCATTACCTGTCGATGCAATTCTGAAGGCGTTTTTCCGGTGACCATTTCTAGGAAATAACCACCAATGCTATCTTGCTCGCAGTAAGTTTCTATCCTCACACCATGGTGACTATAGCGATACCAGTAACAAATGATGGCAGGCAACAAAGCAAGCAGTCGGTCAGCCTTGTCATACTCCTCGACAAAGTCATGTTCCTGTTCAAGATTACCAAGCATTGAGCACCCGGTTCGCATCACATCCATTGGATGGGCATCTGCGGGGATCTGTTCGAGAACAACCTTTAAGGCCATCGGTAATCCACGATAGGAAATTAACTTAGTCTTGTAGGCAGCAAGCTCTGCTTTGGTCGGAAGGCTCCCCTTAAGCAGCAGGTAAGCGACTTCCTCAAACTCTGCATTTGCCGCCAAGTCTGAAATATCATAACCGCGATAGGTTAGTCCCGTGCCGGTTTTGCCAACAGTACACAATGCCGTTGAGCCGGCACTTTGTCCACGCAGTCCTTCTCCACCCAATGCTTTTTGTGTGGCTGACATAATCTGGCTCCTTGCTGTTCAATGGCCATACCCAAACTAAAGATAGGCCAGAAAGATCAGCCGAACCAATTGAAGGGCTAGACACTTAATGCGATATCAACCCATACAAGGCGATGATCCGATCCCGCTTGCGGCCGAGACCGCCCTCTCTCATCACAAATTAAAGATCGCATTGGGTCTTTCTTATCTGGCCAGAAAACGCCAGTTTGCGATACAGTCAGATTCGAAGACGGCAGAACATAATCTAATCTCAATCCTGAAATATGCGTCCATTCAGTCCCCCTCCCTTTACGCTGCTGCCAGGGAATAGTAAAGCGCCCCCCGAGGCTTTTCGGCGTCATCTTGCCAGTACTGACCGAACGATTTAGTCGCGGATGAAGCAGAAGGTCACGGACTGCCGGTTTCATCCCGTCACCATCGACCATATCTGCATTGAGATCGCCCATCACCACAAAGGCATCTTTCGCAGCCAGGCCACCGGCTCCGCCGTCATCGTCACGAAGATAGCTCGCACTATTGATGATATCGGTTACTAGCTTGAGCTCATCATGATTACGACGTGCATTGCGCTTCTCGTCACCATCAAATACTGGAGGGGTCGGATGGCAGCACAGTAGGTGAACTATCTGACTACCAACTTCAATAGGGACAACTACATGGTTTTTAGACGATAGTCGCAATACACTTTCGGCTTGCTCGCTGTAATAATTCGCCGGCATCACGTTATCGGGCAGATCTTGCCAGAGCATGTTCTGCCAGCTTCGGATCTTATTTTCTGCAATGGGATATTGAGACAGGATGACAAAGCCAAAATGACCATGGTGTTCACCGAAGCCCAAACCGTCAGCGGGCAAAGTCAGTACTCCGTCGCCATCAAGATCATGGGGGCTCATCAGGCCGGTATTTGTCGGCGGGCAATAACGATAGGGGTACTCAATGGGTTGTTGCTGATACTGAGGACGCTCGAGATAGTGACGACAAAAGTTAGCGACACTGCCGTCATCACCACCATTTCCCGGATGGTCAAACTCACACAGCATCAGTACATCCGGGCGGGTATGTTGAATAATTGCAGCCAGTCGCGACAACCGAGCATCCGATTTTGACGCGGTTAACTCAAGGATTTGCCCGGGAGCAGGTGCTGACATTGAGATATTGAACACCGCAACACGAAGTGATTGCGACGATGAAGGTTCAGATAACAAGAAAGACACTCGATTAAACAAAAGAAGCGGAAATTATATACTAAATTCACTAGTTAATTTCCGCTCAGTTCTAACCCGCCAACAATACACCTTTCAGCTCATCAGCTGAGTGATCGCCAACCGGATTTGCTGCGCATCATGCATCGCCCGATGCTTCACCGGCCCCTGCTCTTCCAGTGCCAACTGAAACCGAGCCCGTTCGATACCATTTTCCTGCATCAGCCAGTGACCAATCTCCGTTAACATAAACGACGGTCTCATATGCGCGGCATGATAGAGCCTGCCCAACCAAAAAAGATCCCACTGACTATCACAAAACACGTATTCATACTGACCGAGAGCAGCATTAAGATGCTGGCATACCTCAACCACCTGCAAGCCTTTTCGGTGCAGTTCCTGACGAGAAATTTGATGAATTTCATGTTCGGCGAAGTCATCCCAGTATTGCCAAACATCACTTGCCGTTAACGGGTTAATCAGTAAGCTGTTGCCACTACCATCTGGTAAAGAGTATCCCACTTCAATCGGGTAAGACTGATCGGATAACCCAGATGCCTCAAAATCCAACGTTGCCCACATTGCACTCTCCCTGATGCTTATTCTGATCTTCTTCGTAATACAGAACGGCGACTTCCTGTCGAAATTACACTGAATCACGAAATACTGAATGTTACTGCAGCATTGTCTACGTCTTTTTGTATTAACAGATGTAAACGAACTACACAATAAATGTAGTCGGAATCTGCCTTCTAAGGGTAAAAAAGTCGCCACAGCTCACTATTGATACAATTGTACTCAACGATGATTTGCCACAGTTTGATAAGTATCAAAATCATCAACAGCAAAACAGACAAAATAGACTTGTACAATATTGTCATTGCTATCGACCACTTCTTGAACTGTCTTGACCGCATTAACAATTGCATCCACTTCGAGTGTCGTAATATCAATTTGAATAGCGAATAACTGGCCATTTTCTTTCCATAATTAGCTCAACATCATGACGTGATGTTCAATTTCAATTAGGATCTAGACAAACAGACCCACTCGAATAACACCATGACTCCAATTATAGGTTTTGCCGGCTATAGCGGCTCGGGGAAAACAACCCTTCTGGAACAACTGATCCCACTACTGAAGCAACAAGGCTTACGGATTGGGTTAGTTAAACACAGTCACCACTGCATCGACCCTGATACCCCAGGCAAAGACAGTTACCGACTTCGCCATGCCGGATGCGCGCAGACACTCATGGCAACCAAAGAAAGGCATATGCTCTATTTCGAGTACCCTGAAGAGGAACGCGAAGAACCGGAGCTGCAAGCCTGCCTACAGCAGCTCGATCATAGCCAGCTGGATTTAGTATTAGTGGAAGGGTTCCGCGACGAGAAATTCACCAAAATTGAAATTCACCGCCCTAGTTACGGCAAACCGCTGCTATACCCAAACGACGGCGGCATAATCGCTTTCGCCACTGACGGCAACAAGCCTGAGGGGTGTACGCTCCCCCTACTCAATATCAATCACCCAGAAGAAGTCGCCAAGTTTGTTGTTTCTTGGTTAAAAGCGCAATAAACACGACAATATCTGAAAACGAAAAGCGAGAGCCAACAGGCTCTCGCTTTTTATATTAAGCTAACACATCCCCCCTTCTAAAAGAGAAGGAATAATGGCTAAACCTAAATCGCCCAGCCGCCCGCGTAGAATGCGACCAAGATAATGGCAATTAGCACGGTACCGATGTTCAGACGCTTGTATTCGCCCGAGATAATACGGCCAATGACCAATGAGCTGAAGCCCAGCATAATACCGGTAACGATATTACCCGTCAGTACAATGAATACGGCACACATCAGGCCAGACAATGCATCAACAGAATCGCTCATGTCCAACTTGCTGACATTGCTCATCATTAGCAGACCAACATACATCAATGCAGGCGCCGTCGCATAAGCAGGAACAAGGTAACTAACAGGTGATAAGAACAGCATTAGTACGAACAAACTACCAACAACCGTCGCGGTCAAACCTGTTTTACCACCAGCAGCGGTACCGGCAGCCGATTCGATATACACGGCTGCAGGCGCACCACCGACAAAACCGGCAAAGATACTACTGACTGAATCCGCTGTCAGAGCTTTA
>Ga0209379_10002096_pt1 | contig 12393 bp, 8 predicted proteins | sample tdDd001_FD_187124 | JGI IMG/M metagenome (GOLD analysis project Ga0209379, IMG submission 187124) | Marine sediment microbial communities from the Atlantic coast under amendment with organic carbon and nitrate - tdDd00.1 (SPAdes)... | ecosystem: Environmental > Aquatic > Marine > Coastal >...
AACTAAGGGTGCTGTTGATGGCAAAACACTTAGCGAAATTCGCAACAGTTTTAAGGCTGACGCTTCGACCCAAGCAATTCAGAATGCTATTACTAACAGCAAAAGCATTCGCGAGATTGCACTTAACAGAAACAAAGTAGGCGCAACAGATCACTTTTTCAAGTACAGAGTTGCCGTTAAAGGTATTACCAACCAAAAAAGTTCGGGTCGTTGTTGGATGTTCACTTCAATGAACACAATCCGTCCAAACGTGATCAAAGATTTAAATCTTAGCTCTTTTGATTTTTCACATAACTACAACTATTTCTGGGATATATTCGAGAAATCGAACCTATTCCTGGAAAACATTATTGCTACTGCTGATAAGGATATGGATGACAGAGAAGTTGTTCGTTACCTAGGTAGTCCGGTTGATGATGGTGGTGTTTGGAATTCATTTTTCAATGTCGCTAAAAAATATGGTGTTGTTCCTGCTGAAGTAATGCCGGAGACAACTATTTCGAATAGCACAGGTCAGTTAACTCGTATTATCAAAGAAAAACTAAGAGGTGAAGCCTATAAAATTCGTCAACTAGCAACTAAAAAGAGAAATGCTAAAAAAGTTGAGGTAGCTAAGGTAAACGCATTGAAAGATGTATACCGTATTTTAGCTCTTGCATTGGGTGAGCCTCCTGTGGATTTCACTTGGAGATACAAAGATGCTGATGGTAAAATTAGCGAAGCTAAGAAATACACACCACAAGAATTTATGGCTCTTGTAGCACCTGAATTCGCTAAAGATGAGATGGTGATGATTATGAATGACCCAACTCGTGAATACTACAAAGTTTATGAAATTAAAAACTACCGTAATGTAGCAGAAGGTATCAACTGGACTTACTTAAACTTGCCAAATGATGAGATCAAAGCTTTTGCTATGGCTTCTATCAAAAACAATCAGGCCATGTATGCTTCTTGCGATGTAGGAAAACAGCACAACCGTAAAGCAGGTGTTATGGACATGAACACATACGACTATGCCTCTTTATTTGGTGTTGAGTTCGATATGGATAAAAAAGCCAGAATCCTAACTCGCCAGTCTGGTTCATCTCACGCTATGACTCTAATTGGAGTTGATGTTGACGAAAACGAAAAGCCAGTAAAATGGGAATTCGAAAATTCTTGGGGAACAAGCTCAGGAAACAAAGGCTACCTAACTTTCACTGATGAGTGGTTTAGCGAGTACATGTTCCGTGTTGTTATCAACAAGAAATACTTAAACGAAAAGGCAGTCAAAGCACTTAAGAGCAAGCCTGTTCAACTTCCAGTTTGGGACTATATGTTTTAATTCTTAGTCTACGGATTCTGAAGTAAAAAATGACCATTATAGAATACGCCTCAAAACTTAGTTTTGGGGCGTAATTCGTTTATACCTTCCCTGAAGGCGGCGAAGAATAAGTTAAAAAAATAAGCAAAATCATATATTAAAACTGCCAATAAGCCGTTCTCATAACAAGAGATATTCGTATCTTTGAATTATTCTAAATAAGCATTTTACAAGAATCTACATAAACAGATAAACCTATGCAAATACGAAAAAGTGGAGCTAAATATTCGGCCATTGTTGGTATCGGGGAGAGAATTAGAAAACAGAGCGTTGAAACAGGGGAAGAATATTTACTACTTAATCGTGGTGTTAATGCCGTTTGTAATATCGATCTGACTTCTATTGTTGAAGATGTGGACTTCAATAGCAATGCCATGCAAGTTTACCCACCTTCTCAGGGAAGACAAGAGCTAAGAGAGGCAATCAATCAGCATTATTTCGATAATAAAAGTAACCTGTCTAATATCAGCGTTAGTGGTGGTGGCATGTCAGCACTCGACCTTACCTTCCAAACACTAAATGTGGATAGAATCCTTTTACCAGAGTATTATTGGGGATCCTATTTTCAAGTGATGACCATCCGGGAAATCGAATCAGGAACTTATACCCATTTCGATAACTTATTGGATCGATTAACCGAAATTAAAAATTCAGCCGTTATCATTTGTGATCCCAATAACCCAATTGGAAATAAAGTTGAAGACAAAGAACTTCTTAAGGTCATTCAAATCCTTAATGATAATGGAACAACCGTTATTATCGATTGTCCATATAGAAGAATATTTTGCGATAAAGAGGATCTTTTTTATCAGAGTTTACTCGACTTTAACAATGTAATCATCATTGAGAGTTTTAGCAAATCAATTGGACTTAGTGGTCAACGTCTGGGTTTTATACATTCCGTTAACAGCGAATTCAATACCGAATTAGGTATTCGACTCATGTATGCAACCAATGGTATTAACGCTTTTTCTCAAATTCTCGTTGCCAATTTGTTGAATTCCGAAAAAGGAGAAAGCTGCAGGAAACAGTTTAAAGAGATTACTGTTAAAGGCATAAAGACTAACATTAAATTCCTTGAAGAAAAAGGTCTCTTAGCGTCCGAATTCTACACCAATAGCAAAGCCATTGGCATATTTGTTATCGTAAACAAATCAGAAGAGCAACTCCTGGAAAAAAGAATAGGATCAGTATCCCTAAGTTATTTCACGAAAACTAAAAAGGATCAGGCTGCTCAATATGCTCGAATTTGTGTTTCCATACCTACGGAGAAATTCAAAACCTATTTCGACAAATTCTAATTCAATTTCAGACAAACCTAGCCTTGGACAGCTTTAAAACTTTAAAACATGTTTAAAAATAAAACATTCAAAACAATAGCACTCACACTGGTTTTATTAACCTGTGGTTATTTCGTTGCACAACTTTTTAATTACTCCAAACTCTCCGACCTAAACAGTGAACATTTGGGAACTGAGTATATGGACAAGTATAATGTTTACGCCTTAAAAACGCCTAGTAAACTTTTATTTGCTGATGAGAAAGTTCCTTTAGACCGATGGGATGTGAAAGAATCATTGGACAGAGAATTGCTTGTTAACACCTATTGGCAATCTCAAACCTTATTGTTTCTTAAACGAGCAAATCGTTATTTCCCGATTATCGAACCCATTCTAAAAGAACAAGGAGTTCCAAATGATTTCAAATATTTAGCACTGATCGAGAGTGGATTGATTCCAACCGTTGTTTCACCTGCTGGAGCTGTTGGGTTCTGGCAATTTATGTCACCTACTGCCCGCGACTACAAGCTTGAAATCAATAAAGAAGTTGATGAGCGTTATAATATCGAAAAATCAACTCGCGCAGCCTGCAACTATTTAAAAGATTCTCATAAGAAATTTGGCAGCTGGGCCTTGGTGGCAGCTTCGTATAATGCAGGTAGAACACACATTCATTCTCAAATGAAACTTCAAAATGCGGGATCGTATTATGACCTTTTATTAGGTGAAGAACCAGCTCGATATCTTTTCAGAATTATTGCAACAAAACTGATTATGGAGAGCCCTCAGGATTTTGGGTTTAGATTTCGTAAGTCCGATTTATATCCAAATATTCCAACTCGTAAAATTACAATTAACGGTGGGGTGAAGAATTTTGCTGACTTTGCACAAAAGAATGGTGTCAATTATAAAATTCTAAAGTTCTTTAATCCTTGGTTAAGAAAGCCATATCTCACAAATAAGTATAAAAAAGAGTACGAAATTACACTTCCTGCCAAAGGATATATTAATTTTGCATTTTCTGAATACAAAAAACCTCAAGTTGAGAAGAAATAATTGTTAATCTATTGATTAGCATCAGTAGTTGAACAACTGTAGAAGTGAGGATTAAAATCATAAGGAGATTGTAGATTGAAAGATAAAGCTGAACAAACCATTGAAAATGAGATATTAGAAACTGAGAACATTGATGTTCTTGGTGCCAGAGTTCATAACCTAAAAGATATCGATGTAAGTATTCCCCGCAATCAACTTTCGGTTATCACCGGATTAAGTGGTAGTGGAAAATCCTCACTGGCTTTCGACACAATCTATGCTGAAGGTCAGCGTCGTTATATAGAAACTTTTTCAGCCTATGCCCGACAATTCCTGGGTGGCATGGAGCGACCTGATGTTGATAAGATTACAGGCCTAAGTCCTGTCATTGCTATCGAACAAAAAACGACCAATAAAAACCCGCGTTCAACCGTTGGGACCATTACCGAATTATATGACTTTCTTCGACTTTTATATGCAAGAGCAAGTGTTGCTTACTCATACGAGACAGGTGAGAAGATGGTCAAATATACCGATGAGCAAATTATAAACCTCATCTTTGAGAAATTCAATGAAAAACGCATTTACATCCTTGCTCCAGTAGTAAAAGGAAGAAAAGGCCATTATAAGGAACTTTTTGAACAAATTCGAAAAAAAGGTTTCTTGTATGCACGTGTCGATGGAGAGATTGTGGAATTACTTCATGGTTTCAAAGTTGATCGATACAAGAGTCATACCATCGAGATTTTAATTGACAAATTAGTTGTTGATGAAGTTGGCGATAAGCGATTAAAAGAATCCATTCAAATGGCAATGAAACATGGTAAGGGTATCACCATGATAATGGATAAAGACAGTGGAGAAGTAAAATATTACAGCCGTCTTTTGATGTGCCCTACCACAGGTCTTTCATATAATACTCCGGCGCCCCATAGTTTTTCATTCAATTCACCACACGGTGCTTGTCCTAAGTGTAAGGGCTTGGGTCGAATAAGTGCTATTGATATTGACAAAATTATTCCTGACGACAGTGTTAGTATACATGCCGGTGGAATCGTGCCTTTGGGTAAATACAAAAACAGTTTAATCTTTTGGCAGATTGAGGCTATCGCTCGCAAGTACAATTTTGATTTAAAAACAGCAATTAAAGATATTCCAGAAGATGCCTTGAGTATTATTCTCGACGGGTCTAATGAAACTTTTAAACTGGAAAATACGCCTTTGGGTAGCTCATCAAACTATTTTTTAAGTTTTGATGGTGTCTTAAAATACATCTCAAATCAGGAAAGTAGTACGACTTCAAAAAAAGCTAAAAAATGGGCTGAGCAATTTATTAAAAACACACTCTGTCCAACATGTGAAGGACAACGCCTAAAAAAGGAGTCACTATATTTTAGGATTCATGATAAGAATATTACCGATCTCGCTCAAATGGACCTAAGTCTTTTAAGTGAATGGTTTGCTACTGTAGAATCTCATTTAAGTGATAAGCAAATCAAAATTGCATCGGAAGTCCTAAAAGAAATTCGAGATCGCCTTGAATTTTTGCTTGATGTAGGTTTGGAATACCTTTCTTTAAACCGTAGCTCTATTAGTCTGTCAGGAGGAGAATCTCAACGTATTCGATTAGCAACACAAATTGGCTCACAGCTGGTTAATGTCTTATATATTCTCGATGAGCCTAGTATTGGACTTCATCAGCGCGACAATCAAAAGTTAATACAATCCTTACGTCAACTGCGAGATTCAGGCAACTCCGTTGTTGTAGTTGAACATGATAAGGATATGATTGAATCGGCCGATTATGTGGTTGACATGGGACCATTTGCAGGTAAACATGGTGGCGAAATTGTATTTGCAGGCACACCCGACAAAATGCTTAGTGGTGATAGTTTGACTTCACAATATATCAATGGTAAAAAAAGTATTGTTGTTCCCCAAGAAAGAAGAAAAGGAAATGGCAAGACCATAAAATTGATGGGTTGTAAAGGAAATAATCTGAAAAACGTTGATGTTAGCTTTCCATTAGGGAAGTTCATTTGCGTAACAGGCGTTTCTGGAAGTGGAAAATCAAGTTTGATCAATGGAACCCTACAGCCTATTCTATCTCAACATTTCTACAGATCGGTTAAGGATCCTTTAGCTTTCGATAAAATTAACGGGATTGACAATATCGATAAGGTCGTAGAAGTTAACCAGGCTCCCCTGGGTAAAACACCTAGATCTAATCCGGCTACTTACACCAATGTGTTTGGCGATATTCGTAAACTCTTCGAAAAATTACCTGAATCTCAAATCAGAGGTTATAAAGCGGGACGATTCTCATTCAATGTAAAAGGTGGTCGCTGTGAAACTTGTCAGGGAGCTGGTGTAAGAGCTATCGAAATGAATTTTCTTCCCGATGTTTATGTACATTGCGATGAATGTAACGGCAAGCGCTACAATCGTGAAACTTTAGAAGTACGTTACAAAGGAAAATCCATTGGTGATGTTTTGGATATGACCATCAATCAAGCGGTCGTTTTCTTCGAGAAGATTCCAAACATTCTACCTAAGTTAAAAGTATTACAAGAAGTAGGATTAGGTTATATCACACTTGGGCAACCATCCACAACCCTATCCGGTGGTGAATCGCAACGCGTTAAACTGGCCACTGAACTGGCTAAGCGAGACACAGGAAAAACCCTTTATATTCTGGACGAACCAACCACAGGTCTTCACTTCGAAGATATACGTGTTCTACTTGAAGTACTGGATCGTTTGGTGAATAAAGGCAATACTGTGATCGTAATTGAGCACAATATGGATGTGATTAAAGTGGCTGATCATGTGATAGATATTGGTAAAGAAGGCGGCCGAAACGGTGGTGAAGTCATGTGTTTTGGTACGCCCGAAGAGGTTGCTGATTGTACAGAATCTTTCACCGCAAAATTTTTAAAAGAGGAACTGCTTTAATTTGATATCGTGATTGCTTATTGAGTAAAATACTATACATTTGTTATTTGAAACTATTCTAAATTGAAGCATCAAAATCAAATGAACAAAATCAGACTTATTCTGCTATTCATAAGCCTTAGCTTAGGATTTCAGTCATGCAATTCAAAACAAAATAAAGTTGATAACAAACTAATTTCGGTTAGTATTCTACCTCAAAAATACTTTATCGAGCGTATCGCTGGTGATGATTTTAAGATTAATGTCCTTATTCCACCTGGAGCAAGCCCAGCTAGTTATGAGCCTACTCCAAAACAAATGCAGGATATGTCTAAATCATCCATCTACCTAAGAATTGGCCATATTCCTTTCGAGAAGGCTTGGTTAGGCAAATTATTAGAAGGTAATTCTGATATCAAAAATTTCGACCTTTCAGAAGGTATTGAACTTATAAGAGGCCCCGAGGTTCGACATGGCGATCATTTTCATGAAGGTGGTATCGATCCTCATGTGTGGTCATCACCCAAAACAGCCAAGCAACTTATAGCAAACACTTTTAAAGTATTGGTTCAACTTGCTCCTGAAAAAGAACAGCAGTACACGACAAACTATATGAAGTTGATGTCTGATATCAATGTTATGGATAAAGGTGCTGAAACCATCTTTTCTCAGATGCCAGAAAAAGCTTTCATGATATATCATCCTGCTCTTTCGTATATGGCAAGAGATTATGGCTTAACACAAATATCAATTGAGCACGATGGCAAAGCACCTTCACCAGCTCACATGAAAAAAATGCTTGAAGAAGCTAAAGCTCATAATATCAAGACAATTTTCTTGCAAAAGCAATTCAATATTGAAAATGCACAGGTAATTGCGAAGGAGATTAATGCAGAGCTGATTCAAATTGATCCATTAAGTGAAGATTGGTTGACCGAGATGAACCGAATTATGACTTACCTTAAAAAGTAATGCCTTTATCTCTACTTGAGATTTTTTTCAAGTGAATATAAATCATACTTTCTGCGAAATACTTTGTATTTTGTATCTGATCAAAACAACAAAAACAAAATGACCAAACTACTGGAATTGAGATCAGTTTATGCTGGTTACGATAATAAAGTTGTACTCCAGGATGTCAATCTTACGGTTAAAAAGAACGACTTCCTTGGAATAATAGGCCCAAATGGCGGTGGAAAAACAACCCTGTTAAAAGTCATTTTAGGTTTAATAAAACCTATAGAAGGTCAGGTTGAATTCAATAATATTGATGATAACCTCATCGGTTATTTACCACAAATCAACACTATTGATCAAAAGTTTCCTATTCCTGTTCGAGAAGTTATTCTTTCAGGCTTAATGTCTCACAAAAAATTATTTGGAAAGTATACCAGTGATGACAAAGAGAAGGCTAAAGTCTTGATGCAACAGATGGGAATTCTTCATCTACGAAATAAGAATATTGGAGAACTTTCAGGTGGCCAATTACAACGCGTTTTTCTTTGTAGAGCCATTATTTCTGATCCTCAGATTTTAATCTTAGACGAACCGGATACATACGTAGACAGTCACTTTGAAATGGAACTATATGCAGTTCTTGATCAACTTAACGACCACATGGCCATTATTGTTGTTTCACACGACATTGGAACCATCAGTTCACATGTAAAAACAATCGCTTGTGTCAATGGTAGTCTGTGTTATCACGATTCAAATATCATCAATCAAGAACAACTCAAAACATACAACTGTCCTATTGATCTGATTACTCATGGTGAAGTCCCTCACCGAGTTTTGAAAAAACATTAAAGAAATTTCAAATCAGTATCATTCAATTCGAAATTAAAATTTCATGAACGAAATCATTGAATTATTAAGTTATAATTTTTTCCAAAATGCCATTGGAGCAGCTATTCTTGCGAGTATATCATGTGGAATTATTGGAACCTATATTGTAGCCCGCCGAATTGTTTTTATAAGTGGTGGTATCACACATGCTTCTTTCGGAGGTATAGGCATAGCCTGGTTTCTGGGCTTAAATCCAGTTCTTGGAGCTGCAATTTTTGGTGTGTTATCAGCTTTAGGCATCGAATGGGTTTCTAAAAAAACTGATGTCCGTCAGGATTCAGTCATTGGCATACTATGGGCTTTGGGAATGGCTTTGGGCATTATTTTTATATACATGACTCCAGGTTACGCTCCCAATTTAATGTCATACCTTTTTGGTAGCATCCTTACAGTTTCAAACCTTGATCTTTATCTACTTTCAGCCTTGTGTGTACTCACCATATTGGTTTTTGTCTTTATGATGCGCCCCATTGTTTACGTGGCTTTCGACGAGGGTTATGCCCAAACACATAAAGCACCTGTTCAGTTTCTCAATTACCTGATGATTGCTCTAGTTGCTTTGGCTATTGTTTTAAATATTCGAGTTGTGGGTATTATTCTGGTTATCTCATTTTTAACTATCCCGCAAACCATAGCCAATATGTTCACTCAAGATTTTGGAAAGATGATTCTTGGAGCCATTGGTTTTGGCGTATTAGGCTCACTTTTGGGATTATTTATGGCTTACGAAATGAATGTTCCCTCAGGAGCAACGATTATTTTTTCCTTTGTCATCTTATTTATCATTGCAAAAATAGTGCAACTAAGTCTTTTAAAACTAAAGAGAAAAGAGAGCTAATTTCTTTTATTTAGAATTAGAATTAATAAATTAGCAAAAAATTTGTCAGATCGACGTTTGAGAGAAACATATAAAACGGATCTGCAACACATAGATATTCACAAACTAAACAACAAAATAGAAATGACTTACGATTTAATAGTAGTAGGAAGTGGACCAGGTGGTTATGTTGCTGCCATTAGAGGTGCACAATTGGGCATGAACGTTGCCGTAGTAGAACGTGCTGAACTAGGTGGTATTTGTTTGAACTGGGGATGTATTCCAACCAAATCATTATTAAAATCTGCTCAGGTTTACGACTACATGAAGCATTCTGCTGATTATGGTATCGCTGTTGAAGGTGAAATTAAGCCTGATTTTGAAAAAATTGTTGAACGTAGCCGTGGAGTTGCCAACAAAATGAGTGCAGGTATTCAATATCTACTTAAGAAGAATAAGATTACTGTTATCAATGGTTTCGGTAAACTAACGGCTGACAAAAAGCTGGAAGTTTTAGCTGAAGATGGTAGCAAAACCAACTACGAAGCTAAGCACATTATTTTAGCAACTGGTGCTCGCTCTCGCGAATTGCCAAACTTACCACAGGATGGTAAAAAAATCATCGGTTACCGTAAGGCATTAACTCTTGATAAATTACCTAAATCAATGATCGTTGTTGGTTCTGGTGCTATCGGATCTGAGTTTGCTTATTTCTATTCAAGTCTGGGAACTAAGGTGACTCTTGTTGAGTTTATGCCAACAATCCTACCTATCGAGGACGAAGAAGTTTCTAAGCAAATGGGACGTTCTTTCAAGAAGAATAAGATTAAAGTCATGGTTAAGTCTTCAGTTGAGTCTGTTGAAGGCGAAGAAGGTGACTTGAAAGTAAACATTAAGAATAAAAAAGGCGAAATTGAAGTTCACGAATGTGAAATTGTTCTTTCGGCTGTAGGTATTTCTCCAAATACTGAGAACATTGGTCTTGAAGAAGCTGGTGTTGAAACCAAAAACGGACGTGTTGTTGTAGATGACTATTTCCGCACAAATGTTGAAGGCGTTTATGCAATTGGTGATATACTGGAAGGTCCAGCATTGGCACACGTTGCTTCAGCTGAAGGTATTTGTTGTGTTGAGAAAATTATGGGAATGAATGTTGAGCCTATCGATTACACAACAATTCCAGGTTGTACGTATACAACACCTGAGGTTGCTTCAATGGGATTGACTGAAAAAGCTGCTACAGAAGCTGGTCATGAAATTAAGGTGGGTAAATTCCCATTCTCTGCATCGGGTAAAGCAAGTGCTGCTGGTGCTAACGAAGGTTTCGTTAAACTAATTTTTGATGCAAAATATGGTGAGTTATTAGGAGCCCATATGGTCGGTGCTAACGTAACCGAGATGATTGCAGAATTGGTTACTGCTCGTAAACTTGAAACAACAGGTCACGAGTTAATCAAGGCTATCCATCCTCACCCAACCATGAGTGAAGCGGTAATGGAAGCTGCTGCTGCTGCTTACGACGAAGTGATTCATATTTAATAAGCTATTGACTTATTAAAATATCGATATAATAAGATTAAGGCTATCCTGCAGAGGATAGCCTTTTTTATTTCAGATAACAGAACTCTAATAACAGTAATTGAGTCAATACTCTAAGGAGATATCGGATAAATTTTCTTACGAATTTGTATTTATCCGATAAGTCAAAACCTATCAGAGAAGATATCAATTAATTTTCAACGTTTCTAATGATTTATCTGATAACAAGCGATACAATTACTCGGTAACAATTTGATCCATTTTAATATCGTGCTCATCGGTAGGAACCGAATCTAACAGCTGGAAATCGAAACAAACACCCAACTTATAAGCATTAAGACTCGAAAGTAGCTTGTCGTAATAGGCCTTCCCTCTCCCCATACGATTATTATCCATATCAAAAGCAACACCTGGTACAAGAATTAGATCTATCTCATCGTAATCCGTAAATAGTTGTCCTGAAGGTTCTGGAATTCCAAAGTTCTCTCCTGCAATAAGGTCTTCTTCCCCTCTAAACACACGTAAATCCAAATCGCTGCCATTTACACAAGGCAATATCACACGTTTACTTGCTGCCCATTTCACCACAAAGTCAGAGGTTTGTACTTCATCGACCATAGCCCAATAAAGCATCACTGTTTTCGCCGAAATAAACTCTGGCAATAGTTCAGCTTTATCTAATATTATCTTTGATCGGCTTGTTTTCTCTTCAAGAGATACCTCATTTTTTAAAGTACGAATCTCACGACGAATTCGTTTTTTGTCTTCATCTATCATTTCAAATAATACAATATATATAGCGTATAGATTTCAATTATTGTCCACAGATTTCCTCAAATTAAAGTGAGAAACAACCATTACTGTGAAAATTTATTTTCTAAAGTGATTTGTGATAATCTGAGAAATTTGTGGCTTAAAATTTTTTATTTGTAATACAACAAATATAATAACGTACCATAACTTATAATCAAGGCTGATAAGCCGATTCTCTCAAAATAACAGCATAATCTTCATATGCCATCAATTTCGGTAAGGTCATTTCAGAATGCTTAGCCATATAGGATTTTACGATTTGCAAACCGATCCAAGTCCCTATACGTCCCGGTGACTCTTGCGGCATGCCCGTAGTAAAAGGGGCCTCATTTATATAATTGCGTGTCATACTGGTATTGGTATTAAACAGGTGTTTCTGTTCAATAAGATAAGCCCAAACCTGAGCTTCATTATCTACACACCAAGTATAGTCATCCGTACCATATTTCATGATATCAGATTCCGCTTTTTCTGGTAAAAGAGCCTGTAAAAAATACAGTATCTTACCATGATAAACCATTTGCTCCATTAAATTATGAGCCTTAGGCCTGTAAGGAAATTCTGTTAGCCCATAAGCCAGAAGGATATCCTGGGCAATTCTATTGGGTGTCATGTTTTCACGCAAATAAACAGGGCGTCTAAGTAGTGCATAAAAATCGCAATCCTCACCCAAATACTTATCCAAACTAACACCAATCAAGCCCTCATCAACAACGATTGATTGATTAAAACCTGAGAGTTGAGAAAAAATCTTTGGTAAT
>Ga0209379_10002103_pt1 | contig 12382 bp, 13 predicted proteins | sample tdDd001_FD_187124 | JGI IMG/M metagenome (GOLD analysis project Ga0209379, IMG submission 187124) | Marine sediment microbial communities from the Atlantic coast under amendment with organic carbon and nitrate - tdDd00.1 (SPAdes)... | ecosystem: Environmental > Aquatic > Marine > Coastal >...
AAACCTTACTGAAAAGATAGCAAGGAATATGGCTGCAGTATTTGCTTCAGGAAACAAGGTACTTATTGCCGGTAACGGTGGAAGTAACTGTGATGCCCTTCACTTTGCAGAGGAGTTTACAGGAAGGTTCAGAGGAAACAGAAGAGCTCTTCCTGCAATAGCAATCTCAGATTCATCTCACATAACTTGTGTGGGGAATGATTTTGGATTTGACTATATCTTTTCAAGAGGGGTAGAAGCCTACGGTAAGGAGGGAGACATCTTTATAGGTCTTTCCACAAGCGGAAACTCAGGTAATATAATAAAGGCTGTGGAAGCTGCTAAGGAAAGAGGTATGAAGACTCTGGTACTCCTAGGAAAGGACGGAGGAAAGTTAAAGGGGATGTGTGACTATGAGTATATTATCCCTGGAGCCACTTCAGACAGGATACAGGAGATCCATATGATGATCCTTCATATAATAATAGAGGGTGTAGAAAAATTAATGTTCCCTGAAAATTATTAATAAAAAATGAGCCTTTAGGGGGCTCATTTTTTTATTAAAGTAAAGTATAGAATTATTTTGAAAAACTAATGGAAAACCATCTAAAATTACATGGGGCATGAATCCTTTTCTGCAGCGTGGTCTTCCACATCTACAAGTCTTATCTTCTGGTCTATAATCTTACTCCCCTTTGTCTTATCAAAAAGATAGATAAAACCAAAGGAAAAGATAAGTCCCATAAAGCTTGTGAGTACCCTTCTTCCCTCAGAAAATCCTAAAAATTCTCCTAGGAAGTACCCGCCTATCATGAAGGCGATTGGAAGAAGGTACACAACAGCTGCAATATTTAAAAGAGATTTATCCTCTATCTCAAAGGTGATAACATTTCCTATTTTAACATTTTCAGTACATTTAAACTCAAAAGTGCTTCCCATCTTTTCCTTCTTACCGCATCCTGAACAGTGAGCACAGGCACTTTCCTTATAAAGATGTACCTTTATAAGATCTCCCTCTACCTCTTTTACAACACCTTTATTTATCATAATCAGTCTCCTTGCTAAATTATTAAAAAAAACAATTATTTATACCCAATGAATAGATTATATCATAAGGTATTTCTTTTGGAAAGACTCCTTTTAATCCTTGAAAATAGGAGGGTAGATGTGATAAAATTAAGACAAAAGCTTAATAGGAGGAATGATGGAAAAATTAGAGGAATATAAGTGGTCTGTACTGAAAGGTCTGACGATGTCTCTATTTTTTTTGTATTTTTTTATAAAGGGCAGGCTTTTGGGAAAAAGTGAATTCTACAATCTCTTAGACCTGACTTTTGGAGTTTACTACTACTTTCTGATTCTTTACCCGCTTTTACTGGCGTCATCTGTTTTATTAGGTGACAAAAGAAGAGAAAGGGTGCTGAGAGTCCGTCTGTATTCGGGAATTCTTTTCTTCTTTTTCTGTACTTTTTTTGTAGTAATGAAGGAATTAAACTACTATGCTTTTTCAGGGGTCTCCCTTGAAGAGCAGCTGGTAAAGATCTCCTGGGAGGAGATGAACCTTGGAGGAGCAGCAACATCGGTCATGGATCTTCTGTACTTTAATGTTAACAGACCACTTCTCTATAAAGGCGTAGTATCAGGGATTTTTATTTCCGGATTTATTCTCCTTGCTAAGATGGTAACAGAAGCTATCAGGGAAATATTTAGGGCTATTTCCAGGCAGAGAGAAAGAGAGGAACTGGAGAAAAAGGAAAGAGAGCTGCTAGAGAAGATATCTATAAAGGAAGAGATAGATAAAAAGATGAATCTGAAGAAACAAAAAAGCCTCAAACAGCAGGAGGAAAAGATCCAGCAAGAGGTAGATAAGTTTATTAAAGAGGATGAAGTGAAGGAGGAGTCGGAAAAGTCCCAGATAATAAGTCTGGACGATCTGATGAACTTTACTAAATCTAAACTTCAGAAATCACCTCACAGTGAAGAAGCAGAGAAGAAAGAGACCTCAGACGAGACACAAAATGAGGCAGAAGAAGAAGTTCAAAGGGAAGGGATAGAAAATGATACTAGCATCTAAATCACCAAGAAGAAGGGAGATACTCTCTCAGTTTGGATTTGAAATAGAGGTAGAAGCAGCAGAGATTGAAGAGGTAAGCGATAAGGAAACTATAGTGGATCAGCTCATGGATATTTCCATGAAAAAATCTGCAGAAATAGCAAAGAATAATCCTGGAAAATATGTGGTATCAGCGGATACTGCAGTGATAATAGATGGAGAAATGCTGGGGAAACCAAAGGATGAAGAGGAAGCCTATACTATGCTTGCAAGGCTCTCCGGAAGAGTACATGAGGTAATAACAGCCTACACTCTCTTTAATCTGGAAAAAGGTATTTCATATAGCCACTATGATACAACAAAGGTCTACTTTAAAAACCTTACAGACCAGGAGATAAACTGGTATATTGAAACAGGTGAACCCATGGATAAAGCAGGATCTTATGGGATTCAGGGTAAGGGCAGCATCCTTGTAGAGAGAATAGAGGGAGATTTTTTCAATGTGATGGGATTTCCCCTCAGTAAATTTTATGAAGATTTAAAATCTTTGGGAATTGATATAGGCAAGATTAAAACAATGTAGAGGTGAAGAGATGCTTAGAAAGAAGATGAATCAGGTGTTTGGAATGTTTTCTGAAGACCTAGGAATAGACCTTGGTACAGCTAATACACTGGTATGTGTAAAAAACAAAGGGGTAGTATTAAATGAACCCTCAGTAGTGGCAATAAGACAGAGAACTAAAGAGATATATGAGGTGGGAGAGCAGGCAAAGAAGATGATAGGTAGAACACCAGCTTCTATAAGTGCCATAAGACCCCTTAAAAACGGAGTAATAGCAGACTATGAGATAACTGAAAAGATGCTGCGTGAATTCTATAAAAAGGTACATAAGAGAAAGTTTCTTACTAATCCAAGAGTAGTAATCTGTGTACCAGCTGGAGTAACTCAGGTAGAAAAAAGAGCGGTAATAGATGTAACAAGGGAAGCAGGGGCAAGGGAAGCTTACCTTATAGAGGAACCTATGGCAGCAGCAATAGGAGCAGGACTTGATATATTTGAGCCTGAAGGAAACCTTATTGTAGATATCGGTGGAGGAACTACTGAGATAGCAGTAATATCTCTTGGAGGAATAGTAAAGACAAGTTCTCTAAGGGTAGCGGGAGATAAGTTTGACAGTGCAATTATGCAGTATGTGAGACAAAAACACAGCCTTCTTATTGGAGAAAAAACAGCTGAAGATGTAAAGATAAGTGTGGGGACAGCAATAGACCTTGAAGAGGAACTGAGTATAGAGGTAAGCGGAAGAAATGTACTTAATGGTCTTCCTAAAAATATCACTATAAAATCAAGTGAAATAAGGGAAGCCTTGGAAGAGATGATGCATCAGATAATAGAGGAGATCAAGGTAATCCTTGAAAAAACGCCCCCTGAGCTTTCTGCAGATATAAAGAGGAAGGGTCTTGTTCTTGCAGGAGGAGGAGCTCTTATAAGAGGATTGGATAAAAAAATCTCCAGCGCTCTTCATATAGAGGTAACAGTAACTGAAGAACCATTAAACACAGTAGTAAGAGGAATAGAGGAACTATTGAAAAACTTTGAATTATACAGAGAGGTAATAATTTCCCCAGAAACAGATTATTAATTCTTATAAAGGAGGGAAAAGTATGAAAGTTATCTTAATATTTTTAGCCTTCTGCATTAACTTATATGGAAATCTGGTAACAACCAACGGAAAAATAGGCCTGTATTTTGATGAAGAGGAGATGAGAATCCACAGTATCAGAGGAGATGTATTTAAAAGGGCAGATATATCATTCATGGATATAGGAGCTCTCATAGACAATAAACCTTATATTCTCAGGGAGTATATGCAGTCAGCCCGGATAATATCAAATACCAATATGATAATGATAAATAGTGAAGTAGAGGATGTAAAGTTTACAACCTTTATACTTCCCTCATCTCTTGACCGGGATAAACTCTATGTAAATACAGTGGTAAGGAAAACCAATGAAGAGACAGCAGTAAAGCTTCTTTACAGGGTTTTTCCGTATAACAATATAAATATCCTTGATTACAATAGTCCAAAAGATTATTACTCCTTAGATGAATTCAGAGTAAAATCTCTTAATAATCCCATGGGAATGTATCTTTCCGATGAGGAGTTTAAGGAGAGCTTTAAATTCAGGGAAGTAAGGGACAGAGTTATCAGGTATGAAGATGACAAACTCCTGCTAGCCTCTGATATCCAGGGGAGTGGGAGGATAAGTTCAGATACCCTTGTATTTAACTTTGGCAGGGGTGAATGGGAAAACAGACTAGAATTGAGACCACAGATATTAAAAAATGAATATAACTACTGGAAGGACTGGAACTGGGAGTTCCAAGGATATCCCAAGGAAGTAAGGGAACAGCTTACACAGCTGAGGATGGTAACTATGGGTATACCTATCCCATCTACTCTCTCTCATACTCTGAGCCGGGAGCAGCTGGTGATTAATATGAAACTTTCCACTATCCTTGCTACCTATGGTAAGAGTGAAGAGGCTCTGGAGATACTAAAAAACTATAGATTCAGCAGAAAAAATACCGCTGAAGATGTGGTAGTGCTGGCATCTCTTGTAAAAAGCTGGGAAGCATCCAAGGATATAGTAGCAGAAAGGTATATAAGAACGACTATCTATCCCATCGTTCAGAGGATCCTGGACGGAATAGATGAAGACGGGAAGTTCCTCATAGAGGAGGACAGTCTGGAAAACTATTATTATCTCTCTATAATACTGGAGGAGATACTGGAAAACAGGAGTGATGCAGGATATCTTCCTGTGGAGAAGGTAGAGACTAAACTGGCTCTTTTGAAAAAGCATATAAGTGAAAACTATATGACACCAGAGGGGTTTAGGGACAATCCGGATTCACCGGAAGTAAATCCAAGAAATATAACCTATATAAACCTTTACTCAAAGAGTGTAAGAAAAGCAATTTTAAGAGATGAGTATGAAAAATATTACAACAAAAAGCTGGGGTTTCTTATGTTTCCCGGAGATGAATATGTAGATATAAAATATAACCTGACATTTGCTATGCATCTTTACAATAACTCCTTTGAAAAGGAGGGAGAACAGATCTTTGCAAGGATAAAGGAACTGGTAGATAAGAACAATAACTATATAACTCCTCGTATGTATCCCTTTGAAAGAAACGAGGCAGGAATATACGGAGATTTAATATTCTCCTATTTATTAACAAATTATTTTAGGGGGATAGAGTAGGAAGATGATGGAACAGGATAGAGTGCATGAACATATAGAGCACCTGGAGCAAAGTGAGATTCCTGAGGTACAGGTAATCAGCAGTAAAGAGATAATGAAAAGAGATATAGAGGCAATCCTTCTCCTTTCCGGAGATGATCTTCAGATAGGAGAGTTGTCTAAATACTTTAGAAAAACCGAGGATACTATAAAAGATATCCTCTATGATATAAGGGAAGAGTTTAGAGACAGAGGGATAAACCTCGGTATAAAAAGTGGCAGAGTTTATCTCACAACTAATCCTAAGAGTGGAGAAAGTGTCCACAGTTTCTTTAATCAGGAGAGCAGACCCAAGAAGCTTTCTGCAGCTGCTATGGAGACCCTTTCAATCATTGCTTACAGACAGCCTGTAACCAAGAGTGAGATCGAGGAGATAAGAGGAGTAGCTGTAGACGGGGTTATGCACAGTTTAGAGGAGAAGAAGCTGGTTGCCGTATGTGGCAAAAAAGAAGGGATAGGAAGACCTAACCTTTATGGAGTTACAGACACATTTTTGGCATATATGGGAATAGAGAGCATAGAAGCTCTTCCTAATTATAATGAGGTGAGAGAGAGGGTTGAATTTGGAAAAGATGAGAATAAATAAGTATCTGTCGTCCCTGGGAGTAGCATCCAGAAGAGAGGTAGACAGACTGATAGATGAAGGACAGATACAGGTAAATGGTACGGATGCCACAAGTGGTATGAAGGTGAATAGTGAAGATGAGATAGTAGTGAGAGGGCAGAAGATAGAGGCTGGCCAGGAGAAAAAGGTCTACTATATACTAAATAAACCCAAGGGTGTAATCAGTGCTGCAAAAGATGACAGAGGAAGAAAAACTGTAGTAGATATGATAGATACCAAGGAAAGGATCTACCCTATCGGAAGGCTTGACTTTGATACAACTGGTCTTATCCTTTTAACAAACGACGGGGAACTTTTTAATAAGATAATCCACCCGAGATCTACAGTATATAAATCATATTTTGTAGTGGTAAAGGGAAGTATAGATAATGCAGCTCTTGAAAAACTGGCAACAGGTGTGGAGCTGGAAGACGGGAAAACTCTCCCTGCAAAGGTGAGGTTAATAAAATCCGGAAGCAGAGTATCAAGTCTGATTATTGAGATAAGAGAGGGAAGAAACAGACAGGTAAGAAGGATGTGCCATACTGTAGGCAGCCCTGTAGTGGAACTAAAAAGAGATAAGATAGGTGACCTGGGAATAAGAGATCTTGCTGAAGGGAAGTATAGAGAACTCACGTCAGATGAGGTGGAGTATCTTTACAGTCTGTAGACAAGTTTAAAGAGGATATAAATTTTTCATATAAATAAACCATACGAGGAGGTAGAGGGTATGTCTTTAACAAGAGAAGAAGTGTTAAAAGTAGCAGAACTTGCAAGATTAAAGTTTAAAGAAGAAGAGATTGGTGAATTCCAACAGCAACTTAATGATATATTAGGATATGTAGAAATTTTAAATGAAGTGGATACAGAAGGGGTAGAACCTCTAATCTCTGTACACGACGGAATAGACAGACTGAGAGAAGATAAGATAAAGCCATCTCTTACAGCGGAAGAAGCTATGAGAAATGCACCTGAAACAAGTGACGGAGCACTTATTGTTCCTAAGGTAATAGGAGAGTAATAAGGTGTTTTCCAGTACCAGGTTAAAGGTGCAGGAAGATATATTCCAAAGGACCAGAGTCCTTCAGACAGCAGGATATTGCCAGACAGTATTCAAAATATTTGTAAGGACTAAGCGGGGTCAAGGGCAAAGTATAACTTTGTTTAAACTGAAAGAAGGAGAGAGGGTATGAAAAAAATACATGAGTTAACTGCCTTTGAGATCAGAGAAATGATTTTAAGCGGTGAGGTAAAATCAGTAGATGTTGTTAAGGAAATATTTGACAGAATAGAAGCAACAGATGAAAAGATAGGAAGTTTTGTATCTTTAAACAAGGAGAAGGCTCTCGCAGCAGCAGCAGAAGTAGATGCCAAGATAGCAGCAGGAGAAAAGGTAGGAGCTCTGGCAGGAGTACCAGTAGCTATAAAGGATAATATGGTTTCATATGGAGACCCGTCTTCATCTTGTTCTAAGATCCTTGAAGGATACGAGGGTATCTATGATGCTACAGTGGTAAAGAAGCTAAGAGAAGCAGATGCTGTCATCATAGGTAAAACAAACATGGATGAGTTTGCTATGGGATCGTCTACTAAGACATCTTGTTATGGTGAAACTAAAAATCCTTGGGATACTACAAGAGTTCCCGGAGGATCATCTGGAGGTTCAGCTTCAGCTGTGGCAGCTTCCCAGGCATTTATCACACTTGGATCGGATACTGGTGGATCTATAAGACAGCCGGCGTCATATTGTGGTATCGTAGGACTTAAGCCTACATATGGAAGAGTATCAAGATACGGGATTATGGCATTTGCCTCATCTCTTGATCAGATCGGTCCATTTACTAAGAATGTAAAGGATGCAGCACTTACTATGAATGTAATCGCTGGTATGGATGACTATGATTCTACTCTTGAAGATGTGGAAGTACCTGACTACACTAAGGCACTAACCGGAGACGTAAAGGGAATGAAGATCGGAGTTCCTAAGGAGTACTTTATAGAAGGAATAAACCCGGGAGTAAAGAAAGTAATCGATGAAACAATCGAAAAATATAGAGAGATGGGAGCAGAGATAGTAGATATCAGCCTTCCTCATACAAAGTATGCTGTGTCTGTATACTATATCCTGGCACCAGCTGAAGCCAGCTCAAACCTTGCAAGATTTGACGGAGTAAGATATGGTCACAGATCTACAGATGTAAATAGTATAGATGATCTTTATATCAACTCAAGAACTGAAGGGTTTGGAGATGAAGTAAAGAGAAGAATCATGATAGGTACCTATGTACTGAGTGCAGGATTCTATGATGCATATTACAGAAAGGCTCAGCAGGTAAGAAGACTTATAAAGGAAGACTTTGAAAAGGCCTTTGAGCAGGTGGATATGGTCTTAGCTCCTACATCGCCAGGTGTGGCATTCAGACTAGACGATAAAAAGACTCCAATCGAGTTATACTTAGAAGACATCTTTACAATCAGTGCAAACCTTGCAGGACTACCAGGGATCTCTGTACCAGCAGGTATGGCAGATGATATGCCGGTAGGTGTTCAGCTGATTGGTAAGGCTTTTGGAGAGGAAGATATACTAAGAGCCGGAGATGCACTGGAAAGAGTACGTGGTGAGTGGAAGCTCCCGGAAACTTACTAAAAAGACGTAGATGGAGGTTTAACTAAAATGGCAAGAGAATGGGAATCGGTAATTGGACTAGAAGTTCACTTACAGTTAAATACAGGAACTAAAGTATGGTGCGGATGTAGCGCAGACTATGATCATTCACCAATTAATACACATACATGCCCTATATGTTTAGGACATCCAGGGGCACTACCAAAGCTGAATAAAAAAGTAGTAGAGTACGCAGTAAAAGCAGCACTTGCTCTTGACTGTGATATAAATAAAGTAAGTAGATTTGACAGAAAAAACTACTTCTATCCAGATCTGACTAAGGGATATCAGATAACTCAGTTTGACCATCCATATGCAGAGAAGGGTCATATAGATGTGACTCTAAAGTCTGGTAAGGAAAGAAAAGTGGGAATCACTAAGATCCAGATAGAGGAAGATACTGGTAAATCCATGCATGCAGGAGAGGAATCATTTATAAACTATAACAGAGCTTCTATGCCTCTGATTGAGATCGTATCTGATCCGGATATGAGATCATCTGAGGAAGCATATGAGTACCTGAATCTTCTGAAGGATGCTGTAAAGTATACAGATATTTCAGATGTATCTATGGAACTGGGATCTCTTAGATGTGATGCTAATATCTCTGTAAGACCTAAGGGGCAGGAGGCATTTGGAACCAGAGTAGAGGTAAAGAACCTAAACTCATTTAAAGCTGTGGCAAGAGCTATCGATTATGAGATAGGAAGACAGATCGAAACAATCGAAGAGGGTGGCAGCATCGACCAGGAAACAAGACTGTGGGATGATGAGTCGCAGGTAACAAGAATCATGAGAAGTAAAGAAGAGGCTATGGACTATAGATTCTTCCCTGAGCCAGATCTGGTAAGACTGGTAATCACAGATGAGCAGATAGAAAGTATAAGAGAGACTATGCCTGAATCAAAGGTAGAGAAGATGGGAAGATTTGGCAGAGACTATAAGCTGTCATCTACAGATGCATCTATCCTTTGTGAAGAGATAGAGCTGGCTGACTACTATGAGGCTGCAGTGAAGGTGTGTAACAACCCTAAGAATACAGCTAACTGGATAATGACAGAGGTTCTTAGAGTTCTTAAGGATGAGAGTAAAGGTATCGAGGAGTTCTCTATGTCAGCCCAGGATCTGGGAGAGATCATAAAGCTGATTGACAGTGGAAAGATCTCTGGAAAGATAGCTAAAAAGCTATTTGAGATAAAGCTGACTGACGAAAGAACACCAAGTGAGATCGTAGATGCTGAAGGAATGGCACAGGTGGCAGATACGGGAGCTATAGAGGCTATCGTTGACGAGGTACTGGCTAACAATCCTAAACTTATCGAAGATTATAGGCAAGCAGATGAAGGAAGAAAACCAAGAGTAATGAAGGGACTAATGGGGCAGGTAATGAAAGCTTCAAAGGGAAAAGCAAATCCTGGTATAGTAACTGAACTACTGACAAATAAACTTTCTTAAAGATAAAATCCCCGGATGAATCCGGGGATTTTCCTATTATATGGTTATATGGTAAAATAATAGTAGTAAGATTATTTAATTAAATCGTTTAAAGGAAGTTTAAGTGGATAAAAAGGGGAAGATATGAAGATATTACATGTAATAGCCCAGAAACCCCAGGATACAGGAAGCGGGGTATATGTGAAAAACCTGATAAAACAACTGAATGGGTGTGAGCAGGCACTTATTGCAGGAATAGACAGAGAAGATGAGATAGATACAGGAATATCCTTTTATCCTGTGGTCTTCAGACAGGGGAAACTTGATTTTCCCGTGGTTGGGATGAGTGACAGGATGCCCTATGAGAGTACTATTTACAGTGAGCTTAATGGGGAAAAGCTGAAAAACTGGAAAAATGTTTTTAGAGAGAGGCTTTTAGAGGCAAAAGAACAGTTTTCTCCGGATATAGTGGTGAGTCATCACCTGTATCTTCTTACCTCAATGGTAAAGGAGATATTTGAGGGAACCAGGGTAGTGGGAGTATGTCATGCTACAGATATAAGGCAGCTTATGACCCATGAACTGGAAAGGGAGTATATAAAGGATCAGATATCAAAGCTTGAGATGGTATTTGCTCTTCATGAAAAACAAAAAGATCAGATAGCAGATATATTTTCTGTAGATCATAACAGGATAGAGGTCATGGGACTGGGATATGATGATGAGATATTTAATGGTGACAGAAAAAAGAAGGAGAAAAAAGAGATCTGGTATGTGGGGAAGGTAGCTTATGCCAAGGGTGTAGATGAGCTCCTGGAAGCCTATGAAAAGATGGATATGAATAGTGGTGAAGTAAGCCTGAAGATAGCCGGAGGTATAAGCGGCAGTGAGGGAAGAAAACTCAGAGAAAAAGCTGAGAGTCTCAGTAGGAGTGTGGAGCTCCTTGGGAGAACGGAGCAGGAACAGCTGGCTGAACAGATGAAGAGCGGTCATATACTGGTACTCCCGTCATACTATGAGGGGTTTCCCATGGTGGTAATAGAAGCCTTAGCCTCTGGGATGACAGTGATCATAAATGACCTTCCGGGATTAAGGGGAGCTCTAGGCAGGGAGATCACAGAAAGCGGGAGAGTTTATTTCCTGCCTATGCCTAAACTGGAAGGGATAGACAAAATAGATCCCGACCACAGAATGACCTATATAGATGACCTGTGCACTAAACTGGAGGAAGTAGTAGGAAGCAAGGAGAGAAAAAAAATTCTAAACCTTGAAAAGTTCACCTGGCAGGGGGTAGGGGAGAGATACAGAGAGGTTATAGAGAAAAATACAAAAAGACCTTTGCATAATATGGGAAAGAAGGGTAAAATATAATTAAATTTCAATTGGGTCTATTTGATACATTGGATTCAGATATCAGCCTTCGGTGAAGGAAGAAAAAGTATAAGTTAGAAAAAGTGTTTTCTAAACCCTAACCTTAATGAGGTCGTAGAAAGTGGGGGCTTTCTGTAGATTGGAAGGAAATTCACTTAAGGGAGGGAAAAGATGTTAATAGATATGCATATGCACATATGGCCGAGCTCAGCAGACAGTCATATGTCACTGGAAGATGCAGTGGATCAGGGAAAAAGACTGGGGCTTGACGGAATCTGTATAACAGATCATGACAGTCTGGATATAAAGGAAGAAGCAGGAAGGTATAGTGAAGAAACAGGATATCCTATCTTTGTAGGGGTAGAGATACTGACCTATGAGGGAGATATTGTGGTATTTGGACTGGATGAAGTGCCAGACAGGATGCTTCATGTGTGTGAACTCCTTGAGATAGTAGAAAAAAATAACGGGGTGGCTATAGCAGCTCATCCATACAGGAAAAATAACAGAGGTCTGGGAGACGGGATAAAAGATGTCTATGAAAGGCTTAACGGGATAGAGGTATTAAACGGAAATACACCAATAGACCTGAATATAGAAGCGAATAATATAAGTGTAGCTCTGGACCTGGGAAGGGTAGGGGCTAGTGACGCTCATCATAAACACGAAGTGGGAAGGTATGCTACAAAATTTAATAAAAAGATAACCAGTATAGAAGAACTGGTAGATGAGATAAGAGGGGGAGAGTTTCTGCCGGTAACATATATCGCCGGAGGGTATCACCTGAATAATAACAGTGGGAAGTTGAAAGCTAATAAGGATGCCGGGATTATAATACACAGAGGTGCCTGATTAATAGATATAAGAAAAAGGAGTCTCTCTAGACTCCTTTTTCTTATATCTATATTAGCAGGTTTCACCGGCCAGCTCCCGCTTACCAATCTTCACAGAGAGAAAACCTAAA
>Ga0209379_10002104_pt1 | contig 12380 bp, 10 predicted proteins | sample tdDd001_FD_187124 | JGI IMG/M metagenome (GOLD analysis project Ga0209379, IMG submission 187124) | Marine sediment microbial communities from the Atlantic coast under amendment with organic carbon and nitrate - tdDd00.1 (SPAdes)... | ecosystem: Environmental > Aquatic > Marine > Coastal >...
AGGCTGGTTGTAAAAATGATGAAACTCTTCCAGCGTGGTTTGTAGTTTTACTTGCACATCGGGCGGTAACTTACCGACCACAGCAGCCACCAAAATGGCCTCGGGGCCGACCTTGATTTGCAAGGTGACGGCGTCAGTTTTCACCTCGTGCAGTGAAGATTCTGATGAAGCTGACTGCGTAATGGCATCGGCCACAAAATCATTTATTGCCACCAGCATGGAGGAGAGTAAATCGGCATCCTGGGCTTTGGACTCATCTGCGGCGACAGACACCAGTAACGTGCCGGTTTCCCGATGGATGATCAGCAGTTGGTCGATTTTATACTGGTATATTTGCGCAGCGACGTAGTCAGAATAGCGAATGCCAGCTTGCCATGCCCGAAAACGCCACATAGCGCCGCGCACGGAAAAACTGCTTTCAATGATATTGTTAGTCTTTTCTACGAAATCCACCAGGAATGCGGACACCGCTTTACGCACCAGCGAGCCCACCAATGGGTAAAGCGAACCCACAATTTTGTCACGGTTTACTTCAATTGAACGATCAATTGAGCGCTCTACCAGCGGCACCAGAATTTTATTCACAGAACCGTCTTTGCGCTCGCGCTCAATCAACGCTTCTGAGACAACACCGCTTACAGACTGACGAACCTGCTTGTCCACCGATGGCGCCAGATAGCGATCATCCTGACCAAATAATAGCTGCCTGACTTTGTCTAGCGAAGCCTCAGCCACTTTCGATGAATCATCCTCGCCGTGCTGTGGTGCATCCTGCTTGTCCATAGCAATTATGACTTATCCGTAACCAGATTGGTTGCCATTGTTGCCAGCAGTTCTGCGAGGGTTTTGCGGTCAGTTTTAGTGTTACTGAGTTCGCTGGTCACTTTTGATAACTTCTCTTGTAGCTGCGCAATATTCGCCGCAATTTGCGCATCCAGCTTATCCATTTCCTGAACCATGTGATTTTCGAGCGACTGGGTGTCACTTTTCGCCGCAGACTCAGCCATCTCAAGAGACGACTGCAGACCATCAGTTATTTTCATCAACTGGGTATAATTGTCGTCTTGTTTGGTGTCTGTCTGGGTTATTTGCTGTGAAAGCGCTTTTTCTGTTTCCCGCAATGAAGCGTTCAACGTCGCAAACCCCTTCTCAATGCTGTCGGTGAGTGTAGCTACCTGTTCTGCAAGCTGCTTCTCAACCATATCAATACGCTCAGTGAGCTGCTGTTGAGCCTGCCCAAATAAAATATCGCGTAATTGCGTCAGATCTTGTTGTGCTGAACCAGCCTGAGTGTCGGCGAGTTGTGAGTCACCACCGCCGTTTTTTGCTTTCGAATTACCCATATATGTGTCCTTTCTTTTTTACTCTCGCCAGTCCGTGCCCAACAACGTTACAAACCAGCAGAACGGGGAAAATCAACTGAGTATCGCTTTAGTAAATACTATATTACTATACAAAAATTACACAATACGTATTGATGTAAATACATTTTTTGTACAATCCGTTGACCGCTTACATCTTTAATCTGCTTCACTGCTCTTCCCTTTCCTTCCCGTCATATCAGTAAACTGACTATGCGATTCCTTCAAGCGCCTGCTTAAGCGCGTCTTCATCGATGGGTTTGGTTAGAAAATGGTTCATGCCCGCAGAAAGGCAGGCGGCACTGTCTTCTGGTAAAACATTTGCGGTTAACGCAATAATTGGCGTGCGATTGTGATTGGGTAAACGGCGGATTTTACGGGTAGCTTCGAGTCCGTCCATTTCTGGCATTTGCATGTCCATGAAGATTACATCAACGTGATTAGACTCACAGTATTCGACGGCTTCTGCACCATTATTTGCCATAACAATATTTGTGAGTCCAAGGTTGCGTAACATGGCCTTCACAACCAATTGATTGATTTCATTGTCTTCTGCAATCAGAACCTGTTTACCACCATCAAAGCTAAATGTGGTTCGATCTGACTGTCGGTGATCCAATTTCCGCTCTGCGGTGGATATTGGTAATGTCAGATCAAATGAAAAACGCGAACCTTCTCCGGGCGCACTGTCTACCTCCAGTGAGGCGCCCATCAGCAACAACAGCTTATTCGAAATACTTAGCCCCAAACCGGTCCCGCCAAAACGCCGCGTTATTGAAGAGTCCGCTTGCGAAAAGGCATCGAACAGCAAGTTGACCTGGTCAGGCTCAATGCCAATTCCCGTATCAATAACGGCGAAAGAGACGTTTATTTCCTGATACTCCTCATCGAGATCATGTTGAATCACTTCCAGACTAACGCTTCCCTGTGAAGTAAATTTAACCGCATTACTGAGTAAGTTAATCAACACCTGTTTGATACGGGTGACGTCACCAACAAAATACTGCTGATCTAGCGAGTCCAGACGCGGAACAGAAAAGTCGATACCCCGCTCTGTTGCTAAAGGTTTGAACAAATGATTCAGCTCGATAAGCATCTTAAAGAGGTCGAACGGCGCGTGCTCCAATCGAATTTTGCCCGAATCAATTTTGCTGAAATCGAGAATGTCGTTCAGGATCACCAGCAGACTCTTACCTGAAGAGTCTATGATATCGAGCATTTCTTTCTGTTCAGCAGCCAGTTTGGTTTTAGACAGTAGCCCTACCATCCCCAAAATACCGTTCATTGGCGTGCGAATCTCGTGGCTCATATTAGCCAAAAACTCAGACTTAATTTTAGACGTGTTTTCAGCTTCTTTTTTCGCGTCAAGCAAGTCTTCACTAACCGCTCGGAAGCGTTGAGCGGCTCCAGCCAACAACCCAATTTCGTCCAGTCTGTGGGTATCGTGAATGGGCGCGGTTAAATTGCCGCTTCTGAAAGACTGGAATGATTCAGTGAGTCGTTTTATGGCGCTGGTAATGTGTAAGTGGAAAAACAGCCCGAATATAATGAACAGCGTAAGCCCAACTACCACCGAAAGCTGAATTAAGCGCTGAGTTACTGACACCGCCTGTTCGCCCTGCTGCTTTATATTCGCCAGCAAGTCTAATGAGCGTTCTCTTAGCTTGTTGGCCTGAATGGTGAACTCAACCGCATCACCGGCCATCACCACATTCACCAACGACAGATAATTGCGGATTGCCTGCACCCCCTGCCCAAATTCCTGCTGATAGTCACTACCTAATTGCAGCAGCGTATCCAGTTCGGTCTGATGTTCACGAGCAAATCCATCTGAAAATGTCCCGACGGTAGAGCGCATTTGGGCAATGGCCGCGTTTACCGCCCTGCGCTGTTTAAATTGCCGCTGAGTCAGAAACAGGTTGGCAGACTGATTCATTTGATACCAGGCGTTCAACGCCAGGCTGGCTGTTGTTTTATCTGTACCTTTCGCCTGTTTAATGAGTGACTGGATGAGCGACTCCCCCTGAATGAAGGTATCAGGCAACGCTTTGGCAATCAGTACATCTTTCGCTTCGTAGAGCGACTGCACTACCTCGAGGTTTTCGCCGTAACGGTTAACCAGCAGTTGCATGTCGTTTATGGGTTCATTCACCAGCGGGTCTACGATATTGCGTTTGACCACATCCAGGCGTTGCTGAATACTGATATGGGTTTCTTTCATCTTTTCCAGAATGGCAGCATTACCAGACTGACCGAAAACCGACACATTGCGTTGTAAGTCCACAATATCCTTGTTGATTTCGAGTACCCGGATGGCGTTGTTTGAAATAAGTAAAATACGCGAAACCGACGTGTCGACCTGTTTGATTTTATTGTTCAAAACACCGTAATTTACAGCCAGAATCAATAGAAATACCGCCAGCACCGCGCTGACTTTTAACGCAATAGAAGATTTGAGGCGTGATAGCATATTTACCCGACCAGCTTAAGCATTGAGAAATTCATACCAGCGATCCAGGCTGTAATCATAGTTATCCATGACCGTATTCCACACGGCGATATTAGAGAAACGCTTGGTATAGCTACCTCCATCCCGCCGTTCTCCGGCTTTCACTGACAACTTGCCATCGGTGCCGGTCAATCCCGCTCGCGCTTCCTGTCCTTCGTACCAGTAATCCCATTCCGCTTCACTCATTAGCGGACGGCTACGCTGCGGATTGGAGATGTAATAGCCCTGGCGCGCAATGAAAGCACCGGGATAACCAGACAACCACCAGTTCATATATTCATAGGCGGCGTCTTTTACATGCCCGGTGGTTTTAGAAGACAAACACATTACGCCATGCCAGGCGCGATATCCCTCTTTAGGCGCCGCATATCGAACCGGTACCCCCTGCCCTTTACAGGCTGTGACGCCAGGCGAAAACATACTCTGGATGTTGACGCGTCTGTTTACCATAAATTCAACGGACTGGGGCACCGATGTCCAGAACCCGGCGAAATGTCCAGACTGCTTTTTCTCAATTAACACCGCAAACAGCTGGTCAAGTTCAGCGATGGTCATATTGCCGATATCGTTAAACCGCACTAGTCCCTGAGCTTGTGCAGCAAGGGCAGCATCAAAAATTCCGATAGTTGGCGCGTTGACCAATCCCACTTTTCCGCGATTTGCGTCATCTAACAACCACCCCCAGGATTCTTCCGTATAGCCTTGTGCTTCCGCGATTACCCGGGTGTCATAGCCAAATGAATCAACATTGTGTACATAAGGCATAAAACTGATCTGTTTGGTTGGCTTAGCCCCTAATAAGCCGTCGTTCTGAACGAATAAAATTTTATTTGGCGCGTCTCCTGCTCCGGTCTGTGCGTCAGGCCTGATTTTACCGGTTTTCGTTAAGTCGCTTATTTCGGGCCAGTAGGTCAGCCTGTCCACGTCAAGCGCCTGAATCGCGCCGGCGTACCACAGCACATTGATGGAATCTGACCATTGTTCATAAAGGTCGAAAGACGCCGGGTCGGCCGAGGCCTTTTGTAACACAGCAGCACTACCCTTAGGCTCAAAACGTATATCGATTCCCAGCTCCTGCATTGCTCTGCGTCGCAACGGCTCCTGCAGCGTGACATGGGTACCCATTACACGTAACGTGACCGTTTTTTTGGCGAACACGTACGGGGCTTTTGTCGCGCAAATGGCCCCGGTTAACGCGGCTGCAGACCCTTTCAAAAACGTACGACGGTTGTTTTGCATATATTGTTATTCCGTAGATGCGCTGTGTTGCTGATACTGCACCACAAAGTTTGCTATAACTATAGATGATTTCAGGATTTTTGACGCCCTGGAAATAAAATTGCCAACACAAAGATGATAATCAGTATGTACCTTCTATTCAGGGCACTAAAAATGTTTAAACCCAACAGGAAGACTCCCGCCTTTATAGCTATCGCATCAATCCCCTTCTTCTCAGCCTGTTCTTCCGATAAACCGGTAGAGTCGCCCCGAGCTGAGTCGGAAATAAACACAAATCAGCAAGACGAAACCCCAAACGTCAAATATGTCACTTACACCGGTACCATTGTGTATAAAAACCTCGAGGGCGGATTCTTTGCCTTGCATACCCACAAAGGGCAAAAATACACGCTAAAAGGGCTAAAACCCGCCTATCGACGTGACGGCCTAATTGTTGAAGTCAGTGGTGTAGTCGACGAATCTGCCATTACATTTACCCAGTACGGCAAACTATTGATCGTCAAATCGGTAGTCACCCTCGATGACAGCCATGCTAAAGCGGCTAAATCCCAGCACAAATAGGGCTTTGTGTTTGTATCTTCTCTACTTGGGTGGTAGAATTCGCCGCCCTGTAAATTCAGGGATGGTAGTATGTGCTGTCAATTAACAGTACTTTTACTGCACACCGCAGATTTTGGTCGCGAAATTCTGCTTAATTATCAATATATTAAATTGGAGACAGTTAATGTCTGAAGCAATTTTTAATCTGGACGCGAAGATCCGTACAGACTTAGGGAAAGGTGCGAGCCGCCGCCTTCGTCACGCTGATCTGGTTCCAGCTATCGTTTACGGTGGTGAAGAAGCCCCTCTTTCTATTACGCTTGAGCACAACAAAGTAATCCAAGCGCAAGAATTTGAAGCGTTTTACTCACACGTTTTAACGCTGAATGTTGACGGCAAGTCTGTTGAAGTTCTGCTGAAAGACGTTCAACGTCACCCTTACAAGCCAAAAATCATGCACATGGATTTCCAACGTGTAATTGCTGGCCAGGACGTTCACACGTCTGTACCTCTGCACTTCGTTAACGAAGCTTCATCTGCAGCGGTTAAAGGTGGCGGTGTTGCAGAACACCACGTAACTGAAGTAGAAATTACCTGCTTACCAAAAGACCTGCCTGAGTTCATCGAAGTCGATATGGCTAACATCGAACTGGGTCAAACTCTGCACCTGTCTGACCTGACTCTGCCAGCTGGCGTAAGTTCTGTAGAACTGGCCAAAGGCGACGACGCTCACGACCTTGCAGTTGTGACAGTTAAACCACCTAAAGGTGGCGCGGCTGACGAAGCAGAAGAAGACGCTGCTGAGGAATAATTCCTTTGGCAGACATACGTCTCATTGTGGGCCTGGGTAATCCGGGCCCCGAATACGAAAATACCCGCCACAACGCAGGCGCATGGTTTTTAAACCAGCTCGCCGCGACGTTTCAGACAAGCTTAACGCCAGAAAGTAAGTTCTTTGGTAAAACTGCGCGAATCAACGTAGCAGGCCAGGACATTCGGTTGCTTTACCCCACCACATTCATGAATAAAAGCGGTCAGTCTGTCGCAGCACTGGCGAACTTCTATCGTATAGAACCGTCACAAATGCTAGTCGCATTTGACGAACTGGATTTACCACCAGGTGTGGCCAAATTCAAAGTGGGTGGTAGCTCTAGCCAGAACGGCATCCGCGATATCGTTGCCAAAATGGGCAATAATCGCGATTTCTTGCGATTGCGTATCGGTATTGGTCATCCGGGTCACAAAAGCCGGGTAACCGGGCATGTACTTGGTAAACCAGCCCAGGCTGAGCGCGAAGCCATTGAGAGCGCTATCGATGAATCGGTTCGCTGCACTGAAATATTACTTAAAAATGATCTGAAAATGGCGCAAAATCGCCTTCACAGTTTTAAAGCAGATATAAACCTCTAATTTCAAGGGCTCCATCATGGGATTTAAATGTGGCATTGTAGGCCTGCCGAACGTTGGTAAATCAACGTTGTTCAATGCATTGACCAAAGCGGGAATTGAAGCCGCTAACTTTCCTTTCTGTACTATTGAACCTAACACAGGTGTAGTACCGGTTCCGGATCTTCGACTTGATAAACTGGCGGAAATTGTAAAGCCGCAGCGCGTCATCCCCACTACCATGGAGTTCGTTGACATTGCTGGTTTGGTTGAAGGTGCATCAAAAGGCGAAGGCCTGGGTAATAAATTCCTGGCAAACATTCGTGAAACCGACGCTATTGGCCATGTTGTGCGTTGTTTCGACGATGAAAACATTGTTCACGTTGCCGGTAAAGTCAGCCCTAAAGACGATATTGACATTATCAACACCGAATTAGCATTAGCAGACCTTGAGACAACGGAAAAAGCGTTGCACCGCGTCGCGAAGCGCGCAAAAGGTGGTGACGCCGATGCTAAGTTTGAAATGAAAGTACTGGAAAAAATCAAACCGCATCTGGACGAAGGTTTACTGCTGCGCTCTCTGCCTTTAGAAAAAGAAGAACTGGCGGCTATTAGCTACATGCATATGCTTACGCTAAAGCCCACCATGTATATTGCTAACGTGAACGAAGATGGCTTCGAGGACAACCCTTACCTGGATCAGGTCAAGGCAATCGCAGCTGAAGAAAACGCCGTGGTAGTTGCAGTATGTGCAGCCATTGAATCGGACATTGCCGAACTGGACGACGAAGATCGCGAAGAGTTCATGGCTGATATGGGCCTAGAAGAGCCGGGGTTAAACCGAGTAATTCGCGCTGGCTACAACCTGCTGACTTTGCAGACGTACTTTACGGCTGGCGTGAAAGAAGTGCGTGCCTGGACATTCCCAGAAGGTTCTACCGCACCACAAGCCGCAGGTAAAATTCATACCGACTTTGAAAAAGGTTTTATCCGCGCTGAAATCGTAGGTTACGACCACTTTGTCGAATTCAACGGTGAACAAGGTGCAAAAGATGCCGGTAAATGGCGTCTGGAAGGTAAAGACTACATCGTAAAAGATGGCGATGTCATTCACTTCCGCTTCAACGTCTAAATAATCAGAAGCCCGGCAATCGTCGGGCTTTTTTGTGCACTTTTCCTTCCAACCTGTTTATTTTTATTCACATCTTTTTCGCTTTTGTCATCAAAGCACACTATTCTTACGCGGGATTCATTTAAAAGTCGCTATCAATGAAGTTGTTTGTATGCGCCGTACTTTCTCTCGCGCTTTTTTCCACTGGGGCAATCTCATCGCCCGCCCCTGACAATTCGGTTACAGTAGTGCAAGTCCCCCACATGAACCGGGCTTCATCACATTTGCAGTATGTCCATGCATTACTGGAATTGTCACTGGAATCAACCCGACAGGAATTTGGTGAATTCGAGATCCGTTATCACAGCACGGAAACCTTGCCTGAGAGGCAACTAAAAGGGCTTGAAGCTGGTGAGCAATTTTCTGTGACTGTTTCGCATGCGAAAGAGCGCTGGAACAACGCTGCTATCAGAGTCCCCTTTCCACTCGTTCGGGGATTGGCAAGCTACCGGTTATTTTTTACAACGCCACACATTCTGCCTGCACTAAATAAAGTATCGTCTCTGAAGGATTTCTATCAGTTTTCGTTTGGTCAGGGCGTCGGCTGGTCAACATCTCGTTTTCTTGAAGATAAACATTTCAGAATCGTTTACGGCAGCCGGTATGAGGGTTTATTTGTTATGCTGACAGCAAATCGATTTGACCTGCTAATGCGCAGTCCCTATGAGCTAACAGGGGAACACGTGAACCTGAGCCAACAATATCCCTCATTGACCTATTCAACACGAACAGCGATGCTGACTTATCTGCCAATGTATTTCTATGTCTCAGACAAGCAGCCTGAATTGGCGGCTCGCATAGAAAAGGGATTAAAAACAGCCTTTCAGGCGGGTCAACTCGACGCGCTTTATGAAAAATACTTTCATTCCTCACTGGCGCTCATCCACTCACCAGAACTCCGTGTTTTTTGGATTAATAATACCAATATAACAACCCAGCAGTACCTGGCGGATAAACCATATCTTTTGCCGTCGCTGATTAAACAACTCGAGCCGCATTTTGTGTCTCAACCCCAGCACTAACAAAGCATCTGGGCGATTTTGTATACTGAGCACTCAATAATTCGATTGCGCTACGGGCGCATCTACCCGAAACGTCTTCCCCAGTAACGTGTTGAGAACACAAAATGTACTTATTTGCCGTCCTAAGCTTGCTGGTAGCACTTTAATTTTTATTCTTGGCTGACAATTATCTTTTCTCAACAATGACATGATCGATGAAAATGTAGGCAGGTAAGCCCTGCTGAATGCGTTATAAAACGACGAAAAGCGCTATTTTGCTGGAAATAACAACGCTGGCGAACAGATAATAAGCAGTTAAACAAAAGGGCGAAAAAAAGGGGTTGACGCACTAGGTTCATATACGCATAATACGCGCCACTTCCTGAGAGGGAAGTAAAACAATCGGAGGCTACGTAGCTCAGTTGGTTAGAGCACATCACTCATAATGATGGGGTCGCAAGTTCGAATCTCGCCGTAGCCACCATTCTCGCAAACCCAGTTTATGGGTTTTTTAATGTGCGAGACACTGCGCGGAAGTGGTGGAATTGGTAGACACGCTGGATTTAGGTTCCAGTGCTTCACGGCGTGAGAGTTCAAGTCTCTCCTTCCGCACCATTTGGGGTATAGCCAAGTTGGTAAGGCAGCGGGTTTTGATCCCGCCATCCGTTGGTTCGAGTCCAGCTACCCCAGCCATTTTTCGTTATGTTGATGATACATCAGCTAACACACCCAGTTGATTGGGGTATAGCCAAGTTGGTAAGGCAGCGGGTTTTGATCCCGCCATCCGTTGGTTCGAGTCCAGCTACCCCAGCCATTATTCAAAACGCCAGTCTCTGACTGGCGTTTTTGCTTTACACTCCCCGTTAACCTCGGCACACTTGTCACATAACTATAATTTTGTAATCTAACGGGAATTTCAGTGCTCAACGACATTGTTGCATTTATCAACAACATTCTCTGGGGCGACGGTCAGGTACTCATCTACATGCTGGTTGCAGCAGGTATCTGGTTCACTGTTCGCTTGGGCGGTGTTCAGCTTCGCCATTTTGGCCACATGTTTACGCTGCTCAAAGGCAGCACCTCCAGCACCAAAGAAGGTATCAGCTCATTTCAGGCTCTCTGCACCAGCTTATCGGCGCGCGTCGGCACAGGTAATCTGGCCGGTGTCGCGGTGGCTATCTCGCTGGGTGGTGCTGGCAGTATTTTCTGGATGTGGGTTATTGCTTTTCTGGGCATGGCAACCGGCTTTGCCGAGAGTGTGCTTGGTCAGCTTTATAAAGTAAAAGATGACAACGGTGAGTATCGGGGCGGCCCCGCTTACTATATCAAGCAAGGTCTGAATAAAACCTGGCTCGCTGTGGCCTTTTCACTGTGCTTGTTTCTTGGCTATGGGTTTATCTTTTCTGCCGTACAGGCGAACACCATTACCGATGCGCTGAATGCCGCTTATGATATTCCCACCAGCTATTCCGGGCTGGCCATTATTGCTCTGGCAGCATTGATCGTTGTAGGTGGTCTACGCGGTATCGCACGATTTGCAGAATGGGTTGTCCCGTTTATGGGCATTACCTATGTGCTGGCAGCCCTGTTAATTTGCGCAGTTAACTTTACTGAACTGCCGGGTATGTTTTGGCACATCATCCAATCTGCGTTTGGTTTACAGGAAGCCGGTGCAGGAGCCATGGGGGCAGCCGTGAAAAACGGTATTCAGCGCGGTTTGTATTCCAACGAAGCCGGTTCAGGCAGCGTGCCTCACGCCGCAGCCAGTGCAGCGCCCTACCCGAATCATCCGGTTTCTCAGGGCTATGTACAAATGCTTGGCGTATTTCTGGATACCATGGTGCTATGTACCGCAACCGCGTTTATCATCCTGTTGGCTGGCGGAAGCAGTAGTGATCAAATGGAAGGGATTCGCCTGACACAGTCAGCCATGACCAGCCATATTGGTGAAGGCGGCGCAGACTTTGTGGCCGCTGCGATATGTTTCTTCTCCTTTACTTCGGTAGTCGCTAACTACGCCTACGGTGAAAGTAATCTTCACATGTTTAAGCTCGACAACAAAATGGGTCGAATCGCCTACACCAGTGGCTATCTCGCCATGATTTTCTGGGGTTCAATGGCGGCGCTGCCAGAAGTATGGGCTGCTGCCGATATGGCTCTGGGGCTTATGACTGTCATTAACATTATCGCCATCGTATGGATGACGCCAACGATTGTGAGCATCAGTAAAGACTACTTCTCTAAGAAAGACCGCGGAGAATTGCCCGAATACAAGGCGGGTGACTGCCCGATTCAGGGTAAATCCGAAGACGGTATCTGGTAAACCGTAAAACAAATGCAACAAAGCCCGCAGATGCGGGCTTTGTTATGTTTGAAGAAGCGTTTCTTAGCTGACCATCATTTTTATGAGCTGTGCTAATAGCAGTAGCATTAACAAAGGCCAGATCCATCGCGATAACTTACTTTGTTCTTCGCTGCTCATTCGCCAATTAGATTTTTCCAACAATGGCACCACCACGGCTAACGCTAAGAATAAAATGCCAATTACAATTAATACTGTCATTATGAAAGTCCCATTGCGTATTTCAGTACCTGCTGCTTTACCGGGCCGCTGTGGTGGGCCAGCTTCAACAACCCATTACGCAGTAATTTCAGCGGGCCGATATCATTGCTAAAGGTACTGTAAAATCCATCCATCGCGCTCATCATCAGCGCGTTGTCCCGCTGCCTTGGCTGTTCGTAATCTTCCTGCAGCATTTTCAAACAGGTTGTGCTGGCTAAATCGGGCTTATCTGACAACACCGCCAACAACGCTTTAATGTCTTTAAATCCCAGGTTGACACCCTGCCCCGCCAGCGGGTTAATCGTATGCGCTGCATCACCAACTAAAATCACACCGGGTAACACATACTGACTGGCATGACGACGAATAAGCGTAAATGCCGCACAGTTGAGCACCTCAAAATCGCCTGGCAATGGCGGAAAGTGCGCCACAATACTCTCTTTAATTTGTGCGTTTGACTGTCTTTTCAAGTCTTTGAGTATATCAGGCGTGTCATACCAAATAAGCGACGCAAAATTCTCATGCATAGGAAGCAGCGCTCGCGGTCCTTGGGGCGTAAACTGCTGCCAGGTGATCCCGTCAACAGGTTCGTCGAACTGCACGGTAATTC
>Ga0209379_10002107_pt1 | contig 12366 bp, 12 predicted proteins | sample tdDd001_FD_187124 | JGI IMG/M metagenome (GOLD analysis project Ga0209379, IMG submission 187124) | Marine sediment microbial communities from the Atlantic coast under amendment with organic carbon and nitrate - tdDd00.1 (SPAdes)... | ecosystem: Environmental > Aquatic > Marine > Coastal >...
AGGTTGATTGCAAAACTCATTGTCACCTCCTAGTTCATTTTCATCTGTGCAAGAGTTAACAACCTATTTTTCTCTTACTTTTTTGGTGAATTGAAGTATAATAGTCTTAAATAGAGCCAATTTATTGATTTGTAGGTATGGCAAACAAGCAACTGGCCAGGTCCGTGCAAGACTTATGGTCCACTCACCAAATAAAGTTATTGGATCGCTGACTGCCTGCACTCTTTATACTATTATTTTAATAAACTTGGTTTTAAATGGACATCGTCATGGGGTACATGAAGAAGGTCCAATTTTGATAGCACATCGCTACCAAGTAGTATGCTAGCCAGTTCAAATGGCGTCCTGTCGTTTAAGCTGGCTCTTGCGATACTATTTATATGATTCGTTATCAAGGTTGCTTTCTCTTGAGTTAACTCATCAAATGATTTTCCTTTTGGAAGAATGTATCTAATAAATTCATGATTCTTTTCTAGTTTGCCTTTTTGGTATGATTTATGAGGATCACAGTAGAAAATCCTTGTACGAGCATCTCCGTATTCATCCTTTTCTAAAGACCATGGATCCTTAAATTCTCCGCCGTTGTCTGTTAAAATTACTGGAAATAGTTTTTTCATTCCTCCATTTCCAAAAGTGTTTGTTAACTGATTAAATACCGATATGACATTTTCCTGTGTAGCACTTTCCATTAAATAAACAAGCATTAAATTGCAATGTCTAAATAGAAATGTTAGAAAGACTTTTCCACCTTTACGACCTTCTACGACATCCATTTCAACAACATTTAAACTCGGATTCATCCCCATGTATAATTCAAATTCCTCATGAGTACGACCGTTTCGATACTTCTGATCAAACTTGAGCACTTGTTGTTTTTTACGAGGCTTATACCGAACCTTTCTTGGCAAATCAATGTTTCTAGCCTTAAGCAAACCAAGATCAATGTAGTTATACAAAGAACGCTTTGAACACTTAATTCGATCGCCATGAGTGGCGTAGATATGAGCTATAGATTGTCCTTTCAGTAGCAAGGGTGTTATTAACTGATCTAATTCATAAACTTCATCTGGCGATAAATCTACACCAATTCTAGACTGTACCATACGATCGTGATAAGAATTATCTGCATGATTTGCACGGTACCATCTTTTATCATAACCACAAGTTGTATATTTTCTACACGGGTTACAAACATACGGAGGTTTCTGAAGTTTTTCACATGAGCCAGGAATGTAAAAGTCACAATATTGAGAACAAGTATTTATTTTACACTTGCTACACAGCTTATTCTTTTTACAATAAGAACTCTCACATAGATTAGTAATGGTACAATTACTTAAATTTGCACAAGTTCCTTTTCTAAGTTTATGATTCTTCTCTCTAGTAAAATTTCCTCTTTGAACTTCCCTCGATATAGTTCTAGGATGACGTCCAAGTTCGTCGGCTATAGTCTTGAAAGTATAACCAGCTTTTAGTCTTTCTTCTATATTTAATCTGTCTTGATATGTTAGGTTCTTATGGTTGCTTTGAGTACGTTCTTGCTTCATATGAATTTCCCTTCTGCTGCAGGCAGGCAACCATACCTAACAGTATACAGGAACGTGTGCAAGACTTAATGTCACATTCAGTTAAAGATAATGTACTATTAATTTTTCATTTAAGGCTATCTATAAGAATTTAATTGCAATAAGAACGTTAGTTCGCTATACTGTTGTTAGTGGATTGTCAATAAATAACGAGGAATTGAAGTAAAGAGGAGTTATGAAAATTGTGTTAAAGAATATCGAGATGATTGCTGAATTTTATAATTATCGAGATGAAAATAATATTAGTCAGGTTAAAATTAGACCTAGAAGATTTAGAGTTTTACTGGAAGACGGCCATGAAAGAACTGTTGTTGAAATTGATCGGATATTGAATATTGAAGAGGAAGGTGTTAAGAGTGATAGTAAGGTGGTATTTCATTGTGAGAGCTTACTTAATAACTTGATGACTCAATACATTATCAAATATCAAAAGAACGATACTAAGTGGATATTGTTTAAAATGTAGCATAATATATAGTAAAGGTGGATGTATGAATTTAATTGAAATAGAAGAGAATATGAATGCAATTTGTTCCGAGTACAATTTGATAGAAGGCAAGGATTATGATTTTATTAAGAAGTTTTATAAGAATGGAGATTACAATGATCCTGAATCATATTGGAGTATTGAACTTAAGATATTTTATAATGAGGATCTTGAAGTTCTTATACTGGATAGTGGTTTTAGAATGAAAGAGTATTATACTGATCAGACAAAAAAAGGTAATACGAAATGTATAGCGATTAATGCTAAGAAACAAAAGGCTCATTATATCATGATTGTGCCTGTCACAATTTGTCCGCCACCTGATATGAAATTATGGTTATAAAACTCGACTGAAATATGCTAAGTAATTAAAAGTACGAATTGGAATTAATGGCGACAATCTAATATAGATGTCGCCATTTTGTCGCCATTGAGATAATTTTGATTAGTATACTATAGTATTTATTAGTTAAAAAACTTTGAGGTATATTATGGCAGATAATCATTTCACAGTGGTTTTAGCCTATATGAGTTAGGGCTAGTTATGATTAGATACTTCTTTGGTGGAACGTAATGTTCTGTTTTTTTTATTGGAATCTGGGTAGATAGTTTGTGAGAAATACACAAATGTCTTCGGTTATTTTCTCTATGATTTGAAAAAAGTATACAAATACTTCATCATGAAATGGAGGAGTGATTATGAAATTATTTAAAGGTAACATTATATATACAAAAACTAAAGAGTCATTTGAAATATTAGAAAATGGCTTTATTTTAGAGAAAAACGGTCGTATTCAAGATATTGGTCTAGACTTACTTGAGAAGTACCCTAATGCAGAGTTTAAAGATTGTTCAGGTCATTTATTAATTCCTGGATTAGTTGATTTACATTTCCATGCTGTGCAGTATGGTAATTTGGGCATTGGATTGGATGAAGAACTTTTAGATTGGCTGAATACTTATACGTTTAAAGAAGAAGAAAAATTTAGCGATTTAGTTTATGCAGAAACCATTTTTAGAGAGGCAATAAAAGATATTATACACTCGGGTACAACAAGAATTGTCTTTTTCAGTTCAATTCATGAAGAAGCCACAAGGCTTTTGACGGATCTTTGTGAAGAATATCATTTATCAGCTTATGTTGGTAAAGTTAATATGGATAGAAATGCATCTGAAGGATTGTTAGAATCATCAAAGACTTCGTTTGAAATAACGAAAAAGTTATTAGAGGAAACTCATCAAGCAATTATTACCCCTAGATTTGTACCATCTTGTACAAAAGGATTAATGATGTCTTTAGGTGAGTTAGCTCAAAAAGGATATCCAGTTCAAACACATATTTCCGAAAATGAAAATGAAATTGAATGGGTGAAGTCTCTTCATCCAGAAGCTAAAAATTATTTGGATGTCTATGATCAATGTGGTTTGGTTACAGATAGAACTATTTTAGCTCATTGTGTTTTCTGTACTGATGAAGAAAAAGAAGTAATTAATAATAGAGGAGCTTATGTAGCACATTGTCCCGCAGCAAACTTCAATCTAACCAGTGGTATTATGAATGTTAAAGATTACATCAATAAAGGTATAAAAGTTGGTTTAGGGACAGATGTGGGCGCTGGACATACGCCATCTATAAGAAACATTATTGTAGAAGCGATAAAGATGTCAAAGGTCAATAATATTCTGAATAGAGAAGAAGATATATTGTCATTTAGTGAAGCTTTCTATTTAGCAACAAAAGGTGGCGGTAATTACTTTGGAAATGTAGGTAGTTTTGAAGTTGGATATGATTTTGATTTACTTGTAATAAAACCAGATGACTTATCACTTTCTAGAGGCATAAATTGTCTAGAACAATTACAACGTTTTATCTATGCCGGACACAATGAAATGATTATTGAGTCATACTGTCAAGGCAAGAAATTAAAGGCTTATTAAATAATTGGATGATTAAAGTATAAATAAACAGTTGCTAGTATACTGATACTATGCAACTGTTCTTTTTTTGTGCTATAATTTTTAGTAGACAACAAAGAATGGCAATAAATGAAGGAGTGACATATGAATAAAAAAACAGTCAGCTCGGTTCTGATAGCAGTTATTGTAACCGCGTTAGTAACATCTGCATTTGCAGTATTTGTTATTTTTCCAAACTTGGAAGATGAGAAATCTGTATCTGTTGGAGATGGGATAGTAAAAAGTTCCGACAATGGAGAAATCGTACAGTTATCAAGAGAAGATTATGATTATCTAATATCATTGTATGAGAAGGATAGTTCTGTAGAAGCAGCTGAAGTGACAGAACCGATAGAAACTGAAGATGAAGATGTTGTAAAAGTAAAAAAAGAAGATTATGATTACCTATTGTCATTATATGATAAGTATAAGAAGGTGGAAGCCTTAGAAGAATACATTAAAGCGAACTACTATCAAGATGTATCTGATGTTGATTTTATGTCAGAAATACTTAAAGGTTTATTCAAAGCATTAGATGATCCATATTCAGTGTATTTCACACCAGAAGAATTTAAAGCTTACAATGAATCGGCAACAGGCGTTTATGAAGGTATTGGAGTTGTTGTATCACCAGGAGAAGATGGATTTATCACAGTTGTTGCACCAATCCATGATTCACCAGGATTTGATGCTGGTTTAAAAACCAATGATAAAATTATCAAAGTAGATGGTGTTGAGTTCTTTGCTGATGAATTAGACGAGGCGATTAGAAATATTAGAGGTCCAGCAGGAACAACAGTCATTTTAACGATTAGACGTGAAAGTGAAATTATTGATGTACCAGTTGTCAGAAAGAAAATTAAATTGGAGGCTGTTGCATCTGAGGTATTAGAAGGTGATATTGGTTATATTAAGATGGCATCATTTGATCAAGATGTTGCACTTGAATTCAGACAACATTTGGATGAACTCGAAAGTCAGAATATCAAAGGGCTTGTTTTAGACCTAAGGTACAATGGTGGAGGTTATTTATCACAGTGTCTTGAAGTGACAGATATGCTTATCGGTGAAGGCGTTATTGTAAAAACAAAAGACAATGAAGGTAATCTAGATATAGAAAAATCTGATGCAGCCAAAATTGACTATCCATTAGTAATTATTGTTAATGAGGGTAGTGCGAGTGCTTCTGAAATATTAACAGGTGCTGTAAAAGATAATGAAGAAGGTATTATCATAGGGACTACAACATTTGGTAAAGGTCTGGTTCAAACGATGTTACCATTGTCCTCTTTTGATGAGTCTGGTTTTAAACTGACAATTGAACAATACTTTACACCGGATGATCATTATATTAACGGAACAGGTATTGATCCAAATATAATCATCGAAGATGATGAAGAAACAGAAGAAGATGAACAGCTTGATAAAGCATTAGAACTTATAAAAGAGGAAATAAATTAGAAATAAAAAAGGATTGTCATATTCATATGACGATCCTTTTCTTATATCATAGTTTGATAAACGATTACAACAATAAGTGCTAAGATGACTTGTATTAGATATTGAATATTGATAATAATTTTTCGTTTCTTATTTAAGAAATTATTGACAAAGAAACTAAAGGTACATAAAGCCAAAATAATTATCGCCAAGGTATTTGCTGTCATCAAATGTTCTGGGTAATAAGACCGTTGAAATTGTCCGAAAAAGAAATTTATACCCATATTTTTGTTTCGAAATGTGTTAACAAAATAAGTATACTCAAGCAATGTCATAACCCAAAGTAAGATTGGTGAGATTCTGATCAGTTTTTCCAAATTAGACATACTAAAAAAATCAGAATATGATTGTTCTGTATCTAGAATGGAAGCATAATCTTTAAAATCAATTTGTTTCTTAATTGACTCACTTTGTTTTAAAAATATATATTTCAATAACTCGCTGAGTTGTGAATTCTTAATATTTACAAAGGAACCTCTTATTTCATATCGATAAGAATGGTTAGGATCAGGACTACATTCAATTATCTTTGTTCGTAGTTCTAAAACTTTTGTTTCAACATCTAAAAGAAGTATCGCTTCAGTATCTGCTGAAAGTTTTTTTGAAATATAACCTTTGATACCATTTCCGCTTAAATCTTTTGATAATATTTCATACTTTTTATCATCTTGAACCAAAGTTATATTTTTTATCAGTGGCAACCTAAAATAATTACGTCTTTGGACTTGCTGAAACTTACCAGTCTTTTGAATTGAGATGGTAGAAATATTGCCATCTTTTTCTCTATCGATTATTTTGCAGCGACAAGATAGAATATCGTATTTATCAACTGTCGGGTATTTGAATACTGTGATTAAATTAAAACCATCTCCAATTCTAAGAGGGTAATTTTTACCTTTTTGAATGGGCGCAAATAATTTAAGCAAAGATTCATCAACAATATCTTCTACAATAGTCTTTAATCTCGTCATTTCTTGATTTTGACCGAGTATCTCGATTTCTACTAAGGAACCTACTTTTAATTGATTGAAGCTAAAGTTCATAGACACCTCTACTTAATAGTAATTAAACCTTCATACAATGCTGTACTTATAACAGCACCATAAAGTGACTTGTTTCTTAAAACTTGGATCTCCTCATCAGAGTTAATACCACCAGACAAAATAATGGCAGCATCAGTATAGCTAAGAATTTCATCAATGAATTCATGATTAATACCTGATGCGGTACCGTCTTTAGATATGTCTGTAATCATAATTTTATTAACATGGATTAGTTCAAGCGTTTTTAGGAATTGCTCTATTGTGATAGAACTGTTTTCTTCCCAGCCTTCAATGTAAACATATCCCTTGTAAACGTCTGCTGCGACAACAATCCGATTTGGATATTTATCTAATAAGTCAATGAGCAATTCTTGATTTTTGATTGCTAAAGTTCCAAGTACAATTTCATTTATACCAAGATCAAATATTTTTTCTGCTGTTTCAAAATCTCGAACACCACCACCAAATTGGATTGGCTTATCTGTAGCGTTTCTAATTTCGCTAAGAAGATCAAATATATTTGACTGTCCTGAAAAAATGCCATCAATGTCTACTATGTGAAACTGGTCTATCCCTATTTTATCAAGTTTCTTAACGATATCGACTGGATGATCAACATGCACTTTTGATGTCTCTAGATTGCCTTGTACCAAATGAATACATTTATTATTTCTAATATCTAAACCCGCTATGATTTTCATAACAACTCCTTATCTACTATCCTTACTATAATTATACTCTATTTTACAAAATTCTATCAAATATTTTTATTTTGGTAAAATTTGACACATCGACAGAATTGTTGTAAAATTATTCCAGGAGGTAATTATATGAATACAGTACAACTTATTGGTCGGTTGACATCAGATCCAATTGTAACAGAATTGGAATCAGATTATGTGGTAGCAAAATTTAATATAGCTATTGATAAAGTGATGTCAACAGAGAAAAGAGAAAAGATGATGGAAGAAGGCAAATCGGTTGCTAATTTTCCAAGAGTGCAAGCTTGGGGGAAACAAGCTAGGCTGGTAGAAGAGTATTTGACCAAAGGAAAAATGGTTGGTGTCACTGGTGAACTTCAAACCGATGTTTATGAAAACAGTGAGGGAGAAGCGCGTTATACCACTATAGTCAATGCCAATCAAATAAAGTTTTTATGATAAAATCGGTTTTCCGATTTTATTTTTTTATGTGAAAATGAACGTTTGAGATTGCAAAAGCTTTTATTAACAAAGACCTTTTATATATGACATTTATTTGCTATAATTAAATATAGTTTAGAATATTGAAGAGGGATGTGTACACGGTTGAAAACGAGAATTGGCGGTATAAGAGGCTACTTAACAAAGTTAGAATACTCATATGATGCTATGTCTAAACATCAATTTGATGGTGAATTAGATGAAGTTATAAAATTGATAGATATTTTAAAAGATGAGGCCTCAAGATATTATAAAGAAAAAAGCTTTGATCAATACAGTATTAGTGAGAACAACGATGATGATGCTGATCGTGGTGTTATTTTCTCTGTCATTAATACAATACCATTCTTAGTTAAAAAAGTTGATACAGATGATATTTATGAAGATAATTACTTAGTTGGCTTTTGTGAAGATCGTACAAGAGAATTGATGAAAGGTCGAGCTATAAATACACACAATGAATTTTGGAAACAACATCAAACAGTAGCAGGTAATGTATATGGCTCTGTACCGAGTGAGTTGTTGAGAAAAGAAAATGTTGAAATCTTGACGGATTATGGATGGATTGATGTGGAAGTTGATATCATTGATTTTAAATTGAGTGGTTATAGTAAAGATAGGATTCTTAAATATGTTTCTGAAAACTTTAAATCTTATATCATTGTAGATGAAATAAGAACTAAATCATTGTTGGTATTACGATATAATGAAACTTAAAGACGGTCATGTGGCTGTCTTTTATCATTTTTAGATAGTAGGAGAATCATGGAAAAAACTATAAAATATGTTGTAAAAGTAGAAAAAAAACTCATTGATGTCTTAAGAGAAGACTTACAGTTTTCGAGTCGGATAGTAAGAAATTTGAAAAGACAAAAGAAGGTTGTTGTTAACAATATTCTGATTTCTTTTAATGCAAGATTAAGAGTTGGCGATACTATAGTTGTATCACTGCCTGAAGAAGAAAATATATTTAATCCTGAGAAGATGCCAATAGAAGTCGTCTATGAGGATGATCACTATATAGTTATTAATAAACAGGCTTTCAAAGTAGTACATCCTACAAAAGGACATCCATTTGGAACGATTGCAAATGGTGTTGCTGGGTATATGATATCTAAAGGCGAATCCTATAAAATCAGATTTGCCAATCGATTAGATAGAGATACATCGGGTGCTTTGATTATCTGCAAATCCGGTTTAGGGCAGAAAATAATATCTGATCAAATGCAGTCACAGTCCATTTTAAAAGAATATGATGCGATTGTACACGGTGTTGTAGAATTAGATGAAGGCACAATAGACGAGCCAATTGGCAGAGCTTATGAAGATAGTGTACACAGAATTGTAAGACCAGATGGATCACCTTCATTAACGCATTATAAGGTGATTAAGAGAATGGCTGATAAAACATGGTTACGCGTCTGTTTAAAAACAGGGAGAACCCATCAGATAAGAGTGCATCTTAAACATTTAGGTCATATTATTGTTGGAGATGAGCTCTATGGTAGCACTCATGATTTGATCAATAGACAAGCACTGCATGCATGTCATTTAGGATTTAAAAATATTAGTGGTGAGGCAATTGACTTATGGGTTGATATGCCTGAAGATATGAAAAAGATTGTGGAGTAGGATATGAGATATATTAAAGATATTATGTTAGAAAAAGCGATTTTGCATGTCATTGATTCACATGCTGATGAGGCAATACTTACTCAGAAAGAATTATCAATTAACGAAGATGTTGAAGAGTTTGTTAGAAAGCATGTTTTAAAATCGTTGAATGATGATGAGACCATGTCATGTCGTTTTTTTAGTGAAAATGGCGTTGTTGCACAAAATGTAAAAAAAGTAATTGAGGATCAAAGTAGTTTTGTTGAAGTTTCTCAGATATTAACCAATCATATGTTTGAAACCATCAAACATTCAGATATACCTGCAGGTGATATGTTGTATGTGCAATATATTGCTGATGAACAGAGGTGTTTTGGAATTTTAAAGCTGGATTATCAAATGTCTTATATGCATAATATCACCTTTGATGAAGAAGCTCTTTGCATCAACTTAATCTCTCAAGAAGTTGGTTTACCTAGTATAGGTCAGCGACTAAAAAAATGTGCTTTCTTTACTAAAGCGCCGGAAGACCAATTTGAAATGATTATTTTAGATAAAAAACAAAAAATAGAAGAAAGCAACGTCGATTATTTTGTTAAAGATTTTCTAGATGTGGTAACCATTACAGATGATACAGAAAAAACGAGACGTTTTAAAGCAACTGTAGAAAAATGGACGCAAAAAAATTTGGCAGACCAAATAGAAGCAGCTGATACGGTAAGGGCTGTTGTAAATGAAACACTTCTTGGTGAAAATCAAATTTCTGTAGATACGCTTGCTTCTGACATGTTTGATAGTGTACCTGAAATAAAAGAAAGCTTCCAAGAAGCGGTAGCAGATGCGGGTTATCGTCAAGGTAGCAATTTCCAAGTCGATAAAACTTGGGTAGAGAAAAAAATGAAATCAAAACAAATCAAAACGGATACGGGAGTTGTGATTAGAGGAGAGTTTGATTTCTTTAAAGACAGTCAAAAATTTGTTGTCAAAAAAAATGGTGATGGAACAGTTGATTACGTGATTAAGAACGTCAGAAACGCGGTTGAAAGATAGTATGGCTTTCATTTTTGAGAAAACTGATGTATAATATAATTAAGCCTAGGATGTGCGTTGTCATATAAAATTCAACCACTGAATTTATATTGGAATTTCGGGTTTTGGTATTGAAGATATGCCTTGTATGAGGAAATTCGAGATACTAAACAGATCATCCACCTGTGAGGTGTGGTGTGAAATTTTTCTGGTGACGGCATTCCGGGTAAACTTGTTCTTATTTATTTAAGGACATTTTTTTTTAGGAGAATTGTATGAATTTAGATGCTATTAAAATTGATAAAAACAGCAAAGTTCCACTCTATATTCAGATTTCGGATCAGATAAAAAGTTTACTGAGCGAAGGTATAATTGAAGTGGAAGATAAATTACCACCCATTAGATTGTTATCACAACATTTAAATGTCAATAACGTGACAATTGTTAATGCTTATCAACTTCTATCAGATGAAAAAGTGACATATAAAGTGCGTGGAAGTGGTTCGTATATTGCGCCTAAATCAGAAGAATTAATGGCTCAAATATCAGAATTTGATAATGCAGAAAATCAGGTATATCAGATGAAGGAAGCTCAAATGGTAGTTCATGATTATACCATTAATTTTGCAACTGCGACACCAAAAGCAAATTTATTTCCTGTAACAGATTTTAAAAAAGCTATTAATTATGTTTTAGATAGAGATTTGGGAGAAGCTTTTGGATATCAAGAGGCCAAAGGTTACTTGTCTTTAAGAGAATCAATTAGTGATTATTTATTACATCAAAATATTCATTCGACACCTGAAAATATTCAAATTATATCAGGAGCACAACAAGGGTTAGATATAGTTGCTAAATCAGTTTTGAATTATAATGATGTTGTTTTAGTCGAGGCACCAACTTATTCTGGAGCAATTGCTTCTTTTAGATCAAGAGGCGTGAAGATTGTTCAAATTCCAATGCTGGTAGATGGCGTCAATATGAATAAGTTAGAAGAGATTATTAAAAGGTATCAGCCTAAAATGATGTATACTATGATTAATTGCCAAAATCCTACTGGTTATACTTACAGTATGAAAAAGAAAGAAGAACTGCTAATACTTGCTAAAAAATACAATATGTTTATATTAGAAGATGATTATGTTGGAGAATTGATTTATTCAAAATCGAATTCCGTGTCATTGAAGTCTTTGGATGATGATAATCAGGTAATTTACATTAAATCATTCTCAAAGATATTAATGCCTGGTTTAAGATTGGGTTTCATGATTGTTCCAGATAAGCTCAACCAAAGTATCTTAAATGCTAAGCAAGCAACCGATATTTCAACTTCAGGTTTAATTCAAAGAGCATTTGATGTTTATCTAAGGAATGGTCAATGGGAAAAACAGCTGAAACAGATGAAAAAGATTTATTTTAAAAGATATCAAAAAATGATTGAAGCCTTAAATGAACATTTGCCTCGTAGTATTAATTACTATGTACCTAAAGGTGGTATATTATTTTGGATAGAATTACCTAGAACTATTGATAGTCGTATCTTTTATGAAAGTATTAAACATAAGGAAATCGCCATTGTGCCAGGGGATATGTTCTATTATTCAGATAGAAAGAGTAATGCAATTCGGTTGAGTATTGCTGCTGTTCATGAAGATGAAATAGAAGATGGGATTAAACTATTGTGTGATTATTTAAGAGACTTTTTATGTATAAATAAACAAAAAGAAAAATTGCCTATATTATAAAAGACCGTTAGCTAACGGTCTTTTTATTGTTATGGTTATTATTTTTAAGATTTTCTTTTTGTTTATCTTGATGAGCGTCTTTATTTTTGTGATTCTTTTCAGTTTTATCTTTATCAGTAGTTTTTCTATCCTTTTTATCAGGATTGATATCACAATTACCTTGGAAGCTACCGCCTTCTTCAATCGTGAAGCTTGAAACTGTAA
>Ga0209379_10002111_pt1 | contig 12349 bp, 8 predicted proteins | sample tdDd001_FD_187124 | JGI IMG/M metagenome (GOLD analysis project Ga0209379, IMG submission 187124) | Marine sediment microbial communities from the Atlantic coast under amendment with organic carbon and nitrate - tdDd00.1 (SPAdes)... | ecosystem: Environmental > Aquatic > Marine > Coastal >...
AATCCTAAGGATTCTATTGATTTCAATGGAAATACAGGGCCATTTATTCAATACACATACACACGTATTCAGTCTGTGATTCGTAAGGCAACTGAAAGTGGTATTGAAATACCAGAATTAGCTAAAGCTGACCTGACTGTTTCTGAAAAGGAGTCATTCTTAATTCAGATGGTAGCAAATTATCCAAACGTAATTAAAGATGCAGGTCGAGATACAAGTCCAGCTTTAATTTCAAATTACGTTTACGATTTGTCTAAGGAATACAATCAGTTTTATCACGATTTTCCAATGAATAAAGAGGAAAATGAAGATTTAAGAAACTTCCGTTTTGTTTTATCTAAACAAGTAGCAGAAATTATTAAGTCAGGTATGAGCTTGTTGGGTGTTAGCTTACCAGAAAGAATGTAATTATATTTGTATTGGCTAAAGGCCTTTATGAATATCACAGTATAAGAACAGGCTGGCTTCAAATGAAATTGATCATGAGCTTTTGCCTGTTCAAATTAAATAGTAGAAAAATCTGTTTTGACATAAAATGGTATCCTATTAAAAGATGTCCTTATATATGAGCAAATACAGAGAATTTTTTATTTTTGCAGGGAACTAAAAAAAATCCGGAAAAGAATGTTTGAAAATCTTAATGAAAGACTTGAGCGGTCCTTTCAGTTATTGAAGGGACATGGAAAGATCACCGAAATAAATATAGCTGAAACTTTAAAGGATGTTCGTCGTGCTTTACTTGATGCCGATGTCAATTTTAAAATCGCCAAGTCATTTACTAATACAGTAAAGGAAAAAGCATTAGGACAGAATGTACTAACTTCATTGAAGCCAAATCAATTGATGGTGAAAATTGTTCACGATGAATTGGCTGAACTGATGGGGGGAGAACAAGTTGATATTGAAACTACAGGAAATCCTGCTGTTATTTTGATTGCAGGTCTTCAAGGTTCTGGTAAAACAACTTTTTCAGGAAAGTTAGCCAACTTGTTAAAAACAAAACGATCAAAAAATCCACTTTTAGTTGCTGGTGACGTATACCGTCCTGCAGCGATTGATCAGTTGCATGTTTTAGGTGAGCAAATTGGTGTTCCTGTTTATTCTGATAAGGATAATAAAAACCCGGTTAAGATTGCTGAAGCTGCTATTAAAGAAGCAAAAGCAAAAGGTCACGATTTAGTCATTGTCGATACGGCAGGTCGTTTGGCTGTTGATGAGGCGATGATGAAGGAGATTGAAGCTGTTAAAAAGGCAATCAATCCTTCTGAAATTTTATTCGTAGTCGATTCAATGACCGGTCAGGATGCTGTAAATACAGCTAAGGAATTTAATGATAGATTAAATTTTGATGGTGTTGTATTAACAAAACTTGATGGTGATACTCGTGGTGGTGCTGCCTTATCTATTCGTTCAGTTGTAGACAAGCCAATTAAGTTTGTTGGTACAGGTGAGAAAATGGAAGCTTTAGATGTTTTCCATCCATCACGTATGGCTGATCGTATTTTGGGTATGGGTGATATCGTTTCACTTGTTGAGCGTGCTCAGGAGCAGTTCGATGCAGATGAAGCGCGTAACCTACAAAAGAAGATTGCTAAAAACCAGTTCAATTTTAACGATTTCCTATCTCAGATCTCTCAGATCAAGAAAATGGGTAACCTTAAAGATCTGGCATCTATGATTCCTGGTGTTGGAAAAGCACTTAAAAATATTGATATCGATGATGATGCTTTTAAAGGCATTGAGGCGATTATTTATTCAATGACTCCTTTGGAGCGTGAGAATCCAACTTTATTGAACGGATCACGACGCAAACGTATTGCTGCTGGTAGTGGTTCTGATATTCAAGATGTGAATAGACTGATTAAGCAGTTTGATGAAACAAGGAAGTTGATGAAGATGATGTCTAAAGGCGGAAAGATGTCCCGAATGATGGGGAACCTTCCGATGAGAAAGCGATAAACACGATATAAAATGCTTGGCTCTTCAGTCAGGCATTTTTTTCATATAACAATAATGATTTGTAGCTGAAATCGGGCTGCATAATACTTATCACAGATACAAAACATAGTCATGGAATTAATTGATGGAAAAAAGATTTCGGCTGAAGTAAAGCAAGAAATTGCAACGGAAGTTGAGAGTATTATTAAAAATGGCGGTAAAAAGCCACATCTTGCGGCTATTATTGTTGGACACGATGGTGCCAGCGAGACTTATGTTGCTGCAAAAGTAAAAGCTTGTCATCAAGTAGGTTTCGATTCTTCTGAATTTAAGTTCGAAGATACGATTACTGAAGCTGAGCTTTTAGCTGAAATTGAGAAAGTAAACCAGAATGATTCAATTGATGGTTTGATTGTTCAATTGCCATTACCAAAGCATATTTCGGAATCTAAAGTTATAGAGACTATTCGTCCAGAGAAAGATGTTGATGGATTCCATCCTATGAATGTAGGTAAAATGGTAGCCAGTTTGCCAACCTATTTACCAGCTACTCCAGCAGGTATCGTAGAATTGCTAAAGCGATATAAGATTGAAACATCAGGTAAGAACTGTGTCGTGATTGGTCGTAGTAATATTGTTGGTACACCAATGAGCGTATTGATGTCTCGTAAGGCTTCTCATGGAGATTGTACTGTGACACTTTGCCATAGTCGTACTAAGAATATTCCAGAGATTACGCGTGAAGCTGATATTATAATCGTTGCACTTGGCATGCCGGAATTTTTGACTGGTGATATGGTTAAGCCTGGGGCAGTTGTAATTGATGTTGGAATTCACAGAATCAAATCTGATAAAACTAAGTCTGGTTGGAAACTAATTGGTGATGTTAATTTCGATGAAGTGTCTCCTAAGTGTTCATTCATCACACCGGTTCCTGGTGGTGTTGGTCCAATGACTATTGTGTCATTACTACAAAACACATTAATCGCATCTAAAAAAGAGATTTACTCTTAAAAGTTTAAATCGAAAATATTTGAAGGGATGATTCTTAATTGAATCATCCCTTTTTTTTTGTTTTAATTCTGGAATAAAATCATGTATTGGTATTTCAATCTAATATGAGGTTAAAAGTTTTTTTTTAAGATGATTTTGTCGTGACTTGAGTTGTCTTTTAATGGTTATTTGTTGAGTTAGCCTAATTTCCTCTATGCTTATATAGAATGATTATGAATAATAATGCATATGAAAGGATTATTAGTTAAGAAAAATATGTAAAAGAAGTAATTGAGAAATCTCTATTAGCTTGATTTTTAAAAAGTAAAAAAACAATATTATGTCTAGGGGTATATTACCAAACATAAGATACTTCTTAGGTTTTATAGGAAATACTGACAAAAATCATATGTGTTAGCAAGTGTTAAAGTGATGTTAATGTTTGTTAAATCCATTATATGTACTAAATTTAGCATCGATTATTACCATTAACCATTTGCATCTTTACTTAATTACTAACTAAAAAGAATTTTTTATGAAAAAATTAATTGGACTATTTGTTTTTCTACTTTTTGTAGGGACTCAGATAGTAACTGCGCAAAGCAAGCAAATCAACGGTACGGTAACCAGTGCCGACGACGGGCTCGGAATGCCTGGTGTATCTGTTGTTATAAAAGGTACCACCATTGGTGCGAGTACAGATATTGATGGGAAATATAGTCTTGAAGCTTCAGCAAGTGATGTGCTTGTATTTAGCTTTGTGGGTATGGTTTCTCAAGAAATAACAGTAGGTTCTCAAACTGTTATTGATATTGTTATGGCAACTGAATCTATCGGTATGGATGAGGTTATTGTAACTGGTTTCGGTATTAAAAGAGATAAGCGATCTGTAACATACCAAACAGCAAAGGTCGACAATGAATCTTTGATGGCAGGACAAAATACTCGTGCTGCTGCAGGTTTAGTTGGTAAAATAGCTGGTGTACAGATTAATATTCAAAGTAATGGCGTTAACCCATCTTCGCAGATCCTTTTAAGAGGTATGCGTTCTATATCAGGAAACAATGAGGCGTTGATTGTAATTGATGGTTCTATTGCTTCTAAAGGTGCATTTGATGCATTGAATGCGAACGATATTGAAAGTATCAACGTATTGAAAGGTGCGAGTGCTTCGGCTCTTTATGGTTCTGATGCAGCCAATGGTGCTTTAATTGTTGTAACTAAAAAAGGTAAGAAAGGTTCTCGATTTACTGTTGGTGTTCAGAATTCAACAACTTTTGAAACGGTTTCTTATATGCCTCATTTCCAGACAGAATATGGTACTGGTTGGGATGGTGAATACAACAATATTGAAAATACCAACTGGGGACCACGTTTTGATGGTCAGTTGCGTCAAATTGGTCCTACTTTCGCTGATGGATCTGCACAGATGGTTCCTTATGCACCAGTTAAAGATAATTTGAAGGATTTCTATAATACAGGTAGAACAATTCAAAACACAGTTTATTTTAACGGTGGTGACGAGACTGGTAGCTTTTATATGTCTCTTGGACATCAGGATACTAAAGGTATTGTACAAGATGATAAGTATGAGCGATATACTGCAAGAATCAATGCTTCTAAGAAGATTGGTAAATTGGAGTTGAGTTTAAATTCAAGTTTTATGACTGATGAGACTGATGTAGTCGGTGATCAGATTGGTAAACAGGATAGAGCTCTTTACTGGTTCGTTTTAAATACATCTGCAAATATTCCATTGTCGTCTTATAGCGATTGGAAAAACCCAGAAAGTATGGGACATGCTGATAATTTTTATAATGGATATTATCAAAACCCATATTGGGCTATCGGAACAAACAGAGATAATGACAGAACGAAGCGTGTAACAGCTAATATTAAAGCATCTTATGATATTCTAGAGAATTTGAATTTCACAATGCGTGCTGGTGTAAACTCTACTTTTGGTAATGGTAAGAACTGGAGAGCTGCACAGGAATATTCTTCAACATTAAAGCCTTATGTTGATCCTGTTGCTTCTTTTGTAGAGGAAACGCAATTTGAGTCAACACAATATACTTTAGATTTCTTATTGAGAGGTGATTTTGATCTTTCTGAAGATTTTAATTTAAAAGCAATTGTAGGTACTGCGACAAAAGCAAGTAAGTATAGAGGTTCATTTATTAGAGCTAATAATTTGAGTATACCTGATTTTTATGATATTTCAAATGGTACAGGTGAGCTTTCGGGATGGGTTGACGAAGAAGAAAGAAGATCTTTTGGTATTTTAGGTGATTTCACATTAGGTTTTAGAAACTGGGCTTTCTTAACATTAACTGGAAGACAGGATTTTACTTCAACTCTAGATTTATCTGATAATAGTTATTTCTACCCAGCAGCTGGTTTATCTGTTGTATTAACAGAAGCAATCCCTGCATTAAAAGATAATTCATTCTTATCTGATGCTAAGGTTACTGTAAGTAATTCTACTGTTTATAATGACTTACGTCCTTATCAAATTAATGAGAGATATTCTCAATCGGGTGCTTTCCCTTTTGGTGGAATCAATGGATTTGCAAAAACAAATACCGCAGTTGATAAAAGCATTAAGAAAGAGAAGCTGAATAGTACTGAATTTGGATTGAATTTAGGTTTCCTTGGTGGTCGTTTTACATTTGATGGTTCATATTATATGACCAAAACGACTGATATGATTACCTATACAACACCTTCTGATGCTTCAGGATCAACAAGTTTCTTGACTAATATTGGAGAATTGAGTTCTTCAGGAGTTGAAATAAGTCTAGGTGGTCGCGTTCTTCAAGCTGGTGATTTCTCATGGGATCTTAATGTTAACTTCCAAAAAGCTAAGATGCAGGTAGAGAAGATTAAGCCAGGATTAAACGAGATTGCAATTAGAAGTTATGATGGATATGGTCTTTACGCAATTGTAAAAGATGAGTTTCCAATGCTAAAAGCTGTTGCTTACGAAAGAGATGATCAAGGAAGAGTTGTTGTTGATGGTTCAACTGGTGATCCAATTGTAGGTGAAATCAAAAATATGGGAAAAACAACTCCTGATTATATTATAGGTTTAACGTCTCAGATTAATTATAAAGGACTTTCTTTATCTGCAACTGTAGACTATAGAGCTAATTATGTGTATTATTCTCAAGGTTCTGATTTGATGGAATTTACAGGTCGTTCAATGGAGAGTGTTCAGGCAAATCGTAAAGATTTTGTATGGCCTAACTCTGTAATTGAAACAAGTCCTGGTGTTTATACGCCTAATAGTAATGTGCAAATTACAGGCGGTAAAATGAATTTCTGGAAAGATCATTACAATCAGATTAAGGAGAATTACGTGAAAGATGCAACTGCATTCAAAGTAAGAGAAGTTGCTTTAAATTATACCTTACCAAAGAACTTATTAAACAAACTTAAGTATGTTAATAAGGTGACTATTGGTTTTGTTGGACGTAACTTATTTACGTCATTACCAAAACAAAAATATAGATTCTCTGATCCTGAATTTAAGAATACTGGAAATCCTGCTAATGCAGTTGGTATCGGTGGTTATTTAACTTCACCTCCAACCAGATCTTTCGGATTTAATGTTAATGTAGAATTCTAAAAATATTTATAGATATGAAAAAATATTTGATTTTAAGTATAATATCTGTATTTCTACTGGCTTCTTGCGATAGCTTTTTGGATGTGAATACCGATCCAAATAACCCAGTAGAAGTTAGCCCAGATTTGATATTACCGGTTGCTCAAACCTACTCTGCTACCTATAATTTAGGTAATAGAAGAACTAATCATTTAGGTAATATGTTAATGTACAATTGGGGTGAAACTCATGGATTCTCTTGGTACGACGAAGAATTTAAGTACTTAGTAACGCCAACATTTTATAATCAGTTATTCGAGCAGGCTTATAATTTGAGCCTTAAGCAATATTCAGATCTTGATGAGTTAAGCGCTGAGTATGGTTACTACACAGCTATTAGTAAGATTATGAAATCGTACCACTATCAGATTTTAGTTGACTTGTATGGTGATGTGCCTTACTCTGAGGCAGTAATGAGAGGTGAATTACCTACTCCAAAATACGATGATGCTAAAGAAATCTATATGGATTTAATTGCACAATTAACAGCTGCAATCGAATTGATTGATACGACTTCTGAACTAGCAATTATTAACAGCCCGGCGTCTGATGATGTCATGTTTGGTGGTGATATGGACAAGTGGAAGCAGTTTGCTAACACTGTTAAGTTGAGAATTCTAAACCGTATGTCTGGTGTTGTTGATATTACTAGCGAAATTGCTGTAATCACAGCTGAAGGTTCTGGTTATATTACTGAAGATGTTGTGGTACAGCCTGGCTACCTGAATGAAGAAGGTAAGCAAAACCCATATTGGGCAGCTTTAGGTTACTCTGTTGATGAGAATGTGACTATGACGAATGATGCGACTTGTGCAACACAATTTATTCTCGATCGTTTAACAACGACTAATGATCCTCGTTTAGGGTATATTTACGAAGAGCCTGAAACAGGTCATTTAGGTATTGAGCAAGGTGAAAGTACAGATGATAGTCAAGGTGCAAAATTTGTTTCCAATATTGGTCCTGGTCATTTGAAAGCTGCGACAATGGATGCTCCAATTTTCACTTTAGCAGAATCTTATTTTAATCAAGCTGAAGTTGCTTTAAATGGTTTTGGTGGTGATGCTGAAGCATTATATAATGCTGGTGTTCAGGCTTCATTCGATTACCTTGGTGTTCTTGTTGATCCTTCTGATCCAGATTCAGATCCTCTTGATGCAACATCTTATTTATCACAGGAGGTTAATAATATTAGTTATGCTAGTTCTTCTGAAAAGTTAGAAGCAATTATCACTCAAAAATGGCTAGCGCTAAATGGTGTCGATGCTATTCAGTCATGGTTCGACTACAATAGAACTGGTTACCCTCTTAATTTACCAGTGTCATTATTGACAGTTAAAGATGATAGACCGGTGAGATTGGCTTATCCTTCTAGTGAAATTACTGGTAATGGTGATAACGTGCCAAATCAGCCAGATGTGTTTACTAGTAAAATATTTTGGGCTAACTAAAAAACTTTTAAAAATATGAAAAATATAAAATATTTATTATTGTTATTCTTAGGCTTTACTGTGATGTATGCCTGTGATGAAGACGATTCTGAAGTTTATAACATTTCAGGTGGTGATAACATTGCCATCTTTGAACAAAGTAAAACTGCTTTGACTCGTATTGCAGATGGAGCTGAGCATATTATTGATGTTAAAATGAAGCTTCAAGGACCATCTCTTGATAATGTAAGTGGTGATGTTACCGTTACAATTTCTGCAGATGCATCTTCAACTGCTATTGAAGGAGTTCATTATAGAATTGACGAATCAAGTTTTAAACTAGTTCCTGGTCAAAGATATATAGGTTTGTATTCCGGTATTACTATGCTTACTGAAGGTATTGATACTCCTTTAGACAAATCTCCTGTTTTGGTTTTAAAAGTAGCTTCTACCACTGGTGGTGGTAATGTAATAGCTTCAGGTAAAACGCTACCTATTACTTTAAACTATGCTTGTCCATCTGATTTAGCAGGTGACTACACTGCAACTGTTTTAAGAGATGGTGCTGTAATTACTCCATATTCGTCTGTTACTGTTGTTATGACTGATGTGGGTACATATCGTGCTTCTGAAGTAGGACATTGGAGCTCATTTGGAAATGTTCCTGGGTTTACTTTTACTGATGTTTGTGGTGTTATTTCTGTACCACAGCAGAATTTGGTTGAAACTTATTCAAATCAGGTTCAAAGTTTCAAACCAGGTTCGGTTGACGAAGCAACAGGTACTTTGCGCATCATTTATAAGATTTCTTCAGATGACTGGGAAAGTGAGTATGATGTTACTTTAGTTCCAGTTGATTAACTACTTTAAATGTCATTAAAACCATAAAATAATGAGAAAAAATTTATTATATAATATTTTAGGATTATGTGCAATACTATTTGCATTCTCTTCGTGCGATGAAGATGAAGTAGTAGCACCAATCAGCCCAGCTGATTATCCAACAGCGACTTTTACTACCGATTTTGCAGGTACGGAAATCACTGAAGGTGATATGATTACTTATCAAATTACTCTTGACAAGGTTTCTGAACACGATCAAACTTTTACTTTGAAAACTAGCGGAACTGCTGATGAGCATGACGTTTCTTTTCCTGAAAAAGTTGTGATTCCTGCTTACTCTACTCAAGCAGAATTTGTGATTGAATTTATTGCTGACAATCTTCCTGAAGAGAACGAAACTTTTAGTTTTGAATTGGGACAGTTTGAATTAGCTACACGTTATTTCTTAAACCCTAATACAGTTAATCCTAAATTAGATTTAACTTTAGTGAGTAAGAATAACGCTGATGGTTTAACTGTTGTTACAGGATGGGATAACCACGATGATGATTGGGATTTGATGATTATTGATGAGGCTGTAACTGATGAGTGGACAGGTTGGGCAGGTGCAACAGGAGCTAATCCTGAAATCACATTATTAGCTAATACTACAGCTGATGGAACTTATTATGCTGAGCTTGATCCTTATGATATCTCTAATGATGTCGTTAATTTTGAAATTAGTTTAGGACATCCTGATCAGACAAATCAATATTTCACTTTTAAATTTGAGGTTGATATGATTGATACTTATCCTGTCGGTTCTGGAATCAGAATAGTGAAAATAGTTAAAGTTGGTGATGCTTACACATGTACATTAGCTGAATAATTTTATTTGCTATTAAATAGATAATTAAAAGCCGGCTTTAGCCGGCTTTTTTTTATAAAGAAAAATCCCAGCTTTAGATTGAAGCTGGGATTTTATTCTATCTATGATATTGAGCTTAATAGCTTACAGCCATCTTCACTTTCTTTTTCTTGATGCGCTCGTTTTTTAACATTCTAAGAAGCCTTTCAGCCATGTTGCGCTTTACAGCCACAAAAGAAGCATGATCTAAAACTTCAACTTTCCCTAATTCATCTTTTTCGAGTTGACCTTTCTTCATGAAAAAGCCGACAATATCCATTTTATTAATTTTATCTTTCTTACCGGCATCAACATAAATGGTAAGCCATTCCGGATTTTCTGGTAAGGTGATATTATCTGGAATAGTCATTTCTTCAATTCCCTGATTGATAAAATCTGGTAAATAGTCACTTTCGGCTAAAACGAAATATGATCTTCCAGAAGCATCCATTCTTGCTGTTCGCCCATTTCGGTGCGTATAAGCATCTGCTGTTGTTGGCAACTGATAATGTATCACATGTTTGATTGAAGGGATGTCAAGTCCTCTTGATGCAAGGTCTGTAGTGATCAGAATTTGGTGAGATCCGTTTCTAAATTTAATCAGAGCTTTTTCACGATCTTCTTGTTTTAATCCTCCATGAAAGGTGTCATGTTGTAGGTGAGAATCTTTTAATAAATCACTAATTCTATCAACTGTGTCGCGATGATTACAAAAGACCAAAGTCGCTTCGTTTCCATTGTGGCAAATCAAATTGAAAAGGGCGGCTAATTTATCTTTACCATCAGCTCTTACGATTTTCTCAACAAGAGTTGCTTTAGGTTCATCAACCAAATAGTTAATCTCAAAAGGATTTTTAAGGCCTGTGAAGTCAGGTATACTCTCACTCTTAGTCGCTGAGGTTAGAATTCTTTTTTTAATAAATTCTAATTGTTCTATAATTTCACCCATTTCTCTGTGAAAGCCCAGTTCCAGAGATTTATCAAATTCATCTAAAATAATGGTGTTGATACTGTCTGGAGAAAAATTTTCACGACGAAGGTGATCGGCAATTCGGCCTGGTGTGCCAATTAGGACCGCTGGAGGTGTAGCAAGACTATTTTTCTCGATTTTCATAGCATGGCCACCATAGCAACAATTGACCTTGAAAGGGCTTGCCAGGCTTTTAAATACAGATTCTATTTGAATTGCAAGTTCTCTTGATGGAGCTAAAATCAGAGCTTGAACGCCTTTTTTAGTCTCATCAAGTTGATTAAGCAATGGAAGAAGAAAGGCTAATGTTTTTCCTGATCCGGTAGGGGATAAAAGAACGATGTCATCATTCTTTTTCCACGCATCAATGCATTTTTCTTGCATTGGTTTTAAGGCTTTAATCCCTAATTTCCTTAAAATTTCCTCTGTGTTGATCTTGTTTTCTTGCATGCGGCAAAAGTAATTCTAATTTCTCAATAATTGGTATACCCATCCATTTAAGCTATGTATTATCCTAATTCATTTTAAATTGGTGTAATTATCGACAGGCTGGGATCTTTCTCTTATTTTTGGCAGTCTTAAAATAGAGAAATTATGGAGACGGTAAAAAAGCCTAAAACGGAACAGGAAAAGAAAGAGGAATATTATCAGCGTAAAGTTGCTAAACGTATGGGTAAGGCTATCAGTGATTTTGAATTGGTAGAAGATGGAGATCGAATTATGGTTGGTGTTTCTGGTGGAAAGGACTCTCTTGCTTTATTGGAGCTTTTGGCCTTAAGGCGTAGGTTTAAAAAGCAGAATTTCGATGTTATTGCCGTCCATATCAATGTTTTGGAATTGCCTTACGAAGTTGATAGAGATTTTTTAAAAGATTTTTGTGAAAAATTGGGTGTACCTCTGATTTATCGGGATATCAATGTGGATTTTGAGCGACCAAGTAAAAAGCCTGCCTGTTTTCGTTGTTCCTGGCACAGAAGGACGACACTCTTTAAGATGACTGATGAGTTTAAATGTAATAAGCTTGCCTTAGGACACCATATGGATGATGCCATTGAAACTCTATTGATGAATATGATGTATCAGGGTTCAGTCTGTAGTATGCCTGCTAAATTGAGTATGTTTCAGGGGAATCTTACTTTAATACGACCATTGATACTTCTGAAAGATGCAGAGATGCGTGAATACAGTCGTATTCGAAAGTTTGTGTTGGAGAAAGAACTTTGTCCGCACGAGGATGTTACCAAGCGCAAGGAGACTACAAAGATGATTGAGCGGATTGCAGGTGACGATTCCCGTATCAGAACCAATATGTTTCGATCAATGAGTAATGTGCAAACAGAGTATCTGCCAATTATTCCTGAAAAAAAATAAGCTGAGATGTCTTATTTTTGAATTGATTCACTTATTTTTATCTTCAAAGTTTCTCAGTTAAATTTGAGAAATTTTTGCTTTTACACATTAAACTATCAGTATGGCTAAAGAAATATTAGTATTAGATATAGAAACCACGGGCTTTTTAAATCAGGGTGGTAAAATAGTTGAAATTGGAATTGTTAAGCTTGATCTAGATTCGGGAGATGTTACACCTATGTACAATTCATTAATCAAAGAAGAAGGCT
>Ga0209379_10002113_pt1 | contig 12345 bp, 10 predicted proteins | sample tdDd001_FD_187124 | JGI IMG/M metagenome (GOLD analysis project Ga0209379, IMG submission 187124) | Marine sediment microbial communities from the Atlantic coast under amendment with organic carbon and nitrate - tdDd00.1 (SPAdes)... | ecosystem: Environmental > Aquatic > Marine > Coastal >...
TTCATTTAAGAATGGAATGCATGTGATGTTATCTAACTTTCAAAATATGCACTCTTTTTCATCTGTAATGATGGGAATTTTTAATATTTATAACCTAACAGCAACAGTTGCTGCAGTGCATATGGTAAGTGGAAAACCACTTGATGAAATTTGTGAGGCTGTTGAAGGTTTTGCAGGTGTTAGTGGAAGAATGGAAACTATTAGTGCTGATCCTTTAGTTATCGTAGATTTTGCCCACACTCCTGATGGTATGAAAGAAGTTCTACAAAGCTTTAATGAAAAAGATATTATTTGTGTATTTGGTGCAGGTGGAGATAGAGATCAAGATAAAAGACCTCTAATGGGTTCAGTTGCCGCAAACTACTCAAAACATATCATAGTAACTTCTGATAACCCAAGGTTTGAAGATCCAGATTTAATTATAGATGATATTTTAAAAGGGATTAAAAATCATGATAGTGTACAAGTTGATGTAAATAGAAAAACTGCAATTGCTAAAGCTATAGAAATGGCTGATGAAAAGTCAGTTGTTTTAGTTCTTGGAAAAGGTGATGAGTCAACTCAAACTATTTATGATAAAAAGTTCCCTTTCTCTGATAAAGAAGAGATTTTAAAAAATTTAAATAAAGAGTAGTTTTACTCTTTATTTCTTAAATAAATTAAAAAAATCAAACTTAACACTGCTATAAAAAGAGGGTAAAAAAATAGATACTCTTTTAAAACTATTTTATTATGATCAACTTTTGATTTCTCAAGATTATTAATATCTTCATAAATTAATTCTAAATCATCTTTTGAATAAGCAGTATATGATTTTGCATTTGAGGCTTTTGCTATTTGATTTAAAGCTAGTTTATTTGCTTGTCCTATACCTATTGTATAAACTTTAATGTTGTATTTTTTAATTAGTCTTATTACTACTTTTAGAGGTATTTTACTAGCTGTATCTTCCCCATCACTTAAAAGTATAACTACATTTGATTTTGCTTCTTTATCTTTTAGAATATTTATACTTGAAGCAAGAGAGTCAACCATTGCTGTTTTACTTCCAACCATTTCAACTTCTAAATAATCAACTATTTGAGCTTGGGCTTGTTTATCAAAACTTAATGGACTTGCCATCATTACTGAATCACCAAATACCATAAGACCAATATTATCAGCTTTTCTTTTTGAAATAAAATCTTTAACTATCTCTTTTACTACATCAAATCTATTTTTTGTATCATCATTTTCATCAAGGTCTCGGTATTTCATCGAACCACTTGCATCTAAGTCTAATATTATGTTGATACCATCATTTTTAATTAGTTGTGTATCTAAAACTTTTATAGGTGAAGAAAGAGCAATAATTGAAAAGCAAATAACGAACCATTTCAAGATATTAATTAAAAGAGAGCTTTTTTGATTTGATTTTTGAAATATGTGTAAGTGTGGTATTAAGTATGACGGGGTTTTAGCCTTACAAAAATATGCACATATAATAAACGGTATTAAAAGTAGAAGAAAGTATGGAAATTCAAAAGATATATTATTAAACATCTAACACATCCATAAAAGTTGAAATCTTTGCTTTAATTACTTCATCAATATTTTTAACTTCTTTTTTATATTTGTATTTTTCTAAATCCTCTATAATATCAAGTGCAAGTTTTTTCTCCCTATCACTTTTTGCTAAAAATCTAATAGTTTTAGTAATAGTATAAGCGGCTTTTTTTGAAGATGAATAATCTATATCTTTTAGTTTTTCAAAATAGATTTTTCTTTCATTTACTTTTCTATTTTTAATAAGTTTAATTATAAAAAAGATTATAGCTAATAGGATTAAAAGAGCTAAAAAAAATAAAAGTGAAAATATAAAAATAGAGTTATCAGGAATAGTTACTATATCTTTTATATCATGAAGTTTTAGTTGAGTAGATTCGTTCATTATTTTAGTAATCCTATTAGTTTTTTGATAGGGTCTTCATGGGTATATACTTTGGTAAATTTTATAGCACAATTTTGAAAGTGTTTATATAAAAGTGTATCATTTTCTTTTACTTTTTTTATATACTCATTTACTGTTGATTTGTTTAGAATTCCTTCAAAGTTAATATTTGATGATGGGTCATTAAAGTTTACATTTCCTAGTTCACTTGGTTCTTCTTCAAACTTATCTCTTACTATTAAAACCATGATTTCATGTTTAGATGATAAGAGTTTTAAATCAAGGTTTTTTATATCAAAGAAATCACCAATTAAAAAGATGATTGATTTGTGATGAATTGTTTTAAATAGTTCATCTGCTACTTTTTTATAATCTATATTTCTACCTATAACATCATAATTATATAGTTGTTCACTCATGTAGTTTACATTAAAGCTTCTTTTTGATTTTTTTGTACAAAGAGCCAAAGATTCATTTGCAATATATGATGCAAAAGGATCTCCTTGTTTAATACTAATAAAACCAATTGCACTTGCTAGTTCACAAATTACTTCTTGTTTAAATCTTTTTGTTCCAAAGTATGTTGAACCATTTAAAAAATTTACAATTTTTATATTTAGTTGTTTTTGCGCGTGAAAAACTTTTACATATGGTTTTTGCATTTTTGCAGAGATAACCCAATCTATATTTTTTACATCTTCACCATATTCATACTCTTTTAATTCACAAAAATCATAACCTTCACCTTTTTGTTTAGAGGTATTATTTCCAATAATTTCAGAGAAGGTTTGTTTTTTTGTTTTTATAAGTATTTTTTTTAGTGTTTGATTCATACTATGGAATATCTATTTTCTCAATGATTTTTTGAATAACGTCGTCCACATTTATCTCTCTTGCTTGTGCTTCATATGTTAGAATAATTCTATGCCTTAACACAGCTTTTAAAATTAGTGCAATATCAATAGGTGTTACATGATCATTTCCTCTTAAGTATGCATTTGCTTTAACAGCTTTAAACATATCAATAGTAGCTCTAGGACTTGCCCCAAAATGAATAATATTTGCTAATTCATCTAATCCATACTCTTTTGGTTCTCTTGTTGCACAAATAATGTCTACAATATACTCTTCAAGTTCTTTATCAATATGAATGTTTTTTACTTCCTCTTTTAATTTTTCAAGTGTATCTTTATCTATGATTTTCTCAATTGTTTCAAAAGAGTTCATTGTAGCTTTTTTAGCTATTTCATACTCTTGTTCTTTGTTATTATAATCAACTACAATCTTAAACATAAATCTATCAAGTTGTGCTTCTGGAAGAGAATAAGCTCCTTCTTGCTCTATTGGGTTTTGAGTTGCTAATACTAAAAATGGAGAATCAACTTTAAATGAATCTTCTGCAATTGTAACTTGTCTTTCTTGCATAACTTCAAGTAAAGCAGATTGAACTTTTGCTGGAGCTCTATTGATTTCATCTGCTAAAAGTAAATTTGTAAATACTGGACCTTTTTTGATTTTAAATTCACCTGTTTTCATATCATAGATTTGTGCACCAATAATATCACTTGGTAATAAATCAGGAGTAAATTGAACTCTTTTAAAGTTTAAATCAATTGCATCTGATACAGCTTTTACTGTTGTTGTTTTTGCAAGTCCTGGAACACCTTCTAATAAAATATGCCCATTAGTTAATAATCCAATTAAAATTGAATCAATCATCTCATCTTGGCCAATTACACCTTTTTTTATCTCTTCTTTTAACTGGCTAAGTCTTTCATTTAAACTCAAAGTTCTCTCCCGTATTTTGATGGCTAATTTTAACAAAACAGTTATAAATAAAGTTTAAAATATAAAAAAGAATAATAGTTGTGCTTTAATTATTCATTAAAAACTTAAATAAATATTAAAACAAAAAGTATGTAACCAAATTTATCACATTTGCGAACATTTTGTAATAAGATATTAAATATAAGATAAGTTAAGTCGTGTGTTTGTAAAAATAACCTACTATAACGGAATGAAAAAATACATACTTATAGTAAATAATTATTGATTATACGGATTTTTGAGATGAAAAAATATAAAATAACACCAACAAATAATGAAATAAAAATGAAAGATAATGATTTTATTGTTTCAAAAACTAATGCAAGTGGTATAATAACATATTGTAATGAAATTTTTATGGAGATGGCAGGTTATGAAGAAGAGGAACTTCTAGGGAAAAACCATAATATTATTAGACATCCAGATATGCCAAGAGTAGCTTTTAAACTTGCATGGGATTTGATTTCATCAGGTAAAGAGTTCTTTGGTTTTGTAAAAAATATGGCAAAATCGGGTGACTATTATTGGGTTTTTGCAAATATAACACCTGACTATGATATCAGTGGAAAAATAGTTGGATATACTTCAGTTAGAAGAAAACCTCCTCAAACTGCAATTGATACAGTTATTCCAATATATAAAAAAATGTGTGAATTGGAAAAAACAGGTGGAATGGAAGCATCAGGTAAGTTTTTATTTGACTTCTTAGATGAAAATAATATTACATATGATGAATTGATTTTATCACTTCAAGGGAAATAAAATGAGTTTTATTCTAAAAAAAATTAATACTTTGTTTCTTGCTAAACTTACAGTTTTAATTCTATTTTTAATGTTAATAACATTAAGTATCTTAATGATTTTAAGTGATACATATCTTATTGCTGCTTACTCTTTTTTAGTAATAGGAGCTATATTTTTTGTAATCTCAACAGCTGCTTTTTTAAGATATTCTAAAGAGATTAAAAAAATGACACAAATATCTAAAGAGAGTGCAAATGGGATTTTGTACCATAGAATTACACATATTGATAAAACAGAAGAGATTGGTGAACTTGCTTGGAGTTTAAATAATATGCTTGATCAGTTTGAAGCATTTAGTAGAGATTTGGATGCTTCATTAAAAGCAGTTACTCAAGGTCAAACTCATAGAAGAATGTTAGCAAGTGGTTTGCACGGAGACTTTGTAAGATTAAGCAATAGTATTAATACAGCTTTAGATGCTATTGCTGTGGCACAAAGTAAAGATGAAGCTATTAAAGATATGGTAAGAACTTTAGATGAATATAAAAACGGTTCATTTTCTAAGAAAATTGATTTATCTTTAATGCAAGAAGATACTATGACATTAGCAAAAGGTATTAATGAGTTAGGCGAGTCTTTATCTAGATTAAGTGAACTTAATCTTTCTAATGGATTAGCTTTACAAGAAGGTTCTGAAATACTTGCAAGAAATGTAAAATCATTAAGTGATTCTGCAACTTCTCAAGCTGCTTCTTTAGAAGAGACTTCTGCTTCTCTAGAACAAATCACTGTAAACATGAGAGATAGTAGTGAAAATACATATAAAATGGCAAGTTTTGCTCAAGAAGTTACAAGTTCTGCAAAAGAGGGTGAAGAGTTAGCCAATAAAACTGCTCTTTCAATGGATCAGATAAATGAACAAACCTCTTCTATTAATGAGGCAATTACTGTGATTGATCAAATAGCTTTCCAAACAAATATTTTATCACTAAATGCAGCAGTAGAAGCAGCAACAGCAGGCGAGGCTGGAAAAGGTTTTGCTGTAGTTGCACAAGAAGTTAGAAACTTAGCATCTAGATCAGCAGAAGCTGCAAAAGAGATAAAGAATATTGTTGAAGCAGCAACATCAAAAGCGCAAGAGGGTAAAGATATTGCAGATGATATGATTAGTGGATATACAAAACTAAATGAAAATATCTCTTCAACTATTGAGTTAATTGATCATATTGCATCTTCTACAAAAGAGCAAGAACAAGGTATTATTCAAATAAATGATGCAATTTCTACTTTAGATAAACAGACACAAGAGAATGCAACAGTTGCCCATGAAACAAATCAAATTGCTCAACAATCCCATGATATTGCTGAACAAATTGTAAAAGAGGCAAGGCAAGAAGTTTAGTATTTAAATTTTATTTTAAATACTGCTCCTTGATTATAAGAGTATTCTAAATCTCCATGTAATTGAAGCTTACAAATAGAGTTGATTAGTTTCAATCCTAAAGATGATGAGGTATATATATTTATATTTTCATCAATTCCTTTTCCATTATCTTTTATTTCTAATTCATAAAATCCATTTGATTTTTTCATATAAATATCTAGTTTGGGGTTATCGTTCTCTTTAAATGCATATTTAAAAGCATTTGTAATTATTTCATTTATAATTAATCCACAAGGCATGGCTGTTTCAATATTTAGATAAATCTCTTCTATATCTATATTTATTGAAACTTTGTTTTCATAATTGAAAGTTCTTGAAATATCTTTTGATAGAGATTGAATATACTCTTTGAAATTAATAGAGTTTAGGTTTGTTGACTCATAGAGTTTTCTATGTAGTAACTCCATAGTATAGATTCTTTCTTGAATATCTTTTAGGACTTTTTTTGTATTAGTATCTTTAATTTTTGCTTGTTGAAGTTTGATTAAACTAATAGTTAAGGCAAGGTTGTTTTTAACTCTATGATGAATCTCTTTTAATAAAATCTCTTTTTCATTTAGTGATGATTTTAACTCAATAGTTTTTTCATCAACTTTATCATCTAGAACTTTAATACTGTTTTCAAAATTGTCAATCATAGTATCAAAAGCAATCCCAAGGGATCCAATATCATCATTTCCTTTTACATTACTTCTTATTGTTTTATTGCCTTGATTTATTTGTTTAGCCGTAAAAGTAAGAGTATTTATACTTTTAAATAGTTTTTTAAATAAGAAAAATCCAATTAATAAAGCAACTATCAAAGAGGTAATTGCTGCTGGTAAAATTTTGAAAAAAGCTGAATCAATTTGATTATAAATATCTTCTTTATAAAGGGTTTTTACTAATAAAAAAATATATCTTTTATCTTTATTATCAGATAAGTCTCTAACCCATGTTAAGGCCTCTTTGCCATTTAATAAATGTGAAACCGGTGCTTTGTTTTTTGAATCAATTATATCTTTAGCAGATAAATCACCAGTATATATATTATCAACATTTGACATATTACTAATAGTATATTTCTCTTTTCTTAATGTATTATCTTTTATATATAGAGGTTTATTATCTTCATCTTTATATTTAGAGTTAATCCATATTAAATATGTTTTTCCTTTGTGAAGGTTTTGTGTTATATTAAAAGCTTTTTGTACATTGATTTTTATATCTTTTTCAAAACTAGAGTGCTCTTTGTTTAGTGTGCTTTTTGGTGAAAATAGAGTAATTTTAATATCTTTATTTATTCTCATTGTATAGAAATAGTATTTTTTATAATAAACATAGTTTCTACTTAAATCTTTTAAATTATGAATTTCCCAATGATTATATTTTATTAATTTGTATTCATCATAGATATTCTTTTTATCATTTACATATAAGTCATTGTTTGTTTTTATAGCATAGTTACTAATGTTTGGTATTTCACTATATTCTATATCATTTATAAGAGCTTTTATATCTTTGCTTTTTTTATATTTGTTTTGTAGTTTTAAAAGTTCTAACTCTAAGATTTTTTGATTTAATTTAATCTCATCTTTTGATTGCCTTACAATTGCTTTACCTGCAACTCTTACTTGCTCTTCAGTTATTGTTAATACTTGCTCTATCTCATTTATAGTTCTATTATATTGTTCATCTTGCATTTTAGGAATAATAAGTGCAAAAAGAATTGTTAGTAAAAATAGGGCTAATAGAAATAAGCATATAGCAACTTTAACATTTAAAGAGTAAGATTTAATATTTAGTATTTTACTCATTTTTGTTATTCACTTTTAGTTTATAACCTTGTTCAAATATATTTTCAAAAAGATTTATTTTTGTTTTTAATTTAAGTCTATATATTAAAGTTCTAAGTTTTCCCAAGTCATATATATCTTCTCTCCAAATATATGCAAAGATTTGTTCAAAACTTGCACTATATTGAGATTTTTGTGTTATTAAATCAAATAGTTTTTTTTCATTTTTAGTAAGTTTTATAATAGTTTCATTTTTATATAAAATAGAGTTTGCTTTATCAAATTTCATTTGCTCTTCTAGATATATAAAATCAGAGTTAATTTCTTCTATTTCATTTTGTCTTTTAAAAAAATATCTGTGTTTATGTAATGCCATATTAATTGTAGCTTTTAACTCTTCATCTCTACATGGTTTTATTAAATATCCATATGGCTCACACTCTAGTGCTTCATTTATAGTTTTGTCATTTGTATATGAAGTCAAAAAGATAATAGGAATTTTAAATTTTTTCCAAATAACATTTGCTGCGTCTATTCCTGTTTGAGGATTATTAAGATTTATATCCATCAAAATTATATCTGGTAGATGGTTTTGTGCATGTAAAATTGCTTTTTGTGCTGAAGTTTCTATTCCACTAACAAAAAAACCCATTTCATTTAAACTAAGTTCTATTGCCATTGCTAAAACTATTTCATCTTCAACAATTAAAACATTTATATCTTTATCTTTATGAATAAGATTAATCGGTTTTGTCAACTAAATACCTTTTGTATGTAAAATTAATTGGTTATGATACTTATTATCATTTTAAATAAAGGTTAAATATACAATTGATAGAATTCCAAAAATTATAAAAATGACAAAAAAATTTCAAAAAAGTAAAAAATGTGATTAATTCGTGATTTTTAATGAGTATGATTCTCAATATTAAAATAAAAGACAACACGAAGAAGGAAATAAATGAATAAGAAAAGCAATGTATTAATTACATTATCAATTGCAACTTCATTAGCATTAACTGCAAATGCAAATGAAGAAAAATTAGCTGAGGTTACAGTGCATGATACTGCATTTGAATCACACATTAAAACTATGACATCTGAGAAATTAGATTTAATTCAAGCAACAGATGTAAAAGATATTTTAGATGCTCTTCCATCAGTTAATGTAACAGGAAGTTCAAGATACTCTCAAAAAGTATATGTAAGAGGTTTAGAAGATAAGTTCTCTAATATCACAATTGATGGTGCTAGAATGACTGGACAACTTTTCCATCACTCAGGTGATCAAACAATTGATGCGGAGATGTTAAAAATTGGTTCTATTGAATTAGGTCCTAACTCTGCTTTAAGTGGACCAGGAGTTGTAAATGGTTCATTTGTTTATGAGACAAAAGATCCAAGTGACTTATTAGAAGAGGGGCAAAATTTTGGTGGAAAAATCTCTTTAGGACATGAGACAGGCTATAATAGAAATAGTGCAAATGTTTCTTTATTTGGAAAAGTAAATAAAAATGTTGAGCTTTTAGGTATTGTAAATGTTGTAGATGATGGTTATATTGAAACACCTGCTGGGGATGTAAAAGATAAAGAGAGTAAATTAGAGAGTGGTTTATTAAAATCAGTATTTAAATTAAATGATTACAATACTTTAAAACTATCATATAATCAATATAACGATGGTGGAGGAAGAAATATCTCTGCTGAAAAAGGTAATGCAACACAAGTAACTGATAATGATTTTAATGAAATTACTAGAAATACTTATACTTTAAATTATGAATATAATCCTAATAGTGATTTAGTAAAATTAGATGCAAAACTGTTTTATAACTCTCAGGAAATGTTTAGAGAAAAAGCAGACACGTTTGATCAAAATAATGTAAAATCAGGTCAAAGTGGTGATAGAACTTATGAAAATACAAGTGAAGGCTTTGATTTAAGAAATAGGTCAATCTTTGGAAATCATATGTTAACTTATGGTATTGATTATTCAAAAGATGAGCAAACAAAAAGATCAGTTGGTGATCAAGGTACATACTATAGTTCAAGAAGTAATACAGATATAGCAAATAGCAATAATATTAATGGTTCTGGTACATTAACTTCTCAAGGTATTTATGTAGAAGATGAGATTACTCTTGGTGCTTTACAATTAAATATTGGTGCAAGATATGATACATTTAAACTTGGTGGTTGGTATAGTGGTGATTTTAGTAAAGTTACACCAAAATTTAAAAGTAAATACCAAGTTAATGATGAACTTAGTTTAAGATTTGGTTATGGAAAAATATTTAAAGCACCAGCTCTTCCTGAAACATTAACTCTTTCTCAAAGTGATATTGATTCATGGAGTGCAAATGGTGTAAAAGCACAAACTGGTAATAACTATGAGGTAGGATTTGACTATGATTTATCTGAGGCATTAGATGCTGATGATGCAATTTTTGGATTTACTGCATATACTTATAATGTAGATAACTATTCACATCCAACTAAAAATAATGCCTTAGCTCCTCAATATGATGTAAATATTTATGGTATTGAATCTGTATTTAAATATGATAAAGACAAATTAGGATTAAGTTTCTCTCATTCATACTCAGATGGTGAAGAAAAAAGTTTAGCAGATGGAAGTAAAAAAGATCCAAAAACAGCAAAGATTCATACATTTAAAACGGGAGTTGACTATAGCTTTACAGATGCGTTTAAAGTTGCATATTCATCACAATTTGTTTTAGGTAATACTTTTGCTTATAATTCAACAACAGATGTTTCAAGAAAAGGTTATTCTGTTCATAATATCAATTCAACATACAAAATTAATGATGGAGCATTAAAAGGTGCAACATTAAACTTCGGTATTGATAATATTTTCGATAAGAAATATGCACAACATACTGCATTTGGTGCTTACTTTGAACCACAATATCAAAACTATACTGATTATGAAGTTGGAAGAAACTTTAAAGTTAAATTATCTTACAAGTTCTAAGAGTTTAAATGTCTTCATTTAGTAATAAAATAAGGTCTCTTCACAGAGACCTTGGATATTTTGTAATAGGTCTAACTCTTATCTATGCAATTACTGGAATAATTCTTTCAGGAAGAGGTTTAGGATGGTTTAAAGTTGAGTTTCAAGACTCTACTGTGATTTCAAAGAATATTAAAGAAAAAGATTTTAATAAAGAGTTTATAAATATAGTTTTAGAAGGTAAAGTAACAGAAGTTTTCCCTGAATCATCATATAAAAGCGTGAAAAAGCATATGAGATTAAAACTTAGTAAACAAGAAGATGAGGTATTACACTTTAAAGCTTGGAGAAGTTTAAGAGTTAAATATGACAGAAATAGTGGTAATTTAGACGTGCGATATAAAGGTTACCCACTTGCTTTAGAAATATTTGTAGATGCCCATAAAGCTAGCCATGAATCAGCATGGTTTTATTTAGCGATTATTTATAGTGTTATTTTATCTTTTCTTGCAATCTCATCTTTTTGGATGGTAAAAGGTAAAAATGGCTTTAGAAGAAGAGGTGTTTACTTTATGCTAGCAGGTTTTGCAGTTGTTGGTATCTTTCTTTTTATCTAAATAAATAGTATAAGTTTTGCGATTTTATATATTTTTATTTAGATTTTCAAAATTGTCATTTTTATGTGATTCTTATAATCTATAATTTCAAATATAAAAACACTACTTTAAATGTCCTTTTGTAGTGTTTTTATAAACTTCAATACTCACTTTTATACTATAAAAATCACTTAAAGAAAAATTAAACTTAACTTAGATAAAATCACGGTTCTAATTTCAGATTAGAAATGTCACATGTGTCAAATTCCTGTTATGGGTTGTGCAATTTTGCATTAAGGGACACAGAGGCAAAACCCAAATTAAAATATATCCAAGGAGATACTATGGTTACAATGAAAGACCTATTAGAATGTGGTGTACACTTCGGACACCAAACAAGAAGATGGAATCCAAAAATGAAGAAATTCATTTTCGGTGTTAGAAAGAACATTTACATTATTGATTTACAAAAGACGTTAAGATACTTCAGATACACTTACAATGTAGTTAGAGATAGAGCTGCTGCTGGTGAAACTATGATTTTTGTTGGTACTAAAAAACAAGCTTCTGAAGCTGTTAAAAGAGCTGCAGAAAATTGTGGTATGCCATACGTTAACCACAGATGGTTAGGTGGTATGTTAACTAACTACGGGACAATTAAAAAATCTATTAGAAAATTAGAAGTTATTAAAAAAATGAGAGAAGAAGGTCAATTAGATCTTTTAACTAAAAAAGAAGCATTAATGCTTTCTAGAAAAGAAGCTAAGTTAGAATTATACTTAGGTGGAATCAAAGAAATGAACAAATTACCAGATATGATGTTCGTTTTAGATGCAGTAAAAGAAAAAATTGCTATCCAAGAAGCAAGAAGATTAGGAATTACTGTTGTAGCTCCTTTAGATACTAACTGTGACCCAGATGTTGTTGATTTACCAATTCCAGGTAACGATGATGCAATCAGATCTATTCAATTATTCTGCAACGAAATGGCTGCAGCAATGAATGAAGGTAAAGCGGCATTAGCTGATGAAGAAGGTTCTGAAGAAGAAGCTCCT
>Ga0209379_10002115_pt1 | contig 12329 bp, 12 predicted proteins | sample tdDd001_FD_187124 | JGI IMG/M metagenome (GOLD analysis project Ga0209379, IMG submission 187124) | Marine sediment microbial communities from the Atlantic coast under amendment with organic carbon and nitrate - tdDd00.1 (SPAdes)... | ecosystem: Environmental > Aquatic > Marine > Coastal >...
AAGCGCCATGCTGATTACGATTTTGAAGAAAGTGTAGTTGTTATAAATTATAGAACTCAAAATAAAATGCATCCTCCCCAAGTTTATACATGGGGAGGATTGTTGTTTATGCAATAAAATGTGATAAAGTCTCTTCAAGTTTTTCTGACATAAGACGTAGATTATCAGCTAAATCAGAAATATTATCGACTGCTTGGTTTTGCTGGTCTGTCATAGTGGTAACATTCTCCATAGAAGCAGCCGTTTCTTCAGATATAGCGCTTACATTTTCAATGGTAGATATAAAGGCATCCCTACTCTTCATAACCTGTTGAAGACTGGTTGAAAGTTGATTTATTGAAGATGCCATACCGTCTACATTGGTGTTAATAGCATTAAAGTTAGATGTTGTCTGAATAACTGCCGATGTTTGTGAATCGATAACGAGTTGATTCGACTTAATCGTCTCTTGTGCCACTTTTATATCACTTCTTACAGAGTCAATGATTTTACGCACATTTTCTGTAGACTGTCCCGTACTTTCTGCAAGTTTTCTAACTTCATCAGCTACAACAGCAAAGCCACGACCATGTTCTCCGGCACGAGCAGCTTCAATTGATGCATTGAGTGCAAGCAGATTTGTTTGATCAGAGATGTCGGCAATGGTATCCACAACAGAAATGATCTCGTTGGTTTTGTTGTTTAGTTGTGTAACAACATCAGCCACTTTCACAGACATATGTGCCGTTTCACTTGCCTTTGTTTCTAAAGTTTCCATTGAACCAACTGCGTCCTTGTTATTGTGTTGAATAGTTAATGTAGACTGTGTACTAGAATCAATATTATCAGCCATAATATCAAGTTCCTTAGATAAAATCATGGATTCTTCGAGTCCTTTTTCAGCACCTTGGGCTTGTTGAGTAGATGCCGAGGAAACTTGTGTTATATTAGCGGTTACACTGTGAATGGTCATTTTAGTTGTATCCATAGCATCTGTAAGACTGTTCGAGTAATCTAAAATATTCTTAGAAGCTTCTTGTGTATCTACAAAAAGGTTGCGAATTTCCTCGACCATTAAATTAAAACTATTGGATAGAGCTCCAAGTTCATTGTTACTCTTATAATTTGAAATAACTTTTAAATTTCCTTTTGAAGCTAAAGACATAAGCTCTGCAATGTCAGAAATTGGACGTGTTATACGGCCAGATATAAACATAGATAATATAGAAACAATGATAATTAAAATGAGCGATAATCCATAATTATAGAATTGAACGCTTTTAGCAAAGGCTAATGCATCTGTTTGTTTTTCGACAGTTACAACAGCCCAACTATTCGATGAACCAGGAAGTTCGATAGGTGTATAAAAACTATATACCTGATCATTATGAATATCTTTATACTTTTTAAATCCTGTGGAGCTATTTAAAACATCGGACGTTATTTGAGATAATGATTCAGATATATCGAAACTTTGCTGCTCCGTAAGTTGTATACCATCTTCATCAGCTATGATGTTGCCTTGTTCATCCTTTTGGAGTACCGTTTTTTCTAAAGTAACATAATTGTAAAGTTCAGAAACTCTCGAATTATCTGGATGGGCTATGACCACACCCTCGCCATCGATAATGTAGGCATAAGTTGTTTCACTACTAAATTGTTCAACAATGGTTTGTAGATTATCTAACCTAATGTCAGATCCCATGATCCCCATTAATGTGTTTGTTTTATTGTATATAGGTATAAGTGCAGATGTGACAGGGATGTTGCCTGAGATAGAATAGTATGATTTACTAATGAATGGTTTTTTGTCTGCCATAATCTGTTTGAACCACCATCTGTTAGAGCGGTCTCCTAGATTACCAGCTGATCGAGCTGTTTGCATACCATCTGTCCCTTGAATAAAGAACAGGTCGAAATAAGGGTGACGAGAAATAGTTTCTTCTAAAATAAGGGTTTGTGAATCGGGGTCAAAATTGAAAATAGAAGGGGTCTTTGCAATTTGCTCTGTTATAGCATAGTTTTTTTGAATAAATGACTGTACATTGAGCATAATTGAGTTGCCAAGGCGTTGATGATTTTCTTGAATTTGTGATTCAAAGTTATTGGAAACTAGGATTCCACCAATAATATTGGAAGTTAGGAATGATATGACGACGATGGTAATCATAATAAAAGTAAGGTAATGCCTGAGCGATTTCATGAAAAGCCTCCCTTGGTAAGCAGTATTAAGTTATAACTATAAATGAGTATGTATGAATATTAACAAAAGTACTACAGAGTCCGACAAAATCTGACATTATACGACAATGTATGTGATTGATTAAGGATTTAGTTACGTCTCCCTTTATGTTTATTAAGAAATCTCATATAATGGATGAAGATACTTGAATCCATGTTGAGGAGAAAAAAATGAATAAATTAGTAGTAATAGATGGTTCTGCACTTTTGTCGCATCATTTTTATGGTAATGTGCCTATGGCTTATAGAATGGCTAAAACACCTGAAGAAAAAGAAATACACTTAAAGAACATTATGCGGACATCTGACGGAAGACCAATTAATGGTTTGTTCGGATTTATGCGGGCTTTATTAAATATGATGAACGAAGTTAATCCAACTCACCTAGCAATTGCATGGGATATTACAAGAGACACTTTTAGAAGAGATTTGTACCCAGAATATAAGGCAACTAGAAGTGCCTCACCGGAGGAGCTTATTGAACAATATCATTTGTCTCAAAAGACCTTTAGATCTATGGGTATACCGCAATTTTGGTCAGAAAATTATGAAGCGGATGATTATGTTGGATCTCTAGCGAACAAGTTTGAGTCGGATCTTGAAGTTTCAATATGGACTAAGGATCAGGATTCGCTGCAGCTCTTAAGTGATCAGACAAATGTATGGTACATTACAAAAAAAGCAGAAGACATGTATGAAGAAATTATAGATGATATGGATATTGCCATTGAAGACATTGTGGCACCTAGAGGTGTTTTTGTGTACACCCCTATGGCCTTAGAGCATTTTTACGGTTTAGCCCCAGAGCAAATTATTGATTTAAAGGGATTAGAAGGTGATAGCAGTGATAACATTCCAGGCGTTAAACGTATTGGAAACAAAATGGCTGTGTTATTGCTTCAGAAATTTGGAACAACTGAAGAAGTATTTGCTGCAGTTAAGAAATATCCAGAAAAAGAAATGCGTGCCATGTTAAAAGAAATTGGTGCTACAAGAGCATATAAACCTTTAATAGCAGAATATGAAGATGGTAACAATGCAGAATACTTTGCAGGACTATCTAAAAAATTGGCTACGATTGTAACTGATATTGAAGAAGTTATGGAGTTAGATCTTGATGATTTAGCTTATGAAGTAGATGAGGATCTTTGTGCTGATGTGCTATATGACTTAGAAATGAAGACACTCGTAAAATTATTATAGAAATATTTTGAGGCTCTGTTAATTATGACAGAGCCTCTATTTATAAGGGGTGTAGATAAAACCACACCTATTAACCGACAAAATTGATCGGAATTATGCGAGAAAAGTATTGACAAAGATCCTAAATGCTTTTAAACTACAATTACATTGAAAATTAGGAGGAAGACAAAATGACAAGGACCCAAAATAATACGAACACGACATCTAAAATGAATATGGAAGTATGCTGCTGTTGTTCTTGTTGTTCCCAACAAATGAATAATGGCTATTTTTAATGGATAAATGCTAAGTAAAGAAAATGTTCTTTTAGCGGAAGATTCATTATGAATCTTCCGTTCTTATTTTTTGTAGAAACTTATTATGGAGGAAAATTAAAAATGAAAAAGTCAACTTGGATCGCAATTATAGGTGTAGCAGTAGTATTGGTAACGAGCATTGTTTTAGCCTTACCAAAGGACGAAAAGAAAGATATATTAATTGGCATGAGTGGGGGATATAAACCCTATACATTTATGAATGATGCTGGAGAATTAACTGGTTTTGATGTAGATGTTTGGAAAGAGATAGGTAACCGTTTAGACAGAGAGGTAACCTTTGAAACATCAGACTTTAGTGGATTGTTCGGAAAACTTGATGCGGGTCAATTAACATCTATTGCAAATCAAATAACAGTTACAAGTGAACGTGAAGAAAAATATATTTTTTCTGTTCCATATGTATATTATGGTGCACAACTTGTAGTTAAATCAGACAACACCGAAATTACCTCTTTAGAAACATTAAAAGGGAAACGTGTTGGTGTAAGTTTAGGTTCTAACTACGAAGCAATGATTAAGGGCTTTGATAAGGATAATGAAATTGAAGTCATCACATATGAGAGTTATCAAGGTTCACTTCAAGATGTTTCAATAGGGCGTATAGATGCTGTTCTAAATGATCGTTTAGCAGGTTTAACTGCCATTGAAGAGTCTGGTTTAGACATTAAATTTGGTGGAGAACCAGTCGAAGCCTTGTATAATGCCTTTCCATTTGCAAAAACAGAGGAAAATAATGAACTCTTAATTGAAGTTAATAAAGCCTTAGAAGAAATGCATAAAGACGGAATATTGGAAACTATTTCATTAAAATGGTTCCCTGTTAACATTACTTCGAAGTAGGTGCTATAATGGTAAATTTTGAATTGGATGCTTTCATAAAAGCACTACCTGTAATCGGCAGAGCACTGCCGATTACAGTATCAGTAGCTATGGTGTCAATGATTTTAGGCGTTGTCATAGGGACACTTATTACATTAATGCGCCGTTCAAATATTAAATGGATTAAGTCTATTTTAGAACTTTATGTATCCTTTTTTAGAGGTACTCCCTTAATGGTACAAATGTTTATATTCTTTTTTGGGTTACCACAGTTAATCCCAGTATTGGCTAAAGTAAATGCATATTATGCTTCCATCATAGTCATGTCGATTAATGCCAGTGCTTATGCATCGGAAGTTATTAGGTCGTCATTAAATGCTGTAGATAAAGGACAATACGAAGCGGCTTTATCGGTTGGTATGAGCAAGTATCAAGTCATGGTTAGGATCATACTACCACAAGGGTTTAGAATTGCGATTCCACCTTTAGGCAACACTTTTATTAGCCTAATTCAAGGTACTGCAATTACTTTTATGCTTGGTCTACAAGACATTATGGGTGTTTCTAAAATGAGCGCTGCTGCGTCTTATCGTTTCTTTGAAACGTACTTGGCAGTCGGATTAATATATTGGATGCTTACGAGTTTAGCGTCTTGGTTGAACAGTTATTTAGAAAAACAATTGAGTTATGGGTTGGAAGCATAGGATCAAAAGACTTATTAGCCACGAAAGACACGGAAAAGGGCGATAAAAGGACCTTAAATAATAACCCTATTTAGTTAGAAACTTAGGAGTGACAATATGTTAAAGGTTACAGGTGTAAAAAAGGCATTTGGTCAACTGGCTGTTTTAAAAGGCATTGATTTTGAAGTTAGAAAAGGCGAAATTGTCTCTATTATTGGTCCATCTGGCTCGGGAAAATCCACCTTTTTAAGAACACTAAATTTTCTAGAGCAAGCAGATCATGGCCAATACGAATTTAATAATGAAGAATATGAAATGAATAAGATGACAGATCGTCAACAACTGAGTATTCGTAAAAATATTAGTATGGTGTTTCAAAACTATCATTTATTTAAAAATAAAACTGCTCTAGAAAACATAACAGAGAGTTTAATCGTAACGCAGAAAATGAGTTCGGTATTAGCACAAGAAAGAGGCGAGGAATTACTAAAGTTAGTAGGACTTTCTGATAAACGTGATCAGTATCCACATCAACTTTCGGGTGGTCAGCAACAACGTATAGGAATTGCTAGAGCTCTTGCCATGAAGCCTGATATGATTTTGTTTGACGAACCTACTTCTGCTCTAGATCCAGAGCTTGTAGGAGAAGTCTTAAAAGTGATTAAAAAAGTAGCTGAAATTAACACAACTATGATTATAGTAACCCATGAGATGGATTTTGCTAAAGACATATCAGACCGTGTTATGTTTATGGATGAAGGTATAATAGCTGCCGAAGGATCACCAGCTGCTATATTTAATAGCTCAACAGATCAAAGGTTAGGGCGATTCTTGGGACGTTTTAAAGATCAATAGGTATGGCATCGAAAAAACTTATATGATAATGGTACTCAATTATCACTAACATAATGTATAATATCAGTAATAATGTATTTAGGGGAGGCTTCATGTACAGAAAAATTAGTATTGTTGCGTACTTAAATATTGTAATCGTTTTATTGATTGGTATTATGCATGAACAAATAGAAGCAGTATCTAATCAATTTCTTTTTATAATTTTAGTTGGGTATGCTGTCTTAAATGGACTTTATATTCAAAGAGAGTTATTAAAACAGAAGAAATTAGCTAAAGGATTAGAGTCGGAAAGACAACTGTCAACTTTAATTTTAGAATCTATACCCAGTGGAATCATTATTATTAATCCTAAGGGTCAAATAGAGTATGTAAATGATGCTGTAGAATCTATACTAGGTTCCTCAGAAACCGTGGGTGAGAATATTCTCAATTTTGATACTGTAATTAATAGTGGTTTAAGTACTTTGATTACAGAAGCTTTTAGTGGCAAAAAAGGGATATTGAAGGAAGTTAAATACACTTCCTTTACTTCGCGTAAAACCTTGTATTTAAATTTTGAAGTAAGACCGATGAATTATAATAAGTCTTTGGATAAATACGAAGCAATGCTGATTATTAACGATATTACTGAAGAAATTTTTCTTAAAGAAAAAGTAGAAGGTCAGTACTTTAGTTTATTTAAGAGTTTTGCAAAATTTATTGATGCCAAAGATGCTTATACAGGTAAACATTCGAATAATGTATCTTTATACGTCGATTTAATGTTGGTTAATTCAGAACTTGAATCTAAAGACAAACACGATATACGCATTGCTGCAGCGCTTCATGACATTGGTAAAATTGGTATTACTGAGCATATCTTAAACAAGCCAGGTAAATTAACACTAGAAGAGTATGAAATGATGAAAACACATCCAGTCATAGGTGCAGATTTACTTGAAGAAATTGAAGAATATAAAAATATAGCTCAAATAATTAGGCATCATCACGAACACTGGAATGGCCACGGTTACCCTGATCAATTAGAAAGTAATCAAATACCTATGGGTTCTCAAATGATTGCCATAGCAGATACCTATGATGCTATTACCTCAGACCGTATATATCGTAATTCGCGGTCTCATTCTGTCGCAATAGACATCTTGAGAGCGGAAAGAGGAAATCAGTTTAACGCTGAACTAGTGGATCAATTTATACTTGGAATGGATTCTGAAAAAAAAAGTTCGTGAGACTCATCATTTTTTTATGGGTATAAGTAGATAAGCTTATATTAAAAAGAAAGGATGATTTGATGGAATTTACATATGAAAAAGTATCTAATTACGCAATAGAAGAAACTATTGACCGTGTAAAAGCAGAACTAAGCAAAGTGGGTTTTGGAGTATTATGGGAATTAAATTTTAAAGATAAACTCAAAGAAAAAGGCTTTGATTACCCAAATCAATTTTGGGTTTTTGAAGTATGCAATCCGAGCAAAGCAATAAAAGTTCTTGAAAAAAATCAAAAAGCTGGCTATTTTTTACCGTGTAAAGTTGCAGTTTATGAAAATGAAGAGAGCGTATTTGCTGGCCTAATGAAACCGAGTCAAATGATTAATATGATAGATTCATTAAAAAACATTACAGACTTAGCTCTTGAAGTAGAGCAACAATTAACTGAAGCTATTAAAAAAGCTGTTATTTAGATAAGCGAGGGATTAAATGAAGTATGGTGTAATATTACTCTGTATCGCTTCGGTCTTTGCTATAGGGTGTCAAAAGTCTGAACCCGTAGCTGCAAAGGAAGAAGTTGAAACTGTAGAAACGATTGAAGCAGAACAAGTAGAAGCTATTCAGTTTGGCGACATACAAGTAAGCGATTTAGAACAAGTAATGAGTGAGAATCCAGATTTAATACTTCTGGATGTACGAACTCAAATGGAAAACGATGAGGATGCAATACCTAATTCTATTGTTATTCCTGTTCAAGAACTTGAGCAAAGAATTGATGAGTTGAACAAAGAAGAAACCTATTTAGTGTATTGTAGAAGTGGCAATAGAAGTGGTCAAGCAATGGGCATTTTGAAAGATCAAGGATTTACAAAGCTGTATCATATGTTAGGTGGTATGATCGAATACCGCAAACAGAATCCAAAAGAATAGATATCTATTAGAAGAGTTGCTTTTATAGCAACTTTTTTGTGTTTTAAGACACATAAGATCCACATATTTGAAGTGTAAACTAAACCTATAATGAGAGGTGATTGTAGTGTACGGATTTGAAGGATGTGGTGGATGGGGAGGTGTAAATATGATGCTTCCGTTTGGTTGGTTTGGCATAGTGTTCATTTTATTAGGCGTCTATATGCTTTATCGAATGAGCCATAACAAACCTACTATGAGCGCCATAGGAATTTTGGATGCCAAATATGCTAATGGAGAAATTGATGAGGCGACCTATCTGAAAAAAAAGAGACAGCTTAGTGGAAAAGATCTTGTTTAAGTAGACACATAAGATCCACATATTTCATTGCTAAACTAAAGATACAAAATGACAAGGAGGAATAAAATGAAGAAATCAATCGCAATATTACTTATTGCAGTAGGTGTATTAATGACAGGTGTTTCAGTATTTGCAGATACAACTGAGTTACCTGAATGGTTCGAAGATATGATTGAATGGCGTAAAGGACAAGTGCAAGAATCTTTAGATGCAGGCACTATTACCGCTGAACAAGCAGAAGTATGGAATCAACATTACGATGACATGGTTGAATATCATCAAGAGTCCGGCTTCCCTGTTGGCGGTGGATGTCGTGGCGGTGGCATGGGTGGTTTCCGTAATGGCGGCGGACCAGGCTGGAGATGGAATCAATAGTAGTTCAAAAGAGGCTATTCTAGCCTCTTTTCCGTTTAATGTTAAAAGTTAAAAGTTTAATGAAGAAACGAATCAAAATCTTTATTCTTTAAACATTTAACTTTGAACATTAATCTGGTTTTATCAGGGTATAATAGTGTTAAACAGAAATTGGATGGTAAATAAAATGGCATTTAAAATATTAATTGTTGAAGATGAAAAAAATATTCAAGAGATTCTTAAATCCTATTTGCTAAATGACGGTTATTCAGTTATTAGTGCGACAGATGGTTTTGAAGCCATAGGTCTTTTCAATGATGAAAAACCTGATCTTCTCATTTTAGATCGTATGTTACCGGGGGTATCGGGGGAACAGGTATGTTTAGAGGTGCGTAAGCTTTCAGACGTTCCAATTTTAATGCTTACAGCCAAAACATCTGAAGAATCTAAAATAGAAGGTTTTGAAATAGGTGTAGACGATTATGTGACAAAACCATTTAGCCCAAGAGAAGTAATGGTACGTATTAAAGCCTTGCTTAAACGGAGCTATCCTGAGGTTAATAAAAATAAACTCTATGATGATGGTTACCTAAGAGTTGATTTAAGTGTGAAGGAAGTATGGATAAAAGATACAGAGGTTCGACTTACAGCCAATGAGATGACCCTGCTAGAAACGTTGATCTTAAACAAACCACAACCCTTATCTCGAGGTCAACTTGTAGACAAAGCATTTGGTTATGATTACGATGCCTTTGAACGGAATATTGATACCTATATTAAAAACATTCGACATAAAATAGAAGCAGATACTAAGAAACCCCAATACATATGTACCAAATATGGGTTAGGGTATTATTTTGGAGGCTAATCATGACTTTACAAAAAAGGCTTATTATCGGATTTATGTTAATGACGTTGATAGCTCTAGGTATTACAGGTCTTATTTCGACCCTTCTCATTAATAATCAGTTTGATACCTACCTATTAAGTCAACACAAGCGAAAAGTTGAAAACATAATGGACATTGCATCAGATGTTTTGAACGGAAGTGAAGATATAACCATAGAAGATATGAGCATATATGCTGTAGCAGAAAATTATTATGTTGAGATTCTTGACGAGTCTGGAAACATTCTTTTTGCGACACCAAACCAAATTCAACAGCATATGATGGGAAGACGTTTGACATTAGCTCAAATGAGAAACATGCCTATGTATTCTGATATTGCAATTGAGAACAAAATCATAGAATCGGATAGCAGAGAGCAATTTTTAGTCCAAGTAGGGTTTAGTAATAACATTGGCTTATCTGATGATGCAAATCGATTTAAATGGACCTTGTATCGTTCTATAGGGTTGTCTGTGATGATTTCTATGGGTATTGCACTACTACTTAGCATGCGCTTTTCAAGCCCCGTTTCAAAATCGGTTCAAAATGTTTCTGAATCAGCAAATAAAATTGCGACTGGTCATTTATATACACGGCTCTCTGAAGATCATTCGATTTTGGAACTCAAACAATTACATGAATCAATGAACGGTATGGCACACATTTTAGAAGAACAAGAACAACTCAGAAAAGGTGTTATAGACGCAATAAGTCACGAAGTAAAAACACCCTTAACCGTATTAAAATCGCATCTCGAAGCCTTTGTTGACAATGTAATGAAGCCAACACCAGAAAAATTTCAGAACTGTTATGACGAAATCATACGACTAGAGAAATTATTGGAAAATATGGACCAAGTGAATGATTTAAATACTCAAAACATGGTACTGTCAGTTAGTCCATTTGAGCTTGTTGAAGAAATAAGAAGTATCAGTGATATTTTAAAGCCACAGTTTCAAAAGAAAGATATGGTTGTTGAACTAGAAAGTGATGAAGACGTAATGGTTGAAATGGACCGTTACAAAATGAGACAAGTTATGTACAACTTGCTTTCTAATGCATATAAATTCTCTGAACCACAATCTCATGTGACCATAGTGATTCATGAAAAGGATGAGCTTGTTGAGATAGAGGTCCGTAATAAGGGGCTCGTAGTGCCGGAGGAGGAACAACAAAGGTTATTTGAATCAAGATACCGAGGTGCTGGTGCTAATGCATACGACCCTCACGGCAAAGGCTTAGGATTAAAAATTACAAAAGATCTGGTTGTTTTTATGGGTGGAGAAATCGAACTTATTAAAAGTGATCAAGAATATACAAGCTTCACATTTAGATTACCTAAAAAGCAAGGTGCATAAGGTCTAATTATTTATGTGGTATATAGAGCGATATGTATGATTGTGTGAAAAACATCCAGTAAAATGGATGTTTTTTTGTTTGGGAATTACTTAGGTAGGTAAATTAATTGTTGACATAATAATGATTATCATTTACAATAAAACCTGCAAACGACAATCATTATCAACGGAGGGCGGAATGAAAAAATTATTATTACCATTGGTGCTACTTTCAATAATCAGTTTAATTGCTGGGTGTAGCGTAAAAAACGAAGAAGTGGCTGAAACAATAGAAGCAAGTGAAGAAGTAGTAGAAACAGAAGGTGTTGATGAAGTATCGGGTTCATCGGTAATTAACCTTTATACAGATCGTCATTACGACACAGACGAAGCACTTTATGCACAGTTTACAGAAGAAACAGGTATTAAAGTAAATGTTGTTAAGGGTAAAGGCGACGAACTTATTGAGCGTTTAACACGTGAAGGTGCAGATACAGAAGCAGATTTACTTATTACAGCAGATGCAGGTAGATTATTCAGAGCAAAAGATGCAGGTTTATTACAGCCTATCGAAAGTACACTTATTAATGAAAATGTACCTACTAACTTAAGAGACAAAGACAATCAATGGGTTGGTCTTACAGTGCGTGGACGTGTACTTGTATACGCCTTAGACCGTGTAAATCCAGAGGATTTATCAACTTATGAAGACCTTACATTACCTAAATGGGAAGGCAAGATTCTAGTTCGTTCATCATCAAACATTTACAATCAATCCTTATTGGCTTCATTAGTAGCAATAAACGGTGAAGAAGCAGCGCAAGAATGGGCGGCAGGTGTTCTTAAAAACATGGCAAGAGAACCTCAAGGTAACGACCGAGCTCAAGCTACAGCTGTTGTAGCAGGTGAAGGTGATATTGCAATTATGAACACATACTATATTGGTAAAATGTTAAACTCTGAAAACCCTGAAGAAGTAAAAGTGGCTGAAAATGTAGGCGTCTTTTTCCCCAATCAAGAAACTTCAGGTACACATATTAATGTGAGTGGTGTAGGTTTTACGAAACATGCTAAAAACCAAGAAAATGCCATTAAATTAATGGAATTCTTAACATCAGAAGATGCACAAGGTACTTTTGCAGAAGCAAACTACGAGTATCCAGTAAATACA
>Ga0209379_10002116_pt1 | contig 12329 bp, 12 predicted proteins | sample tdDd001_FD_187124 | JGI IMG/M metagenome (GOLD analysis project Ga0209379, IMG submission 187124) | Marine sediment microbial communities from the Atlantic coast under amendment with organic carbon and nitrate - tdDd00.1 (SPAdes)... | ecosystem: Environmental > Aquatic > Marine > Coastal >...
TCACTCCAAGGATGAGGTGGGCGACATCAGTCAGTCGGTCAATAATTTCATCGGCTATCTGCAGTCCATGATGTTGGATATTTCTCAGGCCACAGTTCAGATCACCGAAGATATCATGCAGCTCAACGCACAGTCTGAGCGTAATAATGTAGCCCTGAACACTCACTCTTCAGAGACTGAATTGGCGGTTACCGCCATCACAGAAATGAGTTCAACTGCCGATACCGTCGCCCAAAGCGCGGTTCAAACAGCGACAAACACCCAAAATGCTAACGAAGAGGCGATGGCAGCGAAAGAGATCGTCTCCGATGCTTCCAGCAGTGTCATGGCCTTGGTCAATGAGGTCGATGAGGCATCTGCACGCATCCACACCATGAATACCAATACTCAGCAGATTGTGTCGGTGCTTGGCGTGATTGGTGGTATTGCCGATCAAACTAACTTGCTGGCGCTCAATGCCGCAATCGAAGCGGCACGTGCCGGTGAACAAGGCCGAGGCTTCGCCGTGGTTGCAGATGAAGTACGTACTCTGGCTGCACGAACTCAAGACAGCACCGCTGAGATTGACACAATATTATCCCGTTTAACTCAAGATGCGGCTAGCGCCGTCGATGTCATGGATGCAACGAAGAAGAGTTGCCAACAAGCGGCAGAGAAGACCTCCAGAGTCACCGAGAGCTTAGATATCATGTCTGACTCTGTGGTTGTGATTAACGATCTTAGTTCACAGATTGCCACGGCATCCGAAGAGCAGAGCTCGGTCACCGAAGAGATCAACCGCAACATGTGCACGATTCAGGCTACGGTACAGGAGCTCACGCAAAATGGCATCGAGTCCGCCGAGAATACCCGAAACCTGGCAGCGGCTAACGAACAACTCACCTCGCTAGTGAGTAAGTTTAAACTGGCATAACATTGCCAAGGCCCCTGGTACACAGCCATCAGGGGCTAGCTCGTTAATGAACAATTCAAACATAAAAGAAGAGGCTTCGGCCTCTTCTTTTTTACTTACCCCCTTCCTCTTTGAACACCTGCTATTTTAATACGCCAGCCTGTAGCTTAAGTACAGACAGTGAATCTTGCTTTGCCTACCTCACCAGCAGATGTTGAGCATCTTTTGAGAGAAACATCTTAGCTAGGTAAAAAAGCTATCTGCGAAGCGCCATCCAGCCCCTCGACGTCATGGCTATTAATGTTAATCATCCTATTAAATCTCAGAGTGAAATCATCAACGATATCGAATATGGCCAGTGAATTTTTGTCTCCACTGGCAACGAACACCTGAGTGCCATCGGGAGAAATTTTTGCACTTCTTGGGTTATCTAACCCATCTACGCCTGCTTCGTTGTCATGCATATCGTCGCAGTGACCTTGTTATCAATGCTTATTTGGTGAGAAGCCAGGCTACACCCTAAGAGCGAGACGCACATGAGCAGTAATATCAGACGTGGCATAAATGTTAGCAATGGCATAAAACCCATCTTCTTTCTGGTGATGTCACAGTCAAGTTAATTGAATAATCGTCGGTAAACATTCATCACGAGTATAGCCAATACAAACTAAGAACTTTGTTACTCAATAAATCGATGAGAAATAGCCGTTGAAGGGAGCAAACAGGAGTCACGCCGACCAAATATTTTATACCTATTCTTTGCCAGTAACTGATAACAAAAGTCCCGTATCGGCTTAGGGATAAACGTGAACAGACGAAGCCACTTCCACTGACCCGACAACTCTTTAGCTATTTCGATGGCGGCATCGCTGCGTATATAACGGTTATCATCTTTTATCAAAAAAAGGGTGTTAAACATCAAGGGCTCTAATCCGTGAAGCTTGATATACCCTTGAGCGAATTGGCCCTGAAGCGGCGCAAACGCAAATTTACAATTAGGGTCCCTATTGATAATAAAGTTGACCGCCCCATTACAGAGATTACATTCGCCATCAAAGATAATGATATAGGGATGATTCATAACTCACCTTAACATCTTGGTGTTCTTCCATCATGTCATGAGTCTTAATCGGTATCCAGCTCGAAAAGCTGGATGACAATATCCATCCATGAACCGCTGAAATCACGCGCATAATAGGCAGCGTTTGTGGATAGTTTTTGTAATTCGAACTTATGGTTCAATAATTGCTTTCCATCATCAAGATGGCTGGAATGACATAATTAAGGAAGGATCGGTAAGATGATAACACTCAATAACGACAATGCTTATTCAAGAGTGGCTGCAAGCCAAGGAAGTACCGTTAATGTGTCACCTACGCGCCAATCTCGTTCACCTCTGACGGCTATCGACGGGCTTGATAACCGTTATCAGGACACAGTGACACTTTCCTCTGCTGCAAAGCGGGGCCAAGAAACTAAAGCGTCTCAAACAGCCCATACCTACGAGCAGTTGGCTCCAGGCAAGAATTCGCAACATTCCAACCATAACGCCGTCAATAGGGGCACTGTCCAGTCTGATGAAAAGGGCGGACTCGACCCAGACAAGGACAATTTTCTGCAAGATGCTATGCAAGCAATCTTAGATAAACGTGCAGGTATTGACAGAGAAAAATTAAAAGAGCTTGAAGCAAAAATGGAAGAGATCGCAAACGATGAAAGTTTAAGTCCGGAGCAAAAAGCTGAGCAGATGAAATTATTGCAGCAGCAAAAAGAGGAATTGTTAAAAGAGTTTGCAGAAAAGAATGAACAACGTCAGCAACAGTTTGACTCACAGGTTTCAAGATAACCCTAACCCAAATTGACTTGCCGGAAGCCACCTACTGCGGCAATAGCTTACCGCTTTAGCCAATGCTCATACGCATGCGACACTCACGTTCATGAGAGCGCTCACCTCAACTCCGACTCCCGTGTTCGGATTCCATCAACGCGATATAGTCATGCATCTCTTGACCGGGCGTTAAGCTAAAATATCGTCTCTGAGGCGTCAAGCCGGTGATTCTGTCTACCCTGAAGTTTCTAAAATCATCTCGCAACTCACACCAGGCAAGCAGGGTCCATAAGCCTTTCCAAAAGTAGATAGCCAGAGGCCGTAACTCCCGCTGAGTCACTTCCTCTTTAGCATCTTTATAATCCATTAGTAAGTATTCCCGCTCTCTGGAGGTTTTGCGGAGCTGATCCAAAAATGTAAACTCATCACTGTCGATATAAAAATCGGGGGCGAACATCAAAGATTGATATTCCTGCAACCGAGTCGGCAGCACGGCCTCCACTTTTATCATTGCCTGTTTGGCAGCACTTGACAGCTCCTTGCCTCCCCATGCTTGTACCATCCGCATTCCTACCTGTATAGCTTCAAGCTCGACTTCATTGAACATCAAAGGGGGAACATTTACCTCTTGGCGTAGCAAATACCCCACGCCAGCCTCGCCTTCGATAGGAATCCCACTCAAACACAAGTCCTGTACGTCACGGTAGATAGTCCTTGTCGAAACTTCCAATCGCTCTGCTAACTCCTTGGCGGTAGTCAGCCGTCTAAGTCTTAAGATTTGTACAATTTGAAATAATTGGTAACTCCCTAGAACAGTAGACACTTCATAGAGTTATAATGAACCAAAAATATGAGGTGTTACATGCACACTTGGAGTATGGTGCCCACTAGCTACATTTATTGCTTTAAATAACTGACACCAATTATCTTATACAACAGCCATCCCACCTAAAATGTCCTTCTCACCATAAAACTCATACCAGCGTAAAAGGGGGAACCATTCGAACTGTCTCCCCCTCGACTTCGATAAAACACCTCTATCAATGAGATGTCAGAAACAACATTTTTATTAGTTTAATTAGCACTCAGCCAATTAGAGAGCTTTTGATTAACCAGATCAGGTGAAGACTGCATAAACCAATGACCTCCAGGTACAACTTCAACTTGTCCTTTATTCAGTTCTTGTACCTGCTTCTCCCAGCTTTTAGCATGGAACCATACCTTTTTATCTTTGCCGTAAATGAAAAGGAAAGGCGTGCCATAATCTTTTACCTCTGTTGCCTTGGTGGTGTTTTTCGATAGAACAGATTTCCATAAATGCCAGTATGGGTAAGTCATACGGGCATCAGGTCGTAAATCATCAATTGTTTTATCAGGGTCAACATTTTCAATCTGTAGAATATTATCTGCTGTATATAATGCTAACTTTTCTCCAAGAAATTCAGGTAAAGTCCAAGCTACAGCCAGTGCAAAGGTGTATTTAACATTGATAGTGGGCCTCTTCTCTTCGCCAAAACTTCCAATATCGAAGAGTACGAGCCTATCTACTAAGTCATTTTTTTTAAGGTACTGAGAAGCATAGACAGCCCCCCAGTCGTGAGCCATAACGGTGACAGGCCCTCTATCTAAGCCTCTGATAAAGGAGTCAATAATCATTCTAACCTGTTTGATATTATAATGAGGTCTCTCTCCATTATCTTCTAACTCGAATCCAGGAAGAGTAAATCGAGCAATCGTATAATCTTGTTTTAAATATTCCACCTGCTTGTCCCAAAGCTCCAGGCTGTCTGGGTAGCCGTGGATAAACACTAAGGTTTCTTCACCTTCACCATCAATTTTCACCTCAAGGTTTTTTACTATATCAGGCAGATTTTTTTGAAACTCTTCATCTGGTATAGGACCTGTAAAAGTAAATGTATAAATAAGGTAGAAAACAGGAGAGAGTACAACGAGTACAATCAACAATATTCTGATCATAATTTTCTTCATGTATATCCTTTTTATATTTAAATTTTTTACAAAAGACTAAATCACGGTTTGATATTTTCTGCTTACTTGATAATCACCCTATCGATATTTAGTTAAGTGAGTGAGTAAGTGTCCTGTTAATTCATGGTATTTTTCCTGGATAACCCAGTGTCCAGTATCCATTTCAATGAAATTGTAGTCAGCCTCTACGTAATTTTTGGTATCAACAACACCAGAACGCTTAAGTGCATGATCTTGATTTCCCCAAATAAAGGTAACAGGCACTTTAACCTGACCAATATCTAAACCGTTTGTGAATACAGGAAAGTTTGCACGATACCAGTTGATGGCACAGGTCAGAGCTTGTTTCTGACCAAGAATATCTACATAGTGCTCAACTTCCTCTGCATCATGCTGCGTCCAAATAGATCTTAAACGCTCATAATTGCTTTTCGCCATCATGAATTCAGGTAAAAATGGTTTTTGGAAGAAGCGTATATAGGCACTCGATTCGTATTGTGTCGTATCTTCACGGTACGCTTTACCGAAAGCATCAATATGTGGAACAGAAATAGCGCCATAGCTAATCACACGTTCAGGGTTCTCTGCGGCAACCTGCCAACCAACAGCAGCGCCCCAATCGTGGCCTATTAAATGAAATTTTTCGAGTTCGAGCTGGTCTGCAATTGCCACGACATCTGAAGTCAGGTGTTTCAATTGATATTGATCAACTTCATCTGGTCGAGCACCGGCGCTGTAGCCACGTTGATTTGGTGCAATAGCGTAATATCCATCAGCAATGAGTTCATCCATGAACTTATCCCACATCACTGCCGACTCAGGGAATCCGTGAAGTAATATAACTGGCGTCCCCGTTTTATCTCCACGTATATCAACCGAAAAACGAAAACCATTCGCTTCAATGCTTGTGTAGTTTTGAGGGTCTATAGCAGGAAGGTTACCTTTAACAATTTCAGTGGCATATAACATGACACCAGCCAATACACATACAGAGACAACCGTTAAACTTAAAAGCATTTTTTTAATTTTAGTCATCAGTAGTTCCTTTGAGAAGCCTTAACATTAGAGCAATTACTCTAATATTAAGCTAAGGTAATCACTCTAACATTGGAACAACTTTTAATCGATTATGTGACGTTGCGCCAGCTTAAACAGACTTTCAAGGTGCACGTGCTACCATTTTCTACAGCTATAGTCAGCACTTGGTAAAGGGGTCGATAATAAGCCGATACCTATCTAATCCGTTGGTGGCTGTCGTTGAGTCTATCAAGCTTATCTTGCAGCATGCGCTGCCCAATGGTTCACTCAGTGTGCAAGCTTCTTTTGGCAGAAACTGAACCTTTAATACCAATCAGTATAAGAAAGTGATCTACTCAGCGTGTTTTTTGGCAACTAATTCAAGGCAAATGGATGATGGAATGGTTGTTCCCTTGTGAGGCCATTCAACGCAGAAGTAGGCAGCCAAAAACACGCCTAACAGGCGAGTTTTAGCGCATCCGATGCTGTGTTAACGAGCTTGAACGTAGAACAACTATGTTCTTCACTCGTTGCCTTGCCTCAGAAGCGCTAAATTCTCGCTGAGCGATCACATCTTTATACTGATTGGTATTAATGCTCTGGCATAAGGGACGACCCTATATTCGACCTTGACTCCTACAGCCTGGAATGCGGCCTTGATAATCTCGTTGGCAAGGCCTGTACCGTCGGCTCTGGCGTAAGGGATCCAGTCGTCTTCGGCCGCTATCTTGATAGTTTCAGCCGTAATGGCCGATGATAGAGATAGAGACAACAAGAGTGTAGTTACTCGCCAAAGATGGCCAAGACTCATCAGTTATTCGATCAAATTGATTATTACCTTACTTAATTCTAGGTGATGAAAAATGATTTGTTTAACTTGTGTAGTTAGTCATAAACCTTATATTCAGAACTGTCTTGCTGCTTATAGTGCTGTGACTGGGGTGATTATGGGCCTGTCTTACAAGCGGTAATAAAAAACCACCTCGATTGAGGTGGTTTTATCTTTTCTACAGCCTTTCTTACAGCTTAAGGCTTATAACTCGCAACTCGAGGCTGGAAGCCTATTTATTCGAGAAGTCGTTCTCGACCAGTTGCTGCTTGTTCTCGGCTTGTGGTACGTGACACTGAGAGCAGTTGTAGTAGATGTTATTTAGCTTACCTGTGGCTAATACGTGCGATTTATCGATAGGGGTCGCTTTCATTTTGGCCGGGAAGTGACAGCTTAAACACTTGTTCTTCTTGGCTGTAATGGCGTATTCAGCCTTATGTGGGATCAAAGGTGGCTGGTGGACAAAGCCACGCTCGATCGATGCACCACGTTTTGGATACGTAGGCATAGCATCGGCTACACGAACATCGGTGATCTCAGACTTACCAAGTGAGCTGACATTTACCGGATCGGCTTGAGTGTTTGCTTGCTGGCCAGAGCAGGCACTAAGCGCCATGACGAACGCGGCTATAGTGAGTACTTTCTTCATTGGTTGTTCTCCGCCTTTAGGGCAATTCTATTTTGATACTGGAAAACGCGTTGGGCGCAGACATCGATACAGCGGCCACATTGAGTGCAATCACTGTCGGTTATCATCATCTGTTTCCCTTTAAGCGCAGGTTTTAGCACTTGGCTCTCGGGGCAAACATCGAAACAATCCATACAGTTATCACAGGCCTTGGCGTTAACGGCCGATACTTTTACCGGGCTAAGTTTGCCAAATAGAGCAAACATAGCGCCGGTGGGGCACAGGTGCCCACACCATCCACGCTCGCTGATAAACAGGTCGAGCAGGAAGATGGCCAACAAGATCCACAGTCCGCTACCGGCACCGAATAATACGGCGCGGTAGAGTATAGGAACTGGATTGACCCATTCCCAAACGGTGATGCCTGTCAGCAGAGGTAACACAATAACCAGACCCAGCAGGTAGTAACGTAAATTTCTTGGCATCTCGCCTAAACGAGGCAAATTCAGTTTACGTCTTAACCAGCTTGCACTGTCGGTGACCAAGTTGACAGGGCAGACCCAGCTACAGAACACCCGGCCACCCGCTATCACGTAAAATACGGTGATAAAGAGGGCGCCGAGGATCAGGGTTAACTCGGGAATATGTCCCGTCATCAAGACTTGCAGTGTCACAAGTGGATCCGACAATGGTACAGTTCCGAGCAACTCGCTGGACGAGAGGTTTCCTTTGAGGAGCCATAAGCCAAACCAGGGGCCAATGGCAAACAAGGTTAGTACACTCAGCTGGCTGAGACGTCTGAGAAACAGGAATTTGTGAGCACGCCACCATCCCAGTTCATCAATCGCCGCCTGAGCGAATCCTGCTTTAGAGGAGTCGTTCATTGCGTCACGTATAGCCTCTTCTTTCACTGTGCTTTTGGTCATAGTGATAGGCCCTTGTTTAACATCTCGAGTGTGGTCTCTTCTGTATTGATATAAGTATCGTGTTCAGCCGTTTTACCTAAGGCGATATGTGCCGGCAATACCCTAATCGCAGATTCTTCGAGTACACACACATGTTCGCACTTACCACAGCCGGTACAGGTGTCGCTGTTGACTGTAGGCAAGAACATGGCGTGATGGTCGCTGCGTTGGTTATGTTGCCGCTCCAGGGTGATGGCATCGTCGATTAACGGACAAACCCGATAACAGACGTCGCATCTAAGCCCTTTGAAGTTAAGGCAGTTTTTCTCATCAATTAATACGGCGATACCCATTTTGGCCTTTTCAATATCCTCGAGACCATGATCGAGTGAACCCGATGGGCACACCTTTACACAGGGAATATCTTCGCACATCTCACAAGGGATGCTGCGCGCCGTAAAATAGGGGGTGCCCGTTGCTGCGCCATCGAACCAGCGCGCCAGTTTAAGGGTGTCGTAGGGACAAGCTTCGACACATAAACCACAACGAACACAAGCCGAGAGAAAATCATCCTCGCCTAAGGCGCCAGGAGGTCGGATCGCTAGAGGATCCAGCTGTCGCGATTGAGTCGCCGTTGCTGTGATCCCTAGCCCCACTAAACCCATCACACAACCCGCCTTAGCCGTAGAGGCTAAAAACTGGCGACGATTAACGTCCTGTGGATTAAATTTAGAGTGTTTCACCTTACTCATGACCTTTTACAACCTTCTTATCAATGTCTTAGCTCAAGCAATTTTGCTTAAAAATCTTCAGTTAAAAGAGTTAAGCCTTCATTACTTTGACTGGGCACTTCTTGAAATCTGTCTCTTTCGAGAGAGGATCGGTGGCGTCCAGTAACAACTTGTTGACCAGTTGGCGTGCGTCGAAGAATGGCATAAATGCCACGCCTCTTGGCGGCTTGTTCCGGCCTTTGGTTTCAACACGAGTCTTCACTTCACCACGAGGTGAGGCGACAACGACTTCATCACCACGCTTAAGGCCACGGGCCTTAGCATCTTCAGGGTGAAGGAAGATCTGTGCATCTGGATAAGCGCGATAAAGCTCAGGTACACGAGCCGTCATCGAACCTGTATGCCAGTGTTCAAGAACACGACCGGTCGATAGCCAAAGATCGTATTCGGCATTTGGCTCTTCTGCAGCTGGCTCATATGGCAGTGCGAAGATAACCGCTTTGCCATCTGGCTTACCGTAGAAATTAAACTCTTCACCTGCCTTGAGGTAGGGGTCTCCTTTCGAGAAGCGGCGAAGCGTCTCTTTACCATCGACAACCGGCCAGCGAAGGCCACGAGTCTCATGGTAAGTATCGAAGTCAGCCAGATCGTGAGCATGGCCACGACCAAACTGCGCGTACTCTTCGAACAGTCCCTTCTGAAGGTAGAAACCGAAGTGCTCGGATTCTTCATTCATGTCACCCTTACAATCAGATGTCGGGAATTTGTTCACCTCACCGTTGGCATAAAGTACGTCATAAAGTGTCTTGTCGGCGTACTCAGGCTTCTTAGCGATAAGCTCTGCAGGCCAGACTTCAGCAACCTTGAAGCGCTTAGAGAACTCAACCAACTGCCATAGATCAGACTTAGCGCCTTGCGGGGCTTTCACCTGCTGATGCCACATGTGCGTACGACGCTCGGCGTTACCGTAAGCGCCCTCTTTTTCGACCCACATAGCTGTTGGAAGAATAAGGTCGGCTGCCATGGCTGAAACCGTTGGGTAAGGGTCTGATACCACGATGAAGTTTTCCGGGTTACGGAAGCCAGGTAAGATCTCTTCGTTAATGTTTGGACCGGCCTGAACATTGTTAGTACACATGGTCCAGTAGCAGTTTAGTTTGCCATCTTTGAGCATACGGCTCTGCAGGACTGCGTGGTAACCAGGTTTAGGTGGAATTGTCCCTTCAGGGAGTTGCCACAGCTTTTCAGAAATAGCTCTGTGCTTAGGATTCTTAACGACCATATCTGCAGGCAGACGGTGAGCGAAAGTACCCACTTCACGTGCGGTTCCACAAGCCGATGGTTGACCTGTCAATGAGAATGGGCTGTTACCCGGAGTGGCAATCTTACCGGTGAGCAAGTGGATGTTATAGAGCATGTTGTTCGCCCAGACACCACGAGTGTGCTGGTTAATACCCATGGTCCACAGACTCATCACCTTGATCGATGGATCGGCATAAGCCTTTGCCATAAGTTCGAGTTTTTCAGGCTCTACACCACTCATTTCTGCTGCGTATTCTAAGGTATAGGTGCTGACGAATTTAGCGTATTCATCGAAGCTGATAGGCGTGGATGAACCCTTACCTGGGTTCTTCGCTTTCTGCTCTAATGGATGCTCAGGACGCAGGCCATAACCGATATCCGTCGTACCCAGAACAAACTTAGTATGCTTGCTGACGAAATCTTTGTTAACCGCATTGTTTTCAATGATGTAGTTAGCAATGTAGTTAAGAATAACCAGATCCGATTGTGGGCGGAAAACCATAGGGTTATCGGCCAGATCGAAGCTGCGGTTCTCGAACGTAGAGAGCACATGCACACGACTATCAGGGCTACTCAAACGGCGATCAGATAGGCGAGCCCATAGGATTGGGTGCATCTCAGCCATGTTTGCGCCCCACAATACAAAGTGGTCGGCCGCTTCTAAGTCGTCGTAACAACCCATAGGCTCATCGATACCGAAGGTACGCATGAAGCCACCCACGGCAGATGCCATACAGTGACGAGCATTAGGGTCGATGTTGTTAGTAAGGAAACCTGCTTTATGTAGTTTAGATGCCGCGTAACCTTCCCACACTGTCCATTGACCGGAACCAAACATACCAACGGCCGTCGGGCCTTTAGTCTTTAGTGTGTGTTTCCACTTCTCGGCCATGGTATCGAACGCGGTATCCCAACTGATTGGGGTGAACTCACCTTCTTTATCGTACTTACCATCTTTCATACGCAGAAGCGGTGTCGTCAGACGATCCTTTCCATACATGATTTTCGACAGGAAGTAGCCTTTAATACAGTTAAGACCTTTATTGACAGGGCTTTCCGGGTCACCTTTAGTGGCAACAACTTTGCCATTATTGGTACCAACCAGAACGCTACACCCTACGCCACAAAAACGGCAAGGTGCTTTATCCCACTTGATGTTGTCTTTCTGCTCAGCGGCTTCGACTATCTTCACTGGCAGAGTGACACCAACTGTGGTTGCAGCGGCAACTGCAGCGTTGGCTTTCAGAAACTCGCGACGGCTAATGCTCATGGTGTTCCTCACTCTTTTTTATATTGTTGCAAATTATTGATAAATCAATCTTATTTTAGGTACTCGGTACTTGTTTTAACTTTCTTCTGTTGGCTCGACTTGGTGGTAAATCAGACTCGTATTTAATATCCCTTCGAGGGCATTAATGGCTTCGACGTTATCCAGTATAGCGGCTTGTGTTTCACCTTCGAGAGTAACGACAAACTTACCTTCATCGGTAACGGCATGGATATCGGCCCCGGCAAGCGCTCGAATATTGGTTTCAACCTGTGAAACCGCTTTCGGTACGGCATGCACGACTAAGCTGGTGACATGGTATTCCTGATTCATCTCTTGCTTTACCTCAATCGAAGAAGTGGCAGGTAGCGCTATTAGGGGGGGAAAGCTTTAGGAGAGCTACCTGCCAAAGTTAGTATCGAGTCTAGACCTCATAAAAAATGTGGGTATACCCAACAAGAGGTATTAGGAGTATTAGTAGATCGAGATCATCTTTTTATGTGTGATAGATATCACAGATTTAATAATCGACATTTGTTTCAGAAAGGCCTTATTTAGGCTGGGATATATAACCAGTAACGACTATTAACTCATTGGCAGGGAAGAATAAAACGTATTGATAACGATTCTCACTTGAGTGTTGGGCACGCTACCTCTACTGTGGTATAAGTTTGAAGTCGATAAAGATGAATCTTCTATCTTTACCTTCAGCCTGGCACTATTTTAATCATGGGATTAATAGCCGGTGAGCTCCATGTAACCCTCACCACTGTGGCTACCCTGAATGTTAATGGGTCCCTCCCAGTAGTTGACGCTGAGGGGCATATTCGCATTGGGATTTAACGAGTGAGTGGTGATCTCAATCTGCTCGGACGGGATCGCTATCTTCCAGCTAACGGGGTAACGGTTATCGCCTATCTGATGCCAGTCGATGGCGCTCA
>Ga0209379_10002118_pt1 | contig 12316 bp, 11 predicted proteins | sample tdDd001_FD_187124 | JGI IMG/M metagenome (GOLD analysis project Ga0209379, IMG submission 187124) | Marine sediment microbial communities from the Atlantic coast under amendment with organic carbon and nitrate - tdDd00.1 (SPAdes)... | ecosystem: Environmental > Aquatic > Marine > Coastal >...
TTCAGGACAAAACATACCTGCAGCCATGGTATCAAAAAGCATATTGCCATTGTCATCTTTCATATCAATTACAAAAGCATTAATTTCTGTTGTATCTGCAATTTCGATTAATTTGTCTAGGGTAGCGTTGCTGGCAGAATGTTGCGTTACATAAATGCCTTTCACTTCTACTCTAGGGTTCTTTTCAAAATTCGGAATCTCTCGTATAGGTTCATACTCTACACCTTCATAAACCGTATACATAAGTTCGTACTTCTTTTCTACCACTGCTTCAGCAGATATCCAAGACGCATGTGCTTCTTCAATACTTTCATCTAACCTGATCCAAGTTACGACGCCATTTTCATCTGTAATTTCTTCAGCAATTAATATTTCTGTACGCGCAGGCAGCTTTCCTATTACTTCGGCCTCCATAGAAGGTTCTACCCGAACATTTACATTGTTCTTTTTTACATATCTGATACCTAAATTTGCGGGTACCTCTGGTTCTTCAACAACTGGTTCAGTTTCTTCCACTGTTTCTACAGTTTCTGATTCATCCTCATTTGTCTCCATTTCTTCGACTACAACGTCCGTTGGAGCTGGTTCCTCAACACTTGAATTTTGCGTGTTACAACCACTGCTTATTAAGAGCGTTGTTATCATTCCAGCTATTATCAATTTCTTGTATTTCAACCCTTATCACCTCTTCATCAAACTGATATCATTATATCACTTTTCAAGCTCTTTTGGCTTACCTAGTCTTATTAAATTATTCATAAACTTTTAAAGAATAAACATCGTTTTTTATGTAATATGCACAATATTTTTCCTGTCTTAAACTCTTATTTAAGACGAAGGTTTTTATTAAATAACCCAGCAACAGTTACATTGCTGGGTTAATACATTTTATTATTCAATTACAATCACTGCAGTTTGACCAACTTCTGTCCAGTTGTATACAAACTTTGCATGTGATGTATAATTCCTTACACATTTGTGAGACCGTGGTGTTGTACCGATGGTCGATAAATATTCAGCATGTCCCGGATCAACTCTATCGACAGTAACTTCTTCTGTTACTTCAGGAATAAGTATACCACCAAATTCATCAAGTACGGCTGGCTGTAAAACTCTTGTTTCCTTTACTAATTTAAAATTAACAGGAACGCCATGGACATAAGCTCCACCATTGAACCTTATTGCAAATGGTGCATACCCAGATATTTCTTCAGTAATGTCGTCTAGATACAAGAATTTACTCTTTTTCTCTACGACCATGAAATTACCTAAGTCGGTCTCTTCTTTATGTTCCGCTTTAACACCCGTTGTAGCAAGCATTCTTGAAACTAAATTCCATTTTTGTCCATCGTGTTCTAAAAGAATTTCGTTTTGATTCTTACGGTCGACGATGACAACTTTGTTTAATGACTCAATCGTATTTTTGAAACTCACATATTTTTTAGGTACAAAATATATTCCTTCATAACCAGGAGCAGTTACTTGGTAGGCTTCTTCTGTCTCACCATGAACTGATAACAATGTCCCATCGGTCATGTACCTAAATTCAGTTGTATCTGCTTCATGAAAATACGCAGGCGTGGATTGTTCTCGCTTCGCACCATACTCATCAATTGCTACACCTTTATAACGCGGTGCCCATCCATTACGGTTTTTATAATTGGATACATATGCTGTACTATTCATATCTATTTCACGTTTTAGCAAGTCTGCAGCTTGTATCATTTTATCAAATTGAAATTCACGTTTATGTACAATAGGCGCAAAAACATAACCGTATTGTTTAACGTCTTTATCCATCCAGTACACGCGGTACCATCTGTCACTGGCGGATTTATTTGAATACTCACCTTCTACAACAGCATCCATACTCAACCGTTGATAGCGATATTTTTTTATACGAATAGGCGCTTTAAAATGAGGGGTCGCCCGAACATTTACTACCGATCCTAAATTTAAAAAATAGTGAGTTCCAATTTGATACTGTGTGTATTTTAGATCTTCTACTACAACATCAGGAATATCTGACTCTAATAAGGATACAAGTCTTCCATTACCAATGACTTTCTTTTGATCAGGAAGCTTGTTATAATAGCGTAACTTTTCGTTTACAAGGTCTTCGTCAGATATGTAAACATTCTCCCAAGGCTTAACGTCTTCTGTTTCCGTTTGATTCGTCGATTCACTGTCTGATTCTTGTTCAGTTTCTACATTTTGACTTTCAACATTCTCTATCTCTGTTGTATTAGAATCTGATATATCATTGGCCACACCTTCGGCAAAAGCACAATGAAATATGAACAGCAATCCAATCGTCAAAATGAACAATGGTTTCATTTTTTTTAGTATAAACATGGTGTGCCCCTTAACTAGCTAATATCATTTTGCAAAAAACACAGAATTGTCTACAGTTCGAAACCATAGACAATTCAGATAATATCATAATTATACCATTTTGTCATCCTTTAGGAATTCCAGTCAAATGTATGGGAATCCTGGGATTTAGCCATTTAGAGTACACCACAAGCAAAGTCTTAAATTTATGTTACTTTTTACTTAAACCTTTAATTGTAAGTGTAAATACCAGCTATAAAATATGTTTCAGGAATTTCAAATTCAGAAGCATCACATTCAAAATGCCAGTGACCTGGTAGACCTTCGTCGTGCATGGCAACTTCAAAGTAAAGCATGGCAATTCCTGCTTCAATTTCTGCAATGATCGGATCTTTAACATCATCAGTATATGGGTTATCACGATCTACAGCTAAAACAATGCGTTCGCCAGATACGATAAACTTCCAAGGTTGGCGATTTCCCCACGATGGCGCCATACGCATATAATAGAATACTTCAGCTAAGCCATAGTCACTGAGTTGTTTAACCGATGCTTTTTGATCCCATTTTTTCATAAAAACAATATCTTCAACCGATTTACGGTTACTCACAGGTTCTTTTGAGTATTGTGGATCTATGTTTGGATAACCGAGTTCAGTTAATGGTGAAACACTACCACTCTTTGAGGTATCATAAATATGCGACAAGCGATGGTCTGATTTAGGGTATCCCATTGCTATTAAACAAATCAATTCTTTTTTTGATTCAATCCCAATAAGTCCTTTAACTTCATCACTCTTGTCAGCAGTTTCAAGCCAACACGTACCAACATCCTCTTTTGTCATATGTAATATGAGCCATTCAGCTAAATAACCCGACACTTTTAAATAGTCAGTTGTTTTATCAGCGAGTACTGCCATGTAATGAGGTGATTTGATCATAACGCCGTTATAACCAGCACAACCATCCAGTGCTTTATAAATAGATTTTCCGTCTTCTAAAAATAGAAACTTAACGTCTTCATCCATATGCAGGTTTGGCTTGTTTTCAAGAAGTTCTTCAAAGCCCTTAATAACACTTTCAGCAATATGCTTATCTTTGTACTCTCGTACTGATCTTCTCTTTTCAATTACTTTCAACATTTTCATCTATATGCCCCTCCTCTTCCATTAACGCTCCATAAAAATTATAACATAAATCTTGAATGAAAATAAACGTTCGTGGATTCTTATACTATGGATACCCAATAAAATTTGAGATATAGATCAAATCTCTCTATTGGCTGCAATTGCTACTTTACATAATTTCTTAGAATCCCAATTTTTTCAATTTTACATTCAATAACATCTCCACTTTTCAAGTATTTAGGAGGATCAAATCCCATTCCAACGCCTGATGGTGTACCTGTTGCAATAATGTCTCCTGGGTAAAGTCGTGTTCCCCTTGAAAGATCACTAATAATAGTTGGAATATCAAAAATCATATCCCGCGTATTGCCAACTTGTCTAACTTCACCGTTAATTTCTGAAGTCAACTCCAACTGAATCGGGAATTCTATCTCATTTTTATGCACTACAACAGGGCCCATTGGACAATGGGTATCTAAGCATTTGCCTCTGAACCATTGGGTGTGCCTTGTTTGCAAAGAACGTGCCGATACGTCGTTTAAGATGGTATAACCAAAGATGTAATCTTCAGCATTTTCGGCCTTAATATCGACACCTTCTTTTCCAATTATTATAGCCAATTCAACTTCATAGTCTACATTCCCATCTGTAATTGATTCATGTAATAAAATCGTCTCGTCAGGACCTATTGACGGCGATGCTGTCTTTGTAAAATAAATTGGAAACTTTGGTACACCACTCAGATTCGCAGTTTTTCCTTCTAGCTCTTTTGCATGTTCAAGATAGTTTTTACCTAGACAAAAAACATTTCGTTTAGGATTTGGAATAGGCGTCAACACCTTCACATTATCAACTGCAATTGTTAACCCCTTCCACTGGTTCATTTTATCTTCAATATCTTGTAAATCTTCTTTTGTTAATAATATAATCTGTTGTAAATCAATGATTGGACTTTGAATCAATTTACTTATGGGAACTATTATTGCTTCAGTCTTTAAAACACCAAAATGTATTTGATTATTTTCTTCATATCTTATAAATCGCATCCTATCCTCCAATAATTTAATAAACACGGTACTTATGCTTCATGTGGGTATACTAATAATATAACTTATGACCTTATTCATTAAAAGGACATCTATGTAATAACCCTAAATATTCAGAAGGAGATGCCTATGAGAGTATATTTTTTAGGAGCAGCTCAAGTTGTTACTGGTTCCAATTATTTAATTGAAACAGAAGAAACAAAGTTTTTAGTTGATTGCGGTCAATTTCAAGGTAATATACAAGAATCAAAACGCAATGAAATCCCTTTCCAGTTCGATCCTAAGGAAGTTGATTTCCTTGTTTTAACCCACGCACATATTGATCATAGCGGTCGTATTCCCAAGCTCGTTAAAGAAGGCTTTAGAGGCCGTATCATATGCACACGACCAACAGCGGAGCTCGTCGAAATACTATTACGCGACAGTGGCCATATTCATGAAGCTGAAGCTGAGTGGGAAAATAAAAAAAGAATGCGTGCAGGTTTGCCTAAAATTGAACCTTATTATACTGTTGACGACGCTATTGATGCACTTCAATACTTAAACCCTGTCGACTTCAATAAAGAAGTACAAGTGAATCCACATGTCAAAACACGTTTACGTGTTGCTGGTCATTTACTTGGTGCTGCAAGTATAGAGCTCTGGGTTACTGAGCAAAACAAAACCCATAAACTCGTTTTCTCTGGTGACTTAGGTATGCACGATATCCCCATGCTCCCACAACCAGATACCATTGATGAAGCAGACTATATTTTTGTTGAATCTACTTACGGTAACCGAAAGCATACTCAAATTGAAGAAAGAGTTTCCAACTTAATCACCGTGCTTAATGAAACCATTTCAAAAGGCGGTACAGCTATTATTCCCGCTTTTGCAGTTGGCAGAACACAAGAAATTATTTTCGAGCTCAACAAATATTTAATAAATCATCCAGAACTATCGGATGTCTTAAAGGTTCCATTTTACGTTGACAGTCCACTTGCCATTAATGCAACGTCTATTTTTAAAAAGAACAGTGACTATTTAGCTCCTCGTGTAAAGGCAGCTTTTGATAAGGGAGAAAACCCTATAGATTTACCAAAATTGAAATTGGTTCAAGAAATAAAAGCTTCCATGGTTTTAAACAACGACCCAGAGCCCAAAGTTATTATTTCTGCTAGTGGTATGTGCGATGCTGGTCGTATTAAACATCATCTTAAACATTACTTATGGCGACCAGAAACGGCCCTTATATTTGTTGGTTTCCAAGGAGAAGGTACCCTAGGGAGACAAATTAAATCTGGTGAAGAGTATGTTGAAATCTTTGATGAGACTATCAAGGTTAATGCAAAGATTGTATCCATAGATGGTTTTTCGGGACATGCAGATGCAGATGATTTATTAAACTGGTTAAAAGGATTTAAAAAACCTCCAGCAAAAGTCGTCATTATCCACGGGGAATTAGATTCTCAAACAGCCTTTTCCAAACGAATTGAGGAAGAACTTAAATACGAAACTCTTATTCCTAGTATCAATGACGTTTTAGAAATCACATAAAAAGAAGATGGATTTTATCAATTGTATAAAATCCATCTTTTATTTTTTTGTAACATTAGTTGCAGGCGCAACTATATTCTGTTATAGTATTAGTTGCAGGCGCAACTATATTTATTTTTGGAGGCCATTATGAATAATCATTCACATAAAGAATCCATAGGTCGATGGATTTCTATTTTACATAGGAATGCATTTGTCTATTTTAACAGTCAATTTAAACAATTTGGTATCGGAGGTGCTCAAATACGCCCCCTGCTCTACATTTTTAGACATCCCGGTGTTAGACAGGATGATATTAGTAAGGTTTTTTCTAAGGATAAAGGCACGGTCGCACGGGCTATAAAAAAACTAGAAGAAGTAGATCTTGTTTATCGCGAGAAAGATATGGTTGATAAACGCGCATATAATCTATTCCCCACCGATAAAGCCTTAGATCAACACGCTACTATGACATCGATTTTAGAAGGATGGTCAGATATTTTAACACAAGGTTTTACAGAAGAAGAACACAATCAATTACTAGGGTATCTAAAACGTATGGCAGACAATGTTAACTCAAAACAGGATTGCCACAACGAGGAGAATTGTCATGAATAATCGGAATCAAGAACTTGGGTCAATGCATATAGGAAAGCTTTTATTTAAACTCTCTATGCCTGCAACTGTAGGCATGATGGTTAATGCACTTTATAATTTTGTGGATGCCGTTTTTATTGGCTTAGGTGTTTCGGCCGATGGATTAGGTGGCTTAACCATAGCTTTCCCTATCCAAATGCTCATTATGTCACTTGCACAAATGGTTGGTATAGGTGCTGCATCTTCTATATCGAGACATTTAGGTGCGGGAAATTATGAAGACGCCTATAAAACTGTAGGTAATGCATACGTGCTGATTACCTTGATGAGTCTAATAATGGTGACCATAGGACTCGTATTTATAGTTCCTATTTTAAATTTATTTGGAGCTGCTAGTGCCCCAGAACTCCTGCCTTATGCGAAAGACTATATGACCGTCATATTTATGGGGAGCGTATTCTTCTCTTTTGCAGTAGCTTCCAACAACCTTATAAGGTCTGAAGGAAACGCTAAAGTGGCTATGGTAAGTATGATTATTGGAACAGGTCTTAATATTGTACTCGACCCTATTTTTATTTTTGTTTTCGATATGGGTATTCGAGGTGCAGCAATAGCAACTGTACTTTCTCAGTTTGCGTCTTTCCTCTATATTATTTCTTATTTAAGAAGTGGTAAAAGCTCGCTTAAAGTCGCACCCCATTATTTTAAACCCGATCTGGCTATTATGAAGGAGATTATCGTTATTGGATTTCCCGCCTTTACGAGACAAGTTGGTGGTAGTGTATTAGCCATTGTCTTAAATAATTCTCTTGGTTTCTATGGTGGCAAAATTGCAATTAACGCATATGGTGCCATTAACCGAATTATGATGTTCTTGTTCATGCCTATGTTTGGGATTATTCAAGGGATGCAACCTATAGCAGGATTTAACTTTGGGGCACAAAAATACGACCGCGTTATTGAGGTCGTAAAAAAGTCTATTATATCGGTTACTGTACTGGCAACCTTTGGCTGGGGATTATCTCAGTTATTTTCAACTCAACTTATGAGTATGTTCGTTAAAGAACAAGCCGTTATCGATGTCGGTTCTCAGGCTATCAGAATCATTTTCTTAGCCGTACCTATCATTGGTATCCAGATTGTGAGTTCCTCTTTCTACCAAGCTGTAGGCAAAGCGAGGCCCTCATTAATTTTATCAATGCTCAGACAAATTATCTTTTTAATCCCTTTAATTTATATACTACCAAAAACCGGTTTAGGAATCCTTGGTATTTGGATTGCCTTCCCCATTTCTGATGCGGCATCAACCCTTATTAGTGCATGGATGCTGAGAAAAGAAATGAAAACATTTGATAACATAGAGCCATTAAAAGCAGACGCTGCATAAATAAAGCCCAGATTCATTTTAAAACTGAATCTGGCCTTAGTTTTTAAATTAAATCACTAATCATTTTAATCACTAAGGTAAAGGAAACAATTATAAACACAGGTTTTATAAAACCAGAACCCTTCGTTATAGCTAACTTAGCACCTACACGTGCGCCGAGCACCATGCTTATTGCCATGGGGATTGCGATAGCGAATAAAACCTTTCCATTCAATAAAAAGAGTACCAAAGCAGTTGTATTGCTAAATAAATTCATTAACTTCGAATTTGCAGAAGCTTTTTTAAAATCATAACCAAATATATGAATAAGACCAAATATTAGAAATGAACCTGTTCCCGGACCAAAAAATCCGTCATAAAAACCAAGCATTAAAGCAAGACCAATACCCAAAGCGATTTTTTTCTTTGTTAATCCAGTAAAATAATCTTTTAAACCCAAGTCTTTTTTTACTAAGGTATATGTTCCTATAATAATGACTAATATAATAATAAGAACTTTTAAAAAGTCAGGTTCCATAGCTAAAACAGCTAGTACACCTAACATTGATCCAACGAGTGAAAAAGGAAGTAAGTATTTTAACATTTTAAAGTTAACATTACCGCTTTTATAAAAATGATAAGAACTTGATATGGTTCCCATTGAAGATGCAAACTTATTCGTACCTAAGGCAAAATGGGTTGGCATTCCAATTGCGAGTAAGGCAGGTGTCGTTATGAGGCCGCCGCCGCCAACGATAGCATCTACAACCGCTCCAAAAAAGCCTGCAGTACACGCTACTATGATACTTGTCAAAGTAATCGACATAAAACCCCCTATTTATACGTAGTCTTCAGTAACAATTCGCAAACTATAATACGACCTTACTTTAACATATTGCTCAAGATTCTATCTTGAATAAAACTCTTCTGTACCGGTATTATTTCTTGAAATTCGAAAAGAAAAAAAGAACGACTTCTATTTAATATAGAAATCATTCCACACTTGCTTTTTATTTTGATCCTTTAACTTTTTTTACAAATTGTTTCATACTATCCATTTCTCTATAATCTTTTTTAATCTTCTTTTGTAAAGCATTTACGATAGATACATTTTGATCATTTTTACAGCTCATCAGTAATTCGTAATGATGTCCATCATAGGAAAAGAAATAATGGTAACCAAATTTCTCGTTTTTAATACCCATTGAATGCAATAATGGTATTTTAACTTTCGTCAATTCCTTTATTTCTGAAACCGGCACTTCCATTCTTGCTTTTTTAAGCTTCATACTTCCGCCCTTGATTTCATAAACGTCATTCTGTGTTCGCATTAGAAAATAGACAAAACATGCAGATATGATCATTACAAATCCAAGTAATAAAGATAAATTCAATGTCTCTGTTAGCTTATCAAGTACAAAAATAGATGAGTTTACAAATAATAATTTCATAAAGAGTTTTGATTTTTTAAACTGATATATCATTGCGCCTCCACTAGTAAGATATTTTATTGTCATTTATATTTCAAAGTGTTTTAACACCATATTACTGATTTTCAGTCGCTTTGGTAAGAAGCGTAACATTATTTTTTGTAAAGAATCCTTTAAAGTCATCGTACCTATGAATGTACTCATTAACAAGTAGTGTATAAGGCGACATATTACTAAAGGTTTGTTTGAGTCCTTGGTCTCTTTTTCCTACTAGTTCAACCATAAAACTCAAGCCATTTCTTTTTAATTCTTCATATACTTCTTCAATATTCTCAGTTCGAAAAGCCATATGATGAGGTCTAACTCCATAATTATGAATAAACTGTTCTGTAGGGCCAGCATTTTCAACATCATCTACCGAAGCTATACCTGACGTAAACACTAAAGCGAACGTAGCATTAGTTAAGCGCGTTACATTGGTTATTGAATTTAAATTTTCTACATAAATAGACATGTCAAAAGTATAATTTGTACAACGCATAAACTCTAATATCGCGTCATCACGATCTTCTGCACGTACACGAACAGCAACATGATCTAACTCATGAATGTCATTTAAATACACATCATTCGGCTTATCTAATTGAACTTCTAAATTGGATGCTTTTTTTCTTCGATAACTCTTTAATTCTGTTTTCCATTGCATAATTCCAAAAGAAATACCTGTATATTTTGATGGTTTAGTTTCAACATAATAGTACTGATTATAGTCCTTAATTTTCGATGTTGTAAACTCTACCCCTCTGTCTCTTTGAATACGAAAATATTTATTAATATCTGTTGTGACAAAAATAAATGTTTCCATTCTTGTGTGGGGGGTTCTATAAGACCTCGGATTTCGATTATAATCCGTAAATGGATCTAAGTCATCTAGTCTACTTCTAACCATGATGTCAGCAGACCCTTCACATGCTAAGACGATGGTTTTAAAGTGAGTGTCTTTAAAGGCTTCTTTAAATTTAAAACCCGTATAATTTAAAAGCTCTTGTGCAGCTTCTTCATGATGATTTATTTCAGTGTTTATAACAACACATTCCAACCCACCAACAAGACCTTCTAGTTCGACAACTTTTTGTTCCCTTTTTTCACGGTCCACCCGCTCTAATAAGGCAGTGTCATTCTTAATGACAGTCATTAGGATTCCCCCTTCATTATGGCTTCATTTTATTATACCCTCAAAACTAATGAAGTCACATAACAGAAACTAAGAAATTATTCATAAATAACTTCTTTTAAGAATAATCCGTGAGGTGGAGCAGTCGGCCCCGTTTGAGATCGATCACCAGACTTTATGTTTTCTTTTATTTGAGTTGGTTTCATATTCTTGAATCCGACTTCTATTAAAGAACCTATCATCATACGAACCATATTGTGTAAGAATCCCGTTCCTTCTACATCAATAATAAGTTCTTCGCCTTCGGTATAAATATCGATACGTTTAATTTCTCTTACAAAAGACTTTTTCTTTGATTTTGCTGTTGTATAGGCAGTAAAATCATGTTCACCAATAAAAAATGTTGCTCCCTTTTCCATTAGGTTTACATTGAGTTCTCTATCAATAAACAAACTGTATTTCCGTTGAAACGGATCAACAACGTCGCTCATTCGAATACGGTATTGGTAGATCTTAGATACTGCATTATACCGTGCATGAAATCTTTCATCTGTTGATACGACTAAATTAATAGCAATGTCATCTGGTAAATATCGATTGAGGTATTCCTTAATTTCAAAAGGATCAGATTCTTTTTTTAATTCAAAGCTAGCACATTGGTTCAAGGCATGAACACCAGCATCGGTTCTACCCGAACCGTGAATCTCTACTTTTTTGTCAGCAAATTTCGATAGTACTGTTTCAATTTTTTCTTGCACAGTATTGGGATTATTACCCAACCTCTGCCACCCTTTATATCGGGCACCGTCATATGCAATTTCCATTCTATAATTCACATTTCCACCTACAATTCTATAATATCTGATACGTTAAAACCGACAAGACCCGGACCCGTATGAACAGCTAAAACAGGGCTTATCTGGTCCACAAAAACAGATTCTACCCCTTTAACATTTTTTAGTTTTTCACATAATGCTTCAGCTTCTTTGAGTGCATCACCATGGGCTATCGAAATGTTAACCCGTTTATTTCCAATGCGTTCAATAGCTATATTATAAAGTTCATTTATAGACTTTTTGCGTCCACGAACTTTTCTGTAAGTATAATAGGTACCATCTTTACCTACAGATATAATAGGTTTAATATTGAGCAAATCACCTATGGTGCCTTCTACTTTGCCAATACGTCCCCCTTTTTTCAAATACTCTAATGTTTTAATAACATAGTAGGTATCTGTCACCTCAACAACTTCTTTAACATGACTCACAATCGCATCAAAAGAAAGTCCTTTTTCTAACGCTTTAGCAGCCTCTAACGCTATGAATCCCAATCCCATGGATAAAGATTTTGAATCAATGAGTTCAATTGTAAGGTTTTCTATATCAGAAGCTACTGTACGTACCATGTTATAGGTACCACTTAATCCGCTCGATATAAATATACCAATCACATGAGTGAACCCTTCTGAAGCAAGTTTTTCTAGTAAGTTATGTGCATCTTCTGGCGATGGTAGGGAGCTGGTTGGTACTTCTTCAGAAAAACGTTCATATATTTCTTCTGGAGATATTTCGACACGATCTCTATACTCTTGATCTTTGTATATTATTTTTAATGGCAACATATGTATTTGATGCTCTTCCATCATTTCTTTTGGAATGTCGCAACTTGAATCTGTTACGATAGCAATTTTATTCACAAGTTTCCTCCTTCAAATATTATTCTCTTAA
>Ga0209379_10002122_pt1 | contig 12301 bp, 10 predicted proteins | sample tdDd001_FD_187124 | JGI IMG/M metagenome (GOLD analysis project Ga0209379, IMG submission 187124) | Marine sediment microbial communities from the Atlantic coast under amendment with organic carbon and nitrate - tdDd00.1 (SPAdes)... | ecosystem: Environmental > Aquatic > Marine > Coastal >...
TTCCTATATTTTCTCAAAAAAACTAAGGCATTTCGCCTTAGTTACTCTCTTAAGCTCAGATATAGTAATGCCACATCATCAGTAAAGTCACTTCCTGCTGTTTTGTGTAGAAAACTAAATTTCCAGAAAATATTCTCTAAGAACTTCTTAGGATCATCTTTCATAATTGATTTCAATTCACCACAGGATTCCTTTACAAGCGTCCAATGCGTATAGTCACTACTTTTACCAGTTGAAAAAAGACCATCCGTATAAACAAAAATACCATCTCCAGCTTCCAACGGAATCGTATACTCATCATACTTCATATTTTCAATCATCCCAACAAGCATACCACCGTTTTCAATTGCAAAGACCTCATCTGTTGACTTCTTATAAATGATTGGGTAAGGCTGAGCTGCGTTTGAATAAGTTAATTGACACTTTTCTATACAGCCAACAAAACTTGTGAACACAATAAAATTACTGTTATCATTATCACCAAAAATATTGAAGATTCTATTATTGATAGAAGCCAGCAATTCACTTGGAGACATATCTGGAGATTCCAATGTCATTCTAAACAGTATTTTAATCATCGATGATGCCATACCAGCAGCGATACCATGACCCGTAATATCTGCAACCATAAACCAAACTTTATCACCAATTTCTACGCAATCAATGAAGTCACCACCAATACCTAGTGAAGGATGATAATGCAATTCAAAATCAACTTTCCTAAATGATGATTTAACAGGTAACATAAACCTAGCAAACTCATTGGCATTTTTCAGTTCTTGATTTAGTTCAATATTAAGTCTCTCAATTTCTTTATTTTGATCATGTAACCTCAAAGCATTTTTTACTTTCAGAGGTAATATTATTTCTATATCATCTGGTGAAAAAGGCTTTGTAAAGTACTCAATCGCACCCATTTCTAATGTTTTTTCTATACTGGTTATCTCACTCAGTGCAGAGTTTACGATAACAGGAATATGATGATATAAAGAATGACTCTTAAGGTACTGAAGTGTTTCAAAACCATCTTTTACGGGCATTATTAAATCCAAGATAATTAAGTCAATCGAATGTGTCTTAACCGTCTCAATTACAACCTCTCCATCTTCAGCTTCAAAGTAGGTGATATTATCTAATTTACTTTTTAGAATACTCCTTATCAGCATTCTATTCATTGCCACATCATCGGCTATTAAAATATTATACATATCATCATCTCTATTCTAATAAATCTTCTAATTTCATCAACTTGAATAACTGTCTTACATTATCTGAGGCATCTGAGATTGCAAATCCTAGGCCATCGTTCGTAACCGATTTATAAAGACCGATTACAAATGTTACACCAATAGAATCTATATTTTCTACTGAACCTAAATTTAAAACAACTTCATCTAGAACATCTAAATCTAATAAATAATCAGAAACAGATGTATTAAATCCTTTAACGTTAGGTGCAATTAAATCGTCTTCTAAATAAATTGTCATTCTATCTTCAATAATTTCATTATACATATTGTGATCCTTTCTATGATATATCTAAGTTCAAACGGATTGTACTCTGTTCCATCTCTATAACAAAGTTTAATTCTTCTATTAGTTTTAAACCGCGCCTTCGTTCCCGCTTCTCATTATCTAAAGCTCGGTAATAACCATTGTCTCTAATAAAGCCTTTTCCTTCATCTGTAATCTCAATCAACAACTCTGGCGCATCATACTCAATTCTACAGATAATTCTTTTGTTCACATCAAATTTATTGCCATGCTCAACTGAATTATTCATGAGTTCTCTTAATACGAAGCTCACCTTAAATAGAAGCGATTCATCTGAAAGACTCTCATGCTTCTCCATTAATTGAAGCACTTCTCTAACACATAAATCAACCGATTTAAAGCTTGATTGGATTTCATTTTTGTAAATCATCAATACACATCAACTCCATAAATGAGGACTCAGTCCTATACATTCCAAATAAACAACGAAAATTCTAAAAAAAGCTCTATCTAAGACAAATATACCCTAGATAGAACTCTTAAAACAAGACTAGTCTACAAAATCAATGATACCTTCTACAATAGACTCAGCACACTTTTCCAAGTAAGATTCACTTAGTAATTTGATCTCTTCATCACCATTGGTTAAGAAGCCAAGTTCTACTAATACAGCACTCATTTCAGTTTCTCTAGTTACCACTAGATCTGGTCTTGATACAATCCCTCTATCTGTTGCATTGGTTTTATCAATTAACTGATCTTGTATGGCTCTTGCGAGTGCTTTATTATTTCTTGAAGTGTCTGGTGCATACAAGGTTTCGATTCCTTTTGCAGCGGTATTCTTTGCAGCATTTGCATGAACACTAATAAATATATCCGCTGGCAATTGATTCGCAATACCTGCTCTATCATATAACTTAACATAGTTATCTCTTTCTCTTGTTAAGTATACTTTGAACCCGGCATTTTCTAATTTTTGCTTTAATAACAATGATGCTTTTAAAATAACATCTTTCTCTTTAGTACCATTTGGTGATACTGCACCTGGATCATGTCCACCATGCCCTGCATCAACAACAATAATTGTATCTTTAAATTGTGAATTTTTAAGAGATGGATTTGTAAATGCAATCTCAAATAAATTGCCCGATGACTGTTCTTGGTACTGAGCCTGGTCCACTAGATAGATTTGGAATCCATAAACTGAACCATTGTCAGTTACTGCAATTTTATTAACAATACCATCATCTTCTTTAACTTCACCAATTTCTAAATTCTTTTTGATTTGATCCTTTGGTACGCTAAAGCTTACAGAATGACTGCTAGCATTATAAGTCACAGCATAACTACCCGACGTTACCAAATCTAATCCAAATTGACTGGAAGCATTTTGTTTATCCTTCGCATAGCTATATGTACCATTTTGATTATCTTTAACATAGACGATTATCTTCGAACCCACATCTTGTACATAAACATCATCAGATGTTGTTTGATTATCTAAATTAACGGCTACCCTTGAGAAACGAACACCAGGATCATATAAAGCACTATCATCAAATTGTTCATACGTTACAGAATCAATACCGTAATCCTGAACAATAATAGCACTCTCCTTTTCGCTTAATTTAGCATGAATAACATCTATGTAAACCGCATCCCCTAAATTAGTGACATTAAACGCTGGGTTTTCATTGGTTTCAATTACAACAGCATTATAACCATTTACAACCTCAACATCTACGTACTTTACTGAGTTGATTAACTGTACAACCATTTCACCAGTAGATTCATCGTAATAAACGTCTCCATTTCTGAAATAACCTAATCCTACTACAGCACGAACGTTCATAGGCGTAGTACTTGTTTGAGTAATAGCCACATCATAGATTTCTTGTATCATATCATTTATAATAAATTTACCGTATTTTGGCGGATCTTTTAAATCAAGTAATGTATTGTGAAAATCAAGTGTTAATGTATCTTCACCACCAACTGATTTACCATCAACCGAGAATGAAGTTAAACTTACTTCTCCAGATACCTTAAATCTAAGTTCAGGATAGATTCCTGAATCATCATATCTTACAGCTGTTAATGTTTGTTGCGGTTTATTGATAGATACGGTTTTTGTCTCTCCCTGCCAGAATATTTCATAACCTAAATGTTCAGAGATAAATTTTACCGGTACCATCGTTCTATAATTGCCTTCATAAGCCATTAGTTTTGCAGGTACACCATTTGGTAAGTCATATGTTTTACCATTCACAACAGCCTTCGAACTCTCAACGGTTAAAACAATCGTATTACCATCATGAGTAATGGTAACTTCTTGTGTCTCGCCATTCCATGCAATACCCGCGCCTATTTTTTCAGTTATGAAGCTGATCGGCACCAACGTTCTTGTATAACCTTCCAACTCATATAAAACAGCTGGAACATCAGCAAATACATCATCACCATCAATTAGCAGGTTAACAACGTTGTACTCACCAACACTACCATCTTTACCATCTGTTAGTTCTACAAATTCTATTTCCATAAACTTATTAGCAAATGCGACTGAAGTGGTCATCATCAACATAACTAACAATAAAACAATTATTTTTTTCAAGATACTATTCCTCCTAGTACTTTTATATTATTCAAAAATACTTGTATAAACAAGTATGTCATCATTTTTTAATCATTACTTAAAAAACGACTTTATACAGTTCATCACTATCAGGAGGTGTTACGTATGATAATCTCCCACGTCTTTCTAAATAAACATCTTTAGCCGTAATTTCTCCAATAACAGCTGCTTCTATCGATGCTTCTTCTAAACCATCCATTAATTCAGTTATGCGATTTGGATGAATCGTCATCAACATTGTGCCACTCGATATGAGTCTCAATGGATTAAGATTATAATAATCACATATTTTATGAGTTACTTCTGGAATATGTATCGCTTCATATTTTATAACAGCGCCGAGTTCAGAACCTGCACAGATTTCCCAAACAGCACCTAACACACCGCCTTCAGTAATATCATGCATGCTCGAAACGCCAATTTGTCCTGCAATTATCCCTTCTTTTACAACAGATACTTTATCAAGCAGATCTTTTGCTGTTTTAATTTCGTGTTCTGTAAGGACATTTTTTAATTCATCATTTTTTTCATAAGCAATAATACCCGCTCCCTCTAATCCGGCAGACTTTGTCATGATAATTAAATCACCTTGTTGAAGGTTCTTATTGCTAAACAGTTGATTCAACTTTTGCTTACCAATCGCTGTTGATGAAACTACGATTCGATTAACAGCATTTGTTATCTCTGTGTGTCCCCCAACGATTTCAACATCTAGTTTAGCAGCCTCTTCATGAGCCTGAGTCATTATTGTTTTTAATTCTTCTTCAGTTGTACCTTCGGGTGCTAAAATAGTTAGCAATATAGCCACAGGAGCAGCACCATTTGAAGCAATATCATTACATGATATATGTATAGCAAGTTTACCAACTTCACTTGCAGCGCCTGTAATCGGATCGGTTGTTAATAAGCAAACTTCATCACCAAATGACACGCCTGCACAATCCTCACCAATACCTGATCTTAAAACAACATCATCACGTTTATAACTGATACTATCCATTATAATTGATTGAAGTTGATCGTTACTTAATTTACCTATCTTCAATTATTCTTCCTCGTCTTCCTCTGAAACCTCTTTGTAGGCTCTACCAAAATTAAAAAGTGATTCATAACTTCTTGTCCACCCTTTTAAAGTGTCATCTACTAAGACCGGTTCCCGTGTGTTGAATAAAGGAATCATCAAAGATGAATTATCAACTTCCTTTATTGCAGTCTCATAAAGTTTATGTAAATTTGAATCATCATAAATTAAAGTTTTCATCATAATATTATCAAATTTATCACTATCAAATACAGTATCGTTTAAAATTGTATCACTCAAAAAATACTTTAACATATGTCTAGGACTAAAATCCACATAATAGTGATTGTTTAAGATAATATCATATGATTTTGAATTTAACATAAATGCATAATCATATCGATCTTTGGGTTCAATTTGTACACGAATATTAAGATACTCTTCCCAACAGTCTTTTAACTTTCGTGCAATTAATATATCATTCATATTTTTAGTGGTAGTGATTTTTATATCATCCAAGTCATCTAAAACAGAAGGATCCAGATCCTTTAATAGTTGAGTTACTTTATCCACATCAACATATGGTTTATTGGGATTAAGAGAATACAAATCTCCCATATATACAAAGTCACTTGAATTCACTTTTCTAAGTTCTTCTAGAGTTTTTTCATCAAATATCGAATACGTTACCGAATCTTCAATAAGCCCATCATAAGGATTTAGAGCCGATCGGTCAATTGCTAAGTTCATTAATTGTCTGAGTTTGATGTCACGTAGCTTCTCATTATCAGAGTTTATTGTAAAACTATAAACTCCCGGCTTGTCCAAAATCCAAAATTCAGAATCATTTTGGAGAAGTTTGTCGAGTTGTGTATAATCCACATCCTGAACAACATCTATGCTGCCTTCCTGAAACTCCTGATAAATGAGTTGGTCATCATTTCTGAAAATAACGTTTATTTCATCAATGTTTACTTTATAGAAATCATAATAATGAATGTTCTTAACTAAAGTAATACCACCTATAAATTTGTAATTTTCAAAAGTATACGGACCATTGGTCACATCAGACAAAAAGATTGGTATCGGTAAATCCAAATCAATAATATCTGAACGAAGTGGCATAAATTCAACTGTAGACAGACGCTTCAATAACTCATCGTTTGGGTATTTTAGATGAATTTTAAATTCTTTATCATCAATGACTTCAACATAATCTATAAAGGTATCAAAATATAGTAAATTCACATCATTTTTATAGTTTTCTTCACGTTCCCATGAATATATAAAGTCACTAGTTTTAATGATTTTCCCATCAGACCACTGTGCATTCTTAAGTTTGATATCGTATACCAAATAATCATCACTAACTGTAATTTTTTCAGCCATTCCAAGTTTAACATGATCGTCTTCAAAACGAGTCAGACCTTCATACAATTGATTAACAACTTGTTTTTCAATTTCAGATAAAGTCATACTAGGATAGAAAAATCTAGGTCTATAATGAGTGCTCCAAACCAAAGTCTCTTTAGCTTTTGTTATAGGGCTGACACCAAATTGCTCTTCACATGACATCATCGAGACGCCAACGAAAACGATAATGATAATATATATTAGTTTCGTGATTATATTTCTCATTAAAGCCTCCTAAAGCATTGTATTCACTACTTAATTTTAACACAAATCAAAAAAGAAAGACATTAAAAAAACCCGTGTTCACACACGGGTTTTAAAATATCTTACTTGTCGATATAAGCTCTACCAAAGTAGAATTTACCAAGTACTGTTCTTTCAACATCTTTCAAGTAATCTTGTTGGTGAATTTGATCAACGTAGTTGTAAATTGGAATGAACCAAGCTTCTTCTACAACAACTTTTTCAGCAGCAGCAAGCATGTCATATCTATCTTGACCCATTGCTTGTGATGAACCTTTGATTAAGTTATCAAATTCTTCATTAGACCACTCTGGTGAGTTAAGTGGAGAACCAGTAATATAGAAACCGATGAAAGTTAATGGGTCAACGTAGTCGCCAATCCATCCACCTCTAGCGATTTGGAATTCATGAGATTTTCTTAATTCTTGGAATACACCCCACTCCATAGAAGAAACTTCCATTTCAATTCCTAAGTGAGTTTGGAATGCATCTTGCATTTGTTGAGCTACAAGTAAGTGACCTTCTGAAGAGTTAGTTACATACTCAACAACTGGGAAACCTTCACCATTAGGGAAGCCAGCGTCAGCCATTAATTGTTTCGCTTCAGCAATGTTTGCATCCATGTTATAGATATCAACACCAAATTCTAAAGCTTTATCAGCAAAATCTTCACCGTTAGCATCTTTGATTCCAGGAGGAATAAAGTTGATAGCAGGAATGTTACCTGAGTTAAGCATATCTGTGATTGCTACTCTATCAATAACAAGTGACATAGCTTGTCTAACTCTAACGTCTTGTAATTCTTCTAATTGGTGAGCGTTTAAGTTAATGTAGTAAGTACCTGGTCTAGCTTCGATTCTGAAAGTAGGATCTTCAACTAATAATCTAGGAACTTCTGCAGGTGGAATAGTTGTATTGAAATCAAATCCGCCTGATTCGTACTCAGCTAAAGCTGCAGTACCTTCATTAATCATTTTAGCTACGATTTTATCAATCTTAACTTCATCAGCTTGCCAGTACATAGGGTTCTTTTCAAGAACAATTCTATCTCCTGGAACATACTCAGTTAAGATGTAAGGTCCGTTACAGATAACTGTAGCAGGATCTGATGCCCAAGCGCCATCAGCTTTAGCTTCAACAGCATCTTGTCTTAAAGGCATTAGTGTAGCAAAACCAGTTAAACCAACAAAGTAATCAGCAGGAGCTGCTAAAGTAACTTCGAAAGTAGACTCGTCAATTGCTTTACATGATTCATAGTTAAACTCATCAAAAATCCATGCGTAATCAGAAGCTGTAGCAGGATCAGTGTTTCTGTTCCATGTGTATTCGAAATCGAATGCAGTAACAGGTTTTCCATCTGACCATTTAACGCCATCTCTGATATGGAAGTTATAAACTAAACCATCTTCGCTTACTGTATGACTATCAGCCATAGCATAAACTGGTTTACCGTCAACTTCTCTCATTAAACCTTCGAAAGTGTTGTTAATTACGTGACCTGAGTTAACAGCAGCATTTAAACCTGGATCTAAAGTTTCAATTGTAGCACCAAGGTTCCAGTTAAATACCATTTCTTCCACTGTTTCTTCTTCTGTAGCTTCTTCTTCTGTTGCTTCTTCTTCTGACGATGAATTATCAGTAGAAGCAGCATTGTTTGTAGTGTTTGCATCTGCATTATTGTTATCGTTGTTGTTTCCACCACAACCTACAAATAAAGACAGTACTAAAGCAAATACTAACATCAAAGTAAATAATTTCTTTAACAATGTGTTCCCTCCTTTTATTGTTTCCCTATTAATAATATTTATGTCAACAGTCTGAACTGTGAACACCTTAGTTAAGGCTTGATTAATAATTTTAACATTTTCGTAACATTTAACTAATTATATAATACAAAACTTTAAAAATCAATTATATTCAAAAGATTCTTACAATTTAAGACTTATTAATTAAAAAGAATTCAATTGCCATAGAATATGGCAATTGAACAATTATTTTAGAAATTTGGATCATTCACTTTATGACATGAAACCCAGTGGTCATCACTGACTTCTACCAGTTTAGGTTCCACTTCAGCACAAAGAGGTTTTGCATATTGACATCTAGTTCTAAACGTACAGCCTGATGGCGGATTGATTGGTGATGGTACATCACCTTCAATAATAATACGATTAGAATTTCTCATAATTTCAGGATCTGGAATCGGAATAGCCGATAGTAGAGCCTGTGCATATGGATGAAGTGGCTTTGCGTATAATTCGTCAGCAGACGCGATTTCAGCCATTTTACCTAAGTACATAACACCAATACGGTCAGAAATATACTTAACCATTGAAAGGTCATGTGCGATAAATAAATAAGTCAGTCCATGCTTTTTTTGTAAATCTTCAAGCATGTTTACAACTTGAGCTTGAATCGATACATCTAGTGCTGAAATTGGCTCATCACAGATAATAAATTCAGGATCAACTGCTAAAGCTCTAGCAATACCAATTCTTTGACGCTGTCCACCTGAAAATTCATGTGGATAACGACTTGCATGGTCTTTTGATAAACCAACAGTTTCAAGTAAGTTGAAAATTCTAGCTTGTCTTTCTTTACCAGATGCAAGTCCATGAATATCAAGAGGTTCTCCAATAATATCAGAAACCGTCATTCTTGTATTTAAAGAAGCATATGGATCTTGGAAGATCATTTGTATTCTTTTTCTGTATTCCATTAACTGAGATTCTTTCATATCGGCAATGTTAACACCATCAAATATGATTTCACCTGCAGTAGGATTGTATAATCTAATTAATGTTCTACCTGTAGTAGACTTACCACAACCAGACTCTCCAACTAAACCAAATGTTTCACCACGTTTAATTGAGAAAGAAATATCATCAACAGCTTTTACATTTAATGTTGCTCCACCAAAGAATCCCTTTTTTATTGGGAAGTACTTCTTCAGGTTATTTACTTCTAATAAGATATCATTAGCCATTATTTAGCCTCCCTTCTAACGCCAGTAGAAACTTCAATCTTAGGCGCATCTGGATGGTTCAACCAACATGCAGAACGGTGACCATTTTGCTCATAAGTATACTCTGGGAACTGATCTAAACAAATCTTCATAGTATATGGACATCTTGAATAGAATGGACAACCAGCTGGTGGTTTCAATAAATCTGGTGGTGATCCTGGAATAGGTACTAATTTCTCATCTTCATCAATGTCCAATCTTGGAATTGATTTTAATAGTCCCATTGTATATGGATGTCTCGGTTGATAGAAGATATCATCTATTTCTCCTTCTTCCATTACAAGTCCACCATACATAACAACTACTCTTGAACATAAATCGGCTACAACACCTAAGTCATGTGTAATTAGAATAATCGATGTTTCAACTTTATCTTTTAAATCTCTTAGTAATTCAAGAATTTGAGCTTGAATTGTTACATCAAGTGCAGTTGTCGGCTCATCAGCAATTAATAAGTCCGGCTCACATGCAAGTGCGATTGCAATCATAGCACGCTGTCTCATACCCCCACTAAACTCATGTGGATAGTTATCTATACGTTCTTCAGGAGCTGGAATACCAACCATATCTAACATTTTAATGGCTTCTTGTTTTGCTTCTGATTTATTCAAACCTCTATGAAGTTTTAATCCCTCCATAATTTGATTACCTATAGAATAAACAGGATTTAATGATGTCATCGGATCCTGGAAGATCATTGCAATCTTATCTCCTCTAACACCTAACATCTCTTTTTCTGGTTTCTTAGCTAAATCTTCTCCTTGGAAAAGAATTTCGCCAGATTTTATTTTACCTGGGAACTGTAATAATCTCATAACTGATAAAGATGTTACACTCTTACCAGATCCCGACTCACCAACGATTCCAAGGATTTGTCCTTTTCCTACATTAAACGAAACACCTCTAACTGCTTGTACCTCACCTAAATGGGTATAAAATGAGGTTTTTAAATCTTTTACTTCTAAAATGTTCTTACTCATCATACACCTCTTACTTTCTTAATCTAGGGTCTAGTGCGTCTCTTAATCCATCACCTAAGAAGTTAAACGCCAATACAGTTGTTGAAATAAATAGCGCTGGATAGAACAATTGATAAGGATACGCATTTAAGTTTTGAGTTGCTTCCTGAGCCATAGTACCCCATGAAGCTACTGGTACAGCAATACCAATACCGATGAAACTTAAGAAAGCTTCTGTAAAGATTGCTGCTGGTATACTCATTGCAAGTGATACAATGATTGGACCCATAGCATTAGGAATTAAGTGACGAGATAATATTCTACCTGTACTTGCACCTATTGTTCTAGCTGCTAAAATATATTCTTGTTCTTTAATACTTAAGATTTGACCTCTAACCAATCTAGCCATTCTTACCCAGAATACAATACCTAAGGCCAAACAGATGGTAAATAGTCCTGTTTGATCAAAGAATACTTGAATAAGGATTACATAGATTAGAAGTGGAACTGTCGAAATAATATCAACAACACGCATCATTACATTATCAACTGTACCACCAATGTATCCTGAAATACCCCCGTAGAATACACCGATAATGAAGTTAACTAGCGTTGCAACAAATGCAACTGTTAACGAAATTCTAGCACCATACATAACTCTTGAATAGATATCTCTACCAAGCTGGTCTGTACCAAACCAGTACTTATTATTTAACATCGTTTTAGATGTTTCAATTTCCTCACCATCGATATATACATGATATACTGGTGTATCTTTTAATATTTCATCAACTCTATCTCTTTCTTCATCACGAGCAGCTCTATCCGAAATATCTTCTAAATCAGCTTCAAGTTCAACTCTTTTTTCTTTCCAGAAATAGTATGGCACATATACAATTTGATCTTCTACTTCGAAGAACTTAAATTGTTGCATTGCCTTTGGTAAAGTTAAGTACTTTTCAATATGAGTTAACTCATCTTCACCAATTGATTCATTGATTACTTCTTTATATCTTCTATAGTCCATTTCCGGTACAGGATTATCTTGAATCTGTCCATCTTCAACTAAGATAATTTTAAACTCATATGGTACTAAGTAGAAATAAGTATCTTCGTCTACTTTATATAACTTCATAATAGCTGGTAAGTTTGAATTACCATTATTAATTTTTCTTTCTGGTTGTAGTACAAACGTTGCGTCTGCTTCTGATTGCTTACCTGCATCCACCAATTCTTCATAATTAGCTTCATATTCAGCGTTATTCTTCCACTCTACTACAACAGTTCCTAAGAATCCCCAAAGAACTAAAGCTATAACACAAATCAGACCAAACATTGCTAATTTATTTTGCTTTAATCTTCTCCAAGCATCTTGCCAGTACGTAAGACTCGGACGAGCTATTACGTCTTTTTCCATAGATTCACTTGGTACACGTTCCCACATCTCTGTAGGTATCTTTTTCACAGACATAAATCACTCCCCCTAATCGTTCAATTTAATTCTCGGATCA
>Ga0209379_10002123_pt1 | contig 12299 bp, 14 predicted proteins | sample tdDd001_FD_187124 | JGI IMG/M metagenome (GOLD analysis project Ga0209379, IMG submission 187124) | Marine sediment microbial communities from the Atlantic coast under amendment with organic carbon and nitrate - tdDd00.1 (SPAdes)... | ecosystem: Environmental > Aquatic > Marine > Coastal >...
GACTAAATACCAGTTATAACTTGACTCAGGTTTGCCAGTTTGTTGTCGACACAAAAAATAAAACAATTGTTCGCGCCAACAATGAGTTTCAACATCACTTCGGTGACACCAGTCAACTCGCAGAAAAGTACTCAAGAGAGCTTCAATCTCAGCTCATAATGCGAATTGCCAACAACAAGATCAAAGACGGACAGTATTATCAAGTCGAGACTCTCCAAGGTAAGCGTTCATTTCAGTTTAATACCACCGATAGCGACGACTTCATTATTGAATGTTCAGCTCTAGATGTCACATCATTGATTACGGCGAAAAAAGAGTTAGAAATGCGCCTAGTCACAGATTCACTAACTCAGATTGGCAACCGAGTCGGCTTCAATCACCATATCGATCGATTGTCAAAAACACCGGACACAGAAGCGTATTTTATTATGATCGACCTCAACGGATTCAAACCGATCAATGATACACATGGTCATAGTGCTGGCGATTTTTTACTAAAAACAATAGCACAACGCTTAAATCAGCATTCAACAGAAACACGCAAGGTTTATCGTTTGGGCGGTGACGAGTTTGTTATCATCGTTCAAGAGAATACTGAAAGAGCGTTGATAGAATCTTTAGCACAGCAGATTATTGACGACATAAATACGTCAATTAACTACAAAGCAGCATCACTACTAGTCTCAGCCAGTATTGGTATTGCACGTAAAGAGAGCGGTAATCAAAACATCGAGGCTGTTATCCACGAAGCAGATTTGGCTATGTATGAGGCGAAAGAAACACGCAGTGGCTGGGTTATAAATAAAAAAACCAAGCTCTAATTTAGCTTGGTTTCATTTCTCTAATCTCTACTCTATGTCTACGTCAAAGGGTAGAAACTTCTACACGGCGATTGAGTTGACGATTTTCGTCACTCATATTATCAACGAATGGCTTGGTTTCACCATAACTAGTCGTCGTAATTAGGTTTGGTTGAACTCCTCGATCCACAAGGTATTTTTCTACCGATTTAGAACGCTTCAACCCTAAACTAAAATTATACCCGGCATCTCCCACATTATCCGTATGACCAGCTAATTCGAGATTTGGAGAACGCTTCTCAATAAGCCGCATAACTCTAGTTAACACGTATTCTGACTGGCTAGTTAATGTCGAGTCATCAAAATTAAAATAGACACGCGCAATTACTTCAGAATCACCCGAAAACTCAATACTACTATTAGTCAGTAAATACTCCGAGCAGTTTAACGACAACCCAATTTGCTTAAGTTCATCGCTTAACCACTCCATTGCTGGTGTCGTTTCACTCTGAGTTACAACTTGGTAAAGCGCCCCTTGATGATTGGCTACAAGGATACTCGGTTTGATCGCCACCGAATGTTCGAATTCGACGCCATCTTGATTACAATAAAGAGCCAAAGGATCTCTTAACTCTTCTGCCATTGTGTGTGCAGAGAAAATAAGTAACGATGTAGCTAAAACTGTAGGTTTAAATGCCATTATTGTATCCACTTGAATCTAATTAAGATGACCAATTTCTTCGGTAATAAGCTCTAGTATTTTGTTTAAAATATCATCTGTATTTTGAGCTTTGAACACGTTCTCGTCTCCTGCGCAATCACGAAGAGCCGTGTTGTCGTTTACATCATAGTCGAACCCAACAACAGCGAGGCGAGCCTTTATAGTTTGACCACTTGATGAAGTTCCAGAAGAAAGCTCTTCTCTTATCTTGTTGCACATACCTGCATCTACCAACTTCCTATGGATATTCTTCTGAGTTGAACCAGTATCGTCGCCATCTGACAGAACAATTAGCAGCCGACGAGGATTCGTACCTTCACTGAGCATTTGAGCTCCACGCATGATACCTTGATAAGAGGCAGTACCATGATTGGGGTAAAAACTATTTATCTGCCCATTAAAAGCTGAGTAATTATCAGTTAAAGGCAAATCAAAAAAACGCGAACTATCATAATGATTCACACAATACCTATTATTCTTTTCAGTGAAAATCCGATTTACTGTTTTCGAGTAATTTATATTGCCATTATTTTTGTACTCAAGTTGGCTCATGAAACAATAATTTGAACGATTTGTCGGTTTGGTACGTGTATAATAGTTAAATCCCGTCAATCCAACAGTATTATCATCACTGTTATTTAGATCATTAAACTTTTGTAATTCATCTGTCACAAGTTTAATAATATTACGTAAATCAACATATTTCGCATATCGGCCTCCATTCCAGCCATCTGCCATAGAGCCCGAATAGTCAGCAACAAATATTATATCAACCGCTTCGCTTTGATATTTACGCGCGGTAGCTGCTCCTTTTGCGTCAAACGTATCACCAAACCCTTGAATTGAATCATTTCCAGAAAACCAAGAAACGTGCCTGCTGGTCGCTTCTACTTCATATTGAAAAAAACGCGGTTGACCATTAGCTAAACCTCGAACACATTCCGGTATTTGGTCACAATTATACTTGTGTATTTTTAACTCACTGATAAGCGTCATATCATGCAAATAGGCTTCAAGATAGTCGGATGCAATCTTTCGGTTAACTTGACTACCACTTCCCGAACCTGCAGAGTCCTCGTTGTCATCATTATGCGCTGCCACAGCAAGTACCGCTATCTCAGCTGCATCTTCAATACGAGCTTTAGTTTGTATTGCACGAGCACCATCACTCGCTAACGTAAACAACCCGAACAAACCAGGAATAATTAGAGCAAATAGTAATGCTGCATGGCCAGATTGTTTATTAATTCTTTTCATACTATCTACCAATAATCACAGCGTCTGATGAAACGATTCTAAAGTCACCACCAAGTAATTCCCCAACCCAATTCTCGGTTTCGTAACATAAGGTAACTCGGTAAAGCGTAGCTTGACGGTCCCAAGAAGTAATCACGGATAAATGCCTCAGGTCCCTTAACGTTGTGCTTAGCGAGCAGACATCAGCCCCAAAACTATAGGTGCGAACTGGATTCGGATTGCCATTACTTGCAAATGTCAGCTCCTCAACTATCGTTTTATACTTCGTACTGTCGAAAGAGCTCCCTCCCATACGAGCTAAAGAACCTTGAGATATAGTATACATTTCACGCGCTTCAGCCTGAGTGATCGTATAATCTTCAGAGTAAAGTTGTGTTCTCTCTTTTAAAATATTCACCATAGAGTATGAAAGACGATCTAACTTGCCTTTCATAGATAGTTTAATAATCACATCGCCACTAAAGACAAGCAGTAAGCTAAAAATCAAACCAACGATTGCAAACTCAACACTAAATGTTCCACGCTGTTTAAAAGCCACTAATTTCGAAAGCATCACGCTCATACTCCTGAACAACGATTACTTCTCGACTAACAATACTCGATGTATCCATAAAATAAGTAAAGATAGATGTAAAATCATAATCAATACGGTATATTGCCATTGCACTATCTGTTGCAGTACCACACTCAGCAAAACTTTCGCCATCTGGTACTTCACATGGATTAACATTCGCTAAGTCAGCGATTGCTCCTATGTATTGAACTGACATTCTAAAATTAGATTCATCAACAACACCTGACCATAGAGCGTTGTTATCATTAATTACCCCTTCAAACACAGCTCTGTATCCACCTTCTGAAACCTTGGCACTTCGAGCTGCCTCTGATATTGCAAGGTCTGATATGGCACTAATGTAGGAAAGATAACTCATTTCAACCCATGCCATACACATCAGCCAAAAAGCCATAAAGCCAAGAGCAAATTCTATGCTGGCAATACCCTTTTGGTACTTAACCTTCAGCATATTCTTCATTGGAGTTCCTGTTTCTTTGATGACAAGATAGGTTCTGCTACATGTTGAACAATAGCTTCTGAGTTACGCAGAGCTGCAAAATGGTTAAATGCCTCTTCTTCAGTAATTTCTGGGCCTAGCATAGAGCGCACATAATCAAAATTACCTAGCTTCGCAAGAGCCAACATCAAGTTCGCCTCTACCTGAGCGTCAGCTTGATCATTGGTATAAATCGGCATCAAGCGTTGTACAGCATCAAGGTAATGACCTTCAATGATATCTAAGACTGCTAGATTATTTTTGATGGTAATATCATTATAAAAATTGGTACGAGCATGATTAAACTGTGTGCGGGCATGGTTGTAATCGCCATTTGCTGCATATAGCAAACCAGCTAAATTTTGAATTTCAGCATTCCCTGCATCCGAGTCTAACGCTCGTATAATCTCAGCTAACCCAAGTTTAAAGTTGCCTAACTCATAATGAGCACTCGCATTTACTAAAAGCACGTCAGGCTGAACTTTTTTTTGCGCCATTAGAGGCTGTAAAGTAAATAGGGCTGAGTCTGCATCTTTAATCATCAGATAGCTACGCGCTAACTTTATTCTCGTTTCTGGCGTGTCTTTTTTAATTAGTTCGGCCTTATATAATCCTACGAGCTCGCTGTAATTCTGAGCTTGTAGTAGTAGTGCCTCTTTATCCAAAGATGCTTTAGGATCGTTTGTGGACATGCAACCGACAATAAGAAAACAGCAAAGAACAGACATAAACTTATACATTTGACATCATCCTTATAATACCTGGGGCTGCGATTAAAATTACAATCGGAATCATAATAAACAAGATCAAAGGCACTGACATTTTTGCAGCCAACTTACCGATTTTTTCCTCCAACGATAGCATCTGTACATCTCGGATATCCCCGGCTAATGTCGTCAAAACACCATAAATAGAAGAACCATATTGTAAACTCTGCTTCAGTGTCATAACAAAACTCCGCATCTCACTAGACGGAATATCGTCATAAAGTTCGTCTAGTGCTTTTTGCATCCCCACTAAGCGCGAACGATCATTGGTTTTCTTTAGCAACCCAGCCAGTTCTTTATCAAATCCTGACATTTCTTTCGATAAATAATTCATTGCAGACTCGATCGTCATACCCGTTTGCACACAAACAGCCAATAGATCTAGTAAATAAGGCAATTGTGATGAAATTCTAGCTATTCTCGCTTTACCTTTGCTATCTAATATCGCGTCAGGCAAAACAATACATATAATCAACCAAGTAGCCATCAAAGCGACAAGAGTCGGCATATCCAGCGTATTTTGAAGCGAGTAGATATAAATAGCAAAGCATCCACTAAAAAGCGCTCCATATTTTAGTGGCATATATAAGCTTAACCAACGGCTCTTATTCGAAATACCTGCACGCTTAAACTTATCATTGATCTCTTGATTGCTACCCTCTACCGCCGGCTTTGCTACTTTTTCCGATACAAACTCAACAAAACCGCCCATTCGGTTTGAATCCGTTTTCAATGAAAACTGCGTGAGAAACATTTTCCGCTTAACTAACCTAAACAGCACTAGGATGATCAAAATTACACCTAGTAATACAGAACATAACTGCAAAAAAATGTATAGCTGGGGAGTCAAATTCATTACCTTACTCCTCGCATCAATCCCCATACTATCGAAATACCTATCGCCTCACTAATAAGAACGTAGTAAAGAATAGGCTGACCTTTAGGATGATTCATTACAAAGTCATAGTTTTCAGGGCTAAGGTATTGCAACATAAACAAAAAGAAAAAAGGAATCGCAGCTACTATCTTTGCAGAAGTTCGAGCTTCAGAGGTCAAAGCATATTTCTTTTTCTCAATTGCTCGCGCATCAAACATGAGTCTATTGAGGCGCGTGATTACATCTTTTAGCTGTCCTCCGCGCTGCATATTAGCGCGCAACGTAATTACAAAAAATTGAAATGACTGATAAGGAAAACGGTTACAGGACTTACGAAAAACAGTATCTGGAGATTCTCCTAACTGAAGTCTTTCCCCCATTCGCTTAAACTCTTCGCCAACACTACCTTCTAATGTTTTGCCTACGAAAATAATGGAATGCATCAAACTCTCACCAGAGCTTACAGCACTCGCCAACATATTAAGGGCATCTGGAAATGCCATTTCAAACTCTTTCTTTTGCCTTGCTTCTAGGAGAGACAGTCCAACAAATACCCCAACAATCTGGCCAATAATCAGAACGTATATAGGTGAAAATGGCAGAAATGTTTGATTCGCATAGTAAGAGACAAAAGCAACCAGACAAAAGTAGATAGCGATTTTTAAAGCAGCAAAACGTCCAAGTTGAAGCTTAACATTGGTAATACGTCGCTTAACCTTTTGAACAAAAGTTTCCCCAGTCAGACTGTTAAAGTTAACTGCTTTATGGTCTTCATCCATGGAGTTAACATACAATGTTTGATTAAGCTGTTCTAAGTATTCACTGTCTTTACGTTGGGTTGGCCAAAATGCTATAGCAAGTAGCAAACCTCCGAGTATCAATGACAACCAGAAAATCATACTATTTCTCGCGCAGCGAACAATTGACTAAGCTGGGCATCCAATCCAAAGAAACGAGCTTTTTCAACTAAAATAGAGCGCTGCATCAGACCAGCAGTGACGAAGTTACCTCGAACCTTCCCATCCTCTCCTTGCATCTGGTTAGGGACAAAACGGAAGATCTCTTCTAAAACAACGCTTTGCCCTTCAAGTCCCACCACCTCTGACACACTCATAACCTTACGAGAACCGTCATGCAAACGGCTTATTTGGATGACAAGATCAACGGCACTCACGATATTACGACGAATGGCCTCAAGAGGTAGGTTATTGGTCGCCATCATCACCATAGCTTCTACACGCGATAATGCGTCACGCGGCGTATTGGCGTGCAAGGTAGACATTGAGCCATCATGACCTGTGTTCATTGCCTGAAGCATTTCAAACGCTTCACCACCACGACACTCACCAACAATAATGCGATCTGGGCGCATACGCAGAGAGTTAATAACCAGGTCACGCTGGTCAATAGCCCCTGTACCTTCAATACCTGAAGTTCGAGTTTCCAAACGCACGACATGGGGTTGTTGTAATTTCAGCTCTGCAGCATCTTCTATACTAACAATGCGCTCTTTTTCTGAAATAAACTGAGAGAGAGCATTCAACATAGTGGTTTTACCTGAACCCGTACCACCTGAAATCAAAATATTTAGACGACAACGAGCTGCAATCATCAGGAGCTTAGCCATTTCAGGACTCATCGCCCCAAACTCTACCAACGAGTCGAAACTTAAACTGTTCTTCTTGAACTTACGAATTGAGATGGATGTACCATCTATAGCAATTGGAGGAATCACGATATTGACCCGGCTACCATCAGGTAAACGGGCATCACAAGTTGGAGACGAGTCATCAACACGACGACCTACGCGTGCAGCAATTCGCTTTGCAATTTGAATCAATTGCTCTTCATCGATAAAGGTAACTTCAGATTTTTCTACTAGGCCATTACGTTCAACGAATACATTATCGCAGCCGTTAATCATGATATCGCTAATGCTTTCATCTTCCATCAATGATTGCATTGGACCTAAACCGTGAATCTCGTTCACTAAGCTTTGAACATAATCCGCTTTTACTATGGAAGGGACCGACCAGCCTTGCCTATCAATCAGCAAATCAACAGCATCAGCTAACTGTTTGCTCAGTTGCTCTTTCGATAAAACCGTAACAGCTTCGCTATCGAGAGCTTCAAATATCTGACGACGAACTGCAACAAAGATAGACTTAGAATGATCCATTATTTACGCCCTCGGCTAATAAGCTTTGACAATAAACCCACTTTGCTTCCTTCTTGCTTTTCACCCAGAAGAGCAGCTGTAATTTGCTTGATACTTTTACTAATTGGAAGTTTGAGGTCATGTAAGTGCTTGCCCTCGAGTAACGCTTTACTCATTTGACCATCGTAAGGGCAAATAACATCAATTGGCCGTCTTAGATACTTCTCTACTTCTTCTTCCGTTACAGTCGCATGCTTTTCAGGTGCGGTATGGTTTATAACAACAATGACACGCGCTTTGGTTTCAAGCTCTTTTAGTAGAGAACAAATACGACTTGCGTCTCTTAGGCTCGAAACCGTAGGTTTTAGAACTAAAACAATAGCATCACACTCATTCGCACTATAGGCTAAATCAACTTTACTATTTACTGAACGAGAAAGATCTTCTATCAAAAAATTGGTTTGTTCAGAAAGCTCATCAGACAAAGTTCGCACGTACTCTTTCATCTGAGTTTCATCAAGCTCTTTAGATTTAACCGATAAAATTGACAACATCGAAGTAATCTTCTGAGTCATATTAAGCGCATAGGACGTGTCTAAACTCGCTGTTAATGCACCAGGAGGAATGTCTTTCTTCTCGAACTTCTTAAGCCCTAAAAGAATATCTAAATTGCCCCCAACAAAGTCGTGATCAACAATCACGCAAGAGCTATTTTTTTTACTCGAAAGTTCGCATGCTATCTCTGCAACAAGTAACGAAGTACCTACACCCCCACTTGAACCCCAAAAGGCCACTTTTTTTGCATCACGAGCTTTACCGAGGCCAGAGTTTCTTGAGCGATTATCTGAAACGTTTTTTACAAAATCGATGAGCTCTTGCTTACTAACAGGCCAAAACAGGTAATAAAAACCCATTTCCTTAAGGTTGCGAATCGTTGAAATGGCATCTTCACTACCAATAACGATTACTGAAGCTGAATTCGGTAATAAGTGACTAATACGACGCATATCATCGGTAACATTTTTACTTTCGTTTAGTTCAACGATAACGATTTCCAATGCACTACTACGAGCGTGCTTCTTAATAACCTCATCTTGGTTTTCAAGTAACTTAGGGACAGCTAATCCTTCAAACGTAAATGCTTCTTCGACGAGACTACGACACACTTCTGTTTGATAAAATAAAACAGAAGAAAGGCTTTGTGATTCAGGCTCTAGCGAATCTGAAGGTTTAAGAAGTTCGACAAGATCTAGCATATTCTACTTTTCCACTTCAGTTTCATTGTTACTAATATTTTTAGGCACCATTTTTTCTGGGTGTTGTATTGATTGCCATCTTGCACTCTCTACAAAGCAATCGCTCTCTCTAAAACCATAACGATTAACCTTTGAGTATTCGCAAAAAGGAACTAAGACCTGGTATTGTTCAAGAGCGATCACTAAATCAAACTTGCTATTCCTACCGTTAGACTCGTAGATATGAATATTTTTAGGGTCAACACCTTGTTTCAGCAACTTGTTCTTTGTTTTATTGGCGATGTTTTTAGCAAATTCAGAGCTCCATGTGAAAACAATCTGTTCAGAAAGCACTTTATCTCTATGAATAGAAACATATTCTGAAATCTTGTTTTCTACCTGCTTTAGATTCTCACTATTGACAGAGGCTTTGAAAGTATAAGCAATTGGAACTAACTCAACCTGAATTCCAGTTCTTTCATCAATTCGTTCTGCGCACCCAGAAACAAACAAGAAAACGCTGATTATTAAAAGATATCTCATTTTTTGAAGCCCCCAGTTTGAAGAACTTCTTCAGCCCATGTTTTACTTGCTGGTGTATAACTATAATCCACATTGAAGAATCGCTGCATAGTCGTTGTACGCTTCATTGTAGGTAGTTGAATTTGTGAAGGATTAACTGGGTTAACCAAATTTACCGTCGCTACAATCACCAACTCCGTCCTATTTCTAACGGTTTCTGAATGTCTAAATAAAGCGCCAAGAATAGGTACATCACCAATAAAAGGAACGCGTCTCAAAGACTCTCTATCTTCAGTGCTAAGTAACCCACCTAATACAAAGCTTTGCCCATCGCCAAGCTGAACTGTAGTCCGTGCGCGGCGCGTCTTTAAAGCTGGCAAGTTATAGCGTTCATTTTCATATTGAGTATCTAGTGAGCTTACTTCTGGCATCAAAGACAACTTGATCTTGTCATCCTCTAAAACTTTAGCCATTAACTCCAGTCGAATACCAAACTCTTTATACAACACATTAGTGCCCCCATCGATAACTGTTACGACAGGCAATTCACCACCGACAAGAAAGCTTGCAGTTTCCCCGGAGATAACCGAAAGGTTTGGCTCAGCAAGAACTTGTCCGACACTATCATCACCGAGAGCTGTTATTACAGAAACAATATCAGAAGCACTAAAGTTCACTAACTGATCAACAAACGTACCAACAGAATAACCACTACTAGCATATTGAACGCCAAACTCTTCTAAAAATGATTGGGAAACCTCTGCTATAGATAGCTTGACGTTAACTTGTTTAGTTGTCGCAACTTCCATGTTATTGACAATGCCCTTATAATGACGCCGAGTCATAAACTCCATTTCATAAGTATCATCGCCTAAATCCCATTCAATCTTGTGATCAACATAATCTTTTGCCAACAATTCACCAACAAGAATGTTTATTTCATCACGAACCTTATCGCTAGACACTTTACCTGCTAAAACAACTTGCTCACCTAAATTGTAGATGGAAATATCAACATTTGGATAGCGAAGCTGCACCTGTTGCTGAACATGAATCAAACTAGTATTTACAACAAGCTTTCGACTAATAATAGTTTGAGAGTTGTCATCGAAAGCAAGTAGCGAAACAGAACCAACTTTCTTGCCGTAAATGACTAATTTGTTTTTATCTACGACCTGATAATCCGCTATTTCTGGATTTGAAATAAATACAGATGCAATCTCTGTTTTGGTCGTTATAGCCTTAGCTTCCCCCTCCCCTAAATTCAAAAGACTCTCAGCAGAGACTAAAGCACTCCAAAGTAAAATAAGAAAGGTAAATGTTGCCTTGATCAAATACATTATTCTCGTTTTCCCTACTTAATAGTAATAGCATCAGCTCTATATTCGATCACTGATTTGAAACCTGGCAGTACATCACCGGCATCTGCACTAAGCTCAGCAGGCTTATAATTCCCAACAGACTTGTGAACCTCTAACGTCGCAATTTGTTTAGCAACACTCAATACTGATACTTGCTTACGATTTAGCTCCAGTATCAAATGCGTATCAGGGTTAACTTCTTGCTTTTTAGTGCTTGCATCTTCAATAAGAGTTTGGTCAACACGCAACACTTTGACACCCATTAACACCGGCGAAATAGAAATAGCTTTACCACGAGCAGACACAGAAGACCCCACCTCAATCGAAGCTTCAGTTACGGGGCCAGTCAAGGCGAGAATATCAATATATGAATTTGCTCGAATAACACCACCAACGACGGCTTCCGGCGAGACTTTTAGAGGATATGGTACATGACCGTCAGTCAAAGAATAATCCAAAAAATCGGGGGAGTTTGGTGTAACTATATCTGTCTTGAATAAGATATCCCCAACGCTCATAGACGAGCGATATAAACTACCTACGGGATATTCAAAAAGCATATCTTCATAAATATTTAATGCTTGCGCATCTTCTTCTGACAATTTCAAGCGTCTTAAATGTGTTTTATCAACCGAGCCTGCTCTCTGAGTATCATTCTTAAGCTGCCATACGGAATACATTTTGACTGGTCTAGTCTCTTTCTTTGAAGATTCGACAGAACTTTGTTGAGGGGTAAGCTTACCTGCGAGGCCATATAAACCAAAAATTATTGCAATAACAGCAACACCAAGAATAAGTTTCGTACGCACGTTAGTTCCCTAAATTGAAGCTGCGATTCCAAACAATCCACTAACCACAATAGGTGGAGCAAATGGAATTCCATTTTGAGTATATAAAGTAGGTTTAAGTTTTTTAACGATAATGTACATAAGCGCTTCAATGCCCCCTAAGACTAACATCATTACGACTACCAATAAGTAGTAATCAGGGCTAATTAGAATGCTAAAGACACTTGCTAGTTTGACATCACCAGCACCAAAAATGCCGAGTTTCCAAAGCAAGATTCCACAAAATAGCACGATTGCAGGTTGGCAGAAGTACACTTCAGAGTTATAAATAAGAACGGAAATGAACAGTAGTGAACATAACCAGAAAACACTATTGTTCGATATTTTTCTCTCTCGAACATCAATCCAGCAAATATAAACACAAATGGTGGTTATAAATAACCACCATAACAGTATTAACATCTTAAGGTAATCTATACAAATTAGCCGGCTGCGTTAATTTTTGAGGTAATCTTACTCATTGCACCAGTTAGAGCATCACTTAGGCTGCTGTTAAACATTGCTAGAACAATTGCGGAAACCGCTACACCAATGATTGCGTATTCGATCGCAGTAACACCGCGCTCGTCGTTTTTGAAAGAGTAAAATGCGCTTTGAGCGGCAACAAAAGCTTTAGTTAACATGTGTTTTCCCTTTACTAATAAAATTGCATATAACTATAAAAATATATGCATCAAAGATAGTTTGTATTCTATATAACT
>Ga0209379_10002124_pt1 | contig 12298 bp, 4 predicted proteins | sample tdDd001_FD_187124 | JGI IMG/M metagenome (GOLD analysis project Ga0209379, IMG submission 187124) | Marine sediment microbial communities from the Atlantic coast under amendment with organic carbon and nitrate - tdDd00.1 (SPAdes)... | ecosystem: Environmental > Aquatic > Marine > Coastal >...
CCTGCTTGCTTACAAATTAGTTGATCTTCAATAATATCTGCGATACCTGAGATTATAGAATAACTAACAGGTAGTGATGAAGAGCAATTTGTATTGAGTGTGATGACATCTTTTACTTTTGAACTGGCAGGTGTATCTGAGAAAGTAATGCTCTGATTCTTTTTACTGACAGTAATCTCAAAAATAGTCTCAGTGGGATTAAATTCAATATTTCCAGTTTGGGTTACTTTTATCTTAAGAACTCCTGCTTGCGTACAAATTAGTTGATCTTCATTAATATTTGCTGTGCCTGAAATAATAGAATAGCTAACAGGTAGTGATGAAGAGCAGTTTGTTTTGAGTGTGATGATATCATTTACTTTGGCGCTCGAAGGCGCATCTGTAAAAGTAATGCTCTGATTCTTTTTACTGACGGTAATCTCAAAAATGGTTTCAGTAGGGTTAAACTCAATATTTCCAGCTTGAAATGCTTTTATTTTAAGTATGCCTGCTTGCGTACAAATTAGTTGATCTTCATTAATGTCTGCAATACCTGAAATAATAGAATAACTAACAGGTAATGATGAAGAGCAATTTGTATTGAGTGTGATAACATCTTTTACTTTTGAACTTGTAGGTGTATCTGAGAAAGCAATGCTCTGATTCTTTTTACTGACAGTAATCTCAGAAATAATCTCAACAGAGTTGTATTCAATGTTTCCTGCCTGTAAAGCTTTAATTGTTACTACACCCTCTTTATTGAAAGTAATCTTGTTATCATTTATACTTGCATCACCACTCACTATATCAATACTTGTTGCTAGACCAGAACTCGCAGAAGCACCTATTTCTATAACATCTTTTACGTTTACTTTATCTGGTAGTGTATTAAAAGTTATTGTTTGTGTTTTCTTTTCTACTTGAATATTAAAGCTTTTTTCAGATGCTGAAAACTCATCATTCCCTAACTGAGTTGCTTTAACTTCTACGACTCCTTCTTTATTGAAAGTAATCTTGTTTTCGTTAATACTAGCATCACCGCTTATTATATCAAAACTGGTTTCAAGACCAGAACTCGCAGAAGCACCTATTTCTATAACGTCTTTTACGTTTACTTTATCTGGTAGTGTATTAAAAGTTATTGTTTGTGTTTTCTTTTCTACTTGAATATTAAAGCTTTTTTCAGATGCTGAAAACTCATCATTCCCTAACTGAATTGCTTTAATTTCTATGGTTCCTTCCTTGTTGAAAGTAATAGTATTGTCGGAGATGCTAGCGTTTCCACTAATTACATTAAAACTAACATCAAGTCCAGAACTTGCGGTAGCATTCAACAGCAATGCATCCAATACGTATGCCTTTTCTGGACTTGTATTTATAGTGATTGATTGATCTTTTTTTCTTATTGTAACTTTATTGGTTCTGAGATCGAGGCCCTGAAATTCAGGATTGGTCATACTACAGTAGAAGATTCCAGGTTTTGAAAATTGAAACACCCCAGGTTCTTTTTCAGTTACGATTTCACTCCCAATTATATAGTAACTTGGATCAAACCAAGTGAAGGTTGTATTTTTGTCTGCTATTAATACTTCTGAAGAGTAATCTACGGTATAACCTATAAAATTCTCTATTGGTGAAAAGATTTTTTTGGAGGACCTATGGTCTAATCTCGAGAAATTATTCTTTATTTTTTCTAATTCAGAAAAGGGGAACAGATTTTCACGACAATAAAAAGAAATTAAGTTTGAATTTTTACTAATGTCAAGCTCTCTTAGCATGTTGTCATCACAATAAAAATCAATTAGTTTGACGTTATGACTAGGATCAATACTGGTTAGCTTATTATTTCGGCATGTTAATCTAGTTAGTTCAGGAAGGCAACTTATATCAAGCTTAGTTAATTGATTATATCCACAATCTAAAGACCTAAGTTTATTATTCTGACACAAATCTAAATCACTCAGCATGTTATTACTACATACTAAACTTGTGATATTAATAAAGTGTTCAATCCCCGTTAAATCAGCTATTCCTTGATTGCTTACACCTAGTTGTCCTGTGCATAAAGCTGCTTCAGCTTCTGATATTTCATCGTCCTTATTAATATCTAACGATACTTTGCTTAACAGTGCATTCTTAAAATTGGCATCAGGAATATCGATAATACTATTCTTGTTTATAGCAATTGCTTCAGTTTCTAATTCGATTGTTGGGAAAGTGGTATTCGTCATTTTACAGCGAAAAATACCAGTTTGTAAGAATTTGAAAATTCCATCTTCTACTTTACTAATGAAGCTCTCATCAACTATATTATTATCAAGGTCATACCATGTGAAAATTGTATTAACATTACTTACTTCAACTTCACTTGAATATTCTATAATATAACCATCCGTTTCGTTTATTAGCGAAAATAATTTATGCCAAGATGAATAACTAAGATCAGAATAAGAGTCTTTTATTTTCTTTAAGCCTGAAAACAAGAAATTGTTATTATTACATTTTAAATTGCTTAGTGAATTATTTTCACTCAAGGTTAAACTGGTTAGTTTATTGTCATAGCAATAAAGGTCTGTTATTGTTGTATTACTTTCAAGATCTAAACTGCTTAGTTGATTACTGTAACAATATAGAATTTGTAATTTTGTATTGTTCTTTAGATCTAAGCTACTTAGTTTATTGTGAAAACAATAAAGTGCGAAGATTTCAGTATTATCACTCAGATTTATACTGCTTAGTTGATTGTTATTACAGTAGACTGCAAAAATATTTGTAATGTTATTCAGGTTTAAGCTACTTAGTTGATTATTTTCACAATGAAGGTTTGTAATCTTCGTGTTATTGCTCAGATCCAATGTTTTGAGTCTATTTTTTCTACATTCTAGCCTTGTAATTTCTGTATTATTACTAAGATCTAAACTGGTTAATTGATTGTCATCGCACTCAAGGGTAGTAAGTGCTGTATTATTGCTCAAATCTAATTGAGTCAATTGATTGTCATTGCACTTGAGAGTTGTAAGAGCTGTATTTTTGCTGAGGTCTAAACTGGTTAATTGATTATAGTAGCAGGTCAAGTATCTAATTTCGGTATTATTGCCAAGATTTAGACTTCTCAGTTCGTTGCTGAAACAGTGAAGTACTGTAATCTTCAAATTATTACTCAAATCCAAGGATGTTAGTTTATTGTAGCGTAACCAAAGCCCCGTGATATTAACAAAGTGTTCTATTCCTGTTACATCTGTAATTTGACGAGAATCTGCAGAAATAGCTCCGGTATAAGCTTCCGCTTCATCCTCTGATATTTCACTATCACCATTGGTGTTAATATTAGTATTGTCGACCAATGCCTTTTTAAAATTAGCATCCGGTATGTTAATGTTTTGTGCATGTAGTGTGAAAGACACAAAAATGAATAATAAAAGAGTAAAGTTTTTAATCATATTCTTATTTTTCAGGGTCAGGATTATCTTGTTGTGTATTTAACTGAAATGTAAAAATATGAAAAAATGCTTCCGGTCATAATAAATCATAAGGTTATATTGGTAATTATAATATGTTTGGTTTGAATTCTTTGCGAAGGATTTAAAAGAAACATCTTGATTGTATTTAAAAAGGCCCTCTAGTATCTATAATACATCCTCCAAGCAGTAAAAGACATATTAGAGTCACTTCCTAAGTTAAAACAATGACTAAATAAGTGTTTGTATGCAGTAAAAAACATATAACAGGCACTTCGTAAGTACCTGTAAGCAGTAAAAAAGCTATTCGAAGCACTTCCAAAGTCAAAAGAGGAACTAAATAAGTGCTTGATAGAAGATACTGTCTCAGATTTTGTGTAAAGATTATAATTAATAAATTTCATGATCTTTACAAAAACTGTAAGTATGGACAAATCAGACTTAAAAGAACACTTATCGGCCATAAAGAAATCAGGCAAAAACATTCATGATTATATGAATGATTTGTATCAAGAAGGTTTACAAGCCCTCTTGGATACAGAACTAGATGAACATTTGGGGTATGGTAAAAATGAAATAAGCATTTCTGACAATGCCCGAAATGGAAGTAGTAAGAAGACTGTCAAGTCAAAATTAGGAGAATATACTTTATCTATTCCTAGAGATCGATCTGGTAGTTTTCAGCCTCAAATCGTACCCAAACATAAACGTGTAATTGATCAGATTGAAGATCATGTCATAACTCTTTATTCAAAAGGAATGAGTGTGCGTGACATACAAGATGCCATAGAAGATTTATATGGTGTTGATATTGATAAAAGTACCGTATCTCGCTTCACTGATTTATTGCTTCCTAAGATTGAGAAGTGGCGTAATCGACCTTTAGATGAGTTCTATTTTGTTCTCTGGATGGTATCCATATTAAAGTTAAAGAGAACCATCGCCTTGTTAGTAAGTCTGTTTATATCATAATGGGACTCAATAGCGATGGTAGAAAAGAAGTCTTAGGCTTATGGATAGGTAAAGAAGAATGCGTCTCATTTTGGCGCGAGGTTCTCAATGACATCAAAGCAAGAGGAGTCAAAGATATCTTGCTTACAGTAACAGATAACTTAAAAGGATTCACTCAAGCTATCCAAGCATCCTTTAGCAAAGCAAGTACACAAATATGCGTCATTCATATGATTAGGCAAAGTTTCGGATATGTAGCTTATAAGATCAGAAAAACATTTTCTGAAGACCTAAAGATGCTTTATAAAGCTCCTAATAAAGAGATGGCAGAAGAATATCTTGTAAGCCTTGAAGAAAAATGGTTGCATTGTTACCCTTCAGCTTTAAAGCCTTGGCGTACTAATTGGGAGAACTGGACTAATTTCTTTGACTACACACCTGAAATTCGAAGGATAATATACACCACCAATGCAATTGAAAATTTAAATAAAAACATTAGAAAGTACACCAAAAACAAAACTCAATTTCCAGATGATAAATCTGCCATTAAATCAATATATTTAGCATGTCTTAAAGTCTCTAAAACATGGTGCAAACCCATACCTGATTGGGGAGTTATTCTTAATGATTTTCATATGGCATTTCCTGACAGATGTAGCCACATTAAAATTAAATAAAGACATTTACACAAAAATTGAGACACTACCGCTTCCAAATAAAGAACCCCAACAGCTATCCGTTTGGATGCGTGTTGGGGCTTTCACTTTCTTATTCGTTTAATAAGTGAAGTTGAATTATTCAATCTCGCTTTTGGCTTTCTTGTGGTTGGGGTATTGCTGTTTCAATTCCTCATAAATAGGTTTTGCGCCAGGCACATTGCTTTTTGCCGCTTGTTTTACCGAGTTGTAGTATGTTAGGGCTTGCACATAGGCTTCGTTGCCGCATAGAGCAATAGTATCTAACAAAAGACTATTTAGTTCTTGAATTTCGGCATTGTATGGAGCCAAATCATTTCTAGCCTGCATATCAATTTTCCATTCATTCACATCTAGATAGGAGGGAATGAACTCTGGCTTTTGTTGAGCATACATCAGGTTTTTATTTACAAAACTGATGGATTTGTCTCCAAGCTTTAACATAGATTGCTTTTCCGAAGGCGTTAAACTGACGAGGATAGGCCCTAAGGTATCTTTTAGGCTTTTTAGTCCAGCTGCAATTGCTGTCTTTTGTTCTTCACTTAAAACGATTTTAACTTTATTTTCTACACTCATGGTAATCATTTTTTAATTTATAAAAAGTTGATTTATTATGTAATGTATATTAAAGTTAAAAATATTTTTGACTATCTAACAAAATAATGATAATAAAAGAAAATGCTATTTGTTTGTTAGTGATGATATTAAGAATGTTATATTGTTGGATATGGTGAGGAAATCATCAAGAAACTAAACGAGAGATTGAAGAAGTAGTCTCATCGTTTTTAGATATAAAAAATGGCCATCGATAAGTCGATGGCCATTTTCTATTTTATGCGTTTGTGATTCCTTTATTTCTTGATAATCTTACGAGAAAAAGATTCTTTTAAACCTTGAACTTTCATTAAGTACATCCCACTCTTAAAATGGGAAAGGTTCAGCTTCTCAGTGCTCGTAACAGCCTCCTTTTGTAATTTTAAACGACCTTGAAGGTCGAAAATGCGAATGGTTCTTTCTTCATCACGATTAAATTTCACAACCATTTCACTTACTACAGGGTTCGGATAAATTTGAGTTGACGACTCTAAAACATCCTCAATACCAGTAGCAAAATCGACTTGTATTTCTATTGATTTTGCAGCAGCAGCATATTCATCATTCCCTTCTTGTATAGCTTTAATTTCAACTTTTCCTGCCTGATTAAATTGAATTGAGTTCTCAATAATATTGGCACTTCCTTCTACTAATTCAAAACTCACATCAAGCCCAGAACTTGAAGTCGCTTCGAGTTCGATTGTATCGTTTATTTTTACTATTTCTGGTGTGTTTACAAATTCGATGGATTGAGCTCTTTTCTCAACTTGTATTGCTATTGATTTTTCACAAGCGTCATATTCATCATTTCCAGCTTGAATAGCTTTAATTTCAACTCTTCCTGGCTGATTAAATTGAATTGAGTTCCCAATAAGATCGATATTTCCTTCGATTAATTCAAAATCCACATCAAGTCCAGAACTTGAAGCAGCATCGAGTTCTATTACATCGTTTATTTTAACTTTTTCTGGTGTGTTTGCAAAGTCTATTGTCTGAGTTTTTCTACTTACTGTAATTTCAATTATTGCCTCAGAAGCTTTGTATTCATCATTTCCAATTTGAACTGCTTTAACCTTTACAATTCCAGATTTTATGAAGATTAACTCATTCCCATTCATATTAGCTTGGCCAGAAACAAGCTCAAAATTCACATCAAGCCCAGAACTTGCAGTAGCATTTAATTCTATTTCATCATTAACTTTCATGCTTGCAGGCACGTTTGCAAATTCTACTGACTGGATTCTTTTTTCAACTTGTACTTCAATTGTTTTTTCACAAGCTTCAAATTCATCATTACCAGCTTGAGTTGCCTTAATCTCGACAGTTCCTGCCTTGTTAAACTTTACAGTATTTTCAACAATACTCGCATCGCCAGAAATAACATCAAAATGCACTTCTAAGCCAGAACTAGCTTTAGCTGTTATGTCTACAACATCATTTACGTTTACCTGATTTGGAATGTAATCAATTACTATATCTTGCTGTTTCTGATTAATTTTGATTGCACTCGTCGTAATAACGAAATTTGGAAATTCTTTATTAGTCATTTTACAATGATATGTACCAGATTCTAGAAATTTAAAAATACCGTTTTTAAGCTGACTGATTTCTAATTCATTAATATCATAGTGTTTACCATTCTTTAACCAAGTATAAGTTGTTTCACTACCATTAAATTCAGATTCGTCAGAAAAATCAATTTCATATCCTAACTTTCCCCTAACCTCATTAAATACATTAATTTGTCTTATAGAATCAAGCGAATTAATTTTCGTATCGATAAGTTCTGGATTGATGTTTTTAATCTTATTTAAAATAGAAAAAGGTACCTGGTTTTGATCAATATTCAATTTGACCAGCTGTTTATTATCTTTACTTAATACAAAATTGCTTAATTGGTTGTAAGAGCAGTTGAGATCATATAGTTCAATATTTTCTCTTATGTAGAGATTTTCTAGTTTATTATTTGAACAATCCAATTTAACAAGTTTTTTGTTTGAATTGATATTTAAACGTTCTAGTTGATTTTGGCTACATATTAGGGATGTAATGTTAGTAAAATATTCTATGCCCGTAAGATCTGTTATTTCTTTATTACTAATATTAAGTACACCTATGGTAGTGCCTGCTTCGAATTCGGTTATTTTGGAATTGCCATCTTTGTTAATTTGAGAATTATTAATCAGAGCTTTCTTAAAATTGGCATCAGGAATATCTATAATATTTGAGTTGTAAATAGTAATCTTGTGAGTTTTGAGTATTAGATGTGGAAATTCTTCATTTGTCATTTTGCAGTAAAAAGTACCCTCTTTAAGAAATTTAAAAACACCGTTATTAACTTCTTTCACGTATTCTTCATCTACTTCATTACTATTATCGTTGTACCAGGTAAATGATGTTTTTGTACCATTTATTTGCACTTCCGATGAATAATCGATTAAACTATTCTGTTGCTTATTAATAGGAGCAAACATCTTATTGTATGAATAATAATAGAGATTAGAAAAAACTGTTGATAATTCATATAAACGAGAAAATAAGATTGAGTTATTGATGCAATTTAGATAGGCAAGTTTTGAGTTTTTGCTAACATCCAGACTTGTCAATTGATTACTATAGCAATAAAGGGTATGAATTTCTGTGTTCTTGTTTATATCTAAGCTAATTAGATTATTATTACTACACTGAAGAGATGCAAGCTTTAAATTATTGCTAACATCTAACTTCACTAGTTGATTGTTTGAGCAATCCAACTGAACTAATTTTTTGTTTTTCCTTAAATTGAGAATACGGATGTCATTATAAGAGCAATACAAACGTTCAATATTTGTGAAATATTCTATTCCAGTCAGATCTTTTATTTGTCTATCTCTAACATCTAAATAAAAGGTAATTGAAGCTGCTTCACTTTTGGAAATTTCCTTATCTCCATTAATGTTAATCGAAATGTTTTCAACCAGTGCTCTTTTAAAATTAGCATCAGGGATATTAATGTATTGTGCCTTTACAGTGTAGGACAAAATTAAGAATATACTTATGGTAAAGATTCTTGCCATATTTTTTGAATTCAGAAATTGAAACAATTGATTTTATAGTCATTTAACTTTCATGAATCAGATAAGCCTGATTTTATAACTAATACGAATTTATATAATAATTTTGAGTTATTCTTATCGTCTCTAAATACTGTGCTTTTGTTAAGATGCACTAAAAGCCAAAGTGTTCTGGTAGAGTGTTTTCGTTAAGTTTTGAAATTATACATCCAAGCTGTTTGTAGATTATTTTTGTTAGTGTTATATGTTTAGTGTAGCTGTCGTGCTCTTTTATAGTCTAAAACCAATAGACTATCAAAACATTCATTATTTTCTAAGAATATCAGATCAGTATACCCGAAACAGAACATAAATATTAATCCTAGATCAAGAATGGAGCTGTTTTTTTTTCAAAGATGCATATTTGTATGAAGTAAAATGAATTTGTGAAGTAATTCTTTGTCTTTGTTCTAATAATAAATTTAGGCAGTTAGCCGAAATCTGATCGTTAATTACTCAGTGTAATTGAAAAACTGGAGAAGGTGCAGGTCCAATCTGTATTTCGTAAATTTGCAACTCGCCAGATTTTAATAATAGAATTTCTCTTTCCTAGGGATAATTGCCATCTTTGCAGTTGAATTTGTATCAATTACATACTGATACTCTGATTAATTTGAAGATATGTTTTTAAAGAAACTTGACGAACAGCTAACAATCGCTCTTAAACAAGAAGGATTCGAAAAGCCAACACCTATACAAAAGAAAAGTATTGGTAAGATGAAAAGTGGGCGTGATTGTCTATTTATTGCTCCTGAACAATCAGGTAAATCATCTGCTATTGTTATTACCGTTATTCAGCAATTAAAAGAAGCTTATAAGGATGTTCCCAGAGCATTAATCGTTGTGGAAGATAGAGCAAAAGCAGAAGCAATGAAAGAGCAGTTCGACCTGTTATCAGAGGAAACGGACTTACGAATATCAGCAGTTTTTCAAGGTGAGAATATTCTTAAACAAAGAGATAGAGTCTATGCTGGTTGCGATGTACTTATTGGACCAGCTAAATTTCTAAACGAACTCTACTCCAATTCGGGGATGAACTTGAATAGCCTGAGAATGTATATTATTGATGATTCACAAACCGTGTTTAAGCATGAAATTACATCTCAGATAGATCGGTTAACCACGAGTACGCCTGAATGCCAGCGTATTGTTTTCACTACAGAAATGAATGTTAGAATTAAGGATTATGTGGAATATTACATGATTGCTCCCGAAATTGTAAAAATTAAGGAAGAGCCTAACGAAGAAGAAGCTCAGTAAAAGAAAGTTATTTTTGAAAATATAAAAGCCATCGCTCTATTATAGAACGATGGCTTTCTGTTTTTAATGAATTTCTTATTAACAGACGTGAATTTATCTTCAAAAATAAGCTGGAGATAGGCTTGTTGCTGTGTATATAATTGATTATTTGAATTTCCCTATTGAAAGGAATGTGAGCCAGATCGATTGCTTCTATTTTTTTCTAAACGATTGATAATTTTAGATTATAAAACTCTTAAATATGATTAACACAGACTTAAAATTTCACATCCTATATTATTCATTAGTAGAGGTTTTATAAATCACCATAATGAAGAATGTTTCTGATTTGTTGAATATCCTTATTAAAACATTGTTTACGGTAAGTTTGGGTATCGATCTTATGTTTTAAGTCTTAAATCTCACGAACTACGGAAATATTTATGAACATGTTTCTCATAGCAGAAACTATAGGTTCTGAGTTCTATTATTTAAGGTGGGGTTTTATCAAAAAATAGCAATCGCACTTCCCAAATATGTTAAATACAATCGTGTGTGAAATTGATTATTTTAGCTTTTATCTAAAATAATCATTGTTTCAATAGGATATATTGGTTGTTCGTATAAATATTAAAGTAAAATAGGTGTTGCTGTTATAATCCAAATTAAATAATGAAGAATAATTTTTCAATCCTTAAAATGAACTATTTTACAACATGTCCAGTGCTTGGGTTAGTAGTTGAGGTTCAGGTTTTTTGGTGTTGTTTTTGGTTGGATCATTAAAGTTCTGTATTGTTTTTGTGTTTAAATTACTCGTTTATTTAGTTTAGCTACGCACTTATTGGATGTTGTTACATATATGTTTAATATAACTTGACCTGTAGTAAATATAACTCTACTTTTGGATCAAATTATAAAAAAAGGGAATATATCCTTTGTATTTATTATGCAATATCCAAATAGTAACTAAAAAAAAGAAAATTATGAAACTTAAATTTTTATTTCTGGGCTTGTTAGCAATGAATATTGTTGCTTGTGAATCTTACGAAGAGTCTGACTCTGTTGCTGCGATGCGAGAAGCAAGAACAGAATACATTAAAGCACAAACTGCTAGTGAAAATGCTGATGCAGCATATAGAAATGCTCAGGTAAAAATGCAGGAGTTAAATAATGCATTGAAAGAAGCACAGAATGAGGCTCATATTCAGAGAGCTAAAAATGATGTGGAAAAAGCACTTTTAGAGCTAGCTCAAATGAAGTTGCAGATGGAACAAGCTTTAATTAATCAAAAAGGTTATGTTATCTCTGCACGAAATAACGCTTTATCAAATGCTTATAGTCAATATACAACTGCTTATTCAGAGTGGAATTCAAAATCGATTGATGTTTTAGAAAAAAAGGATGACCTTGCTAAAGCAAATATCGATTTGAACACAATGAATACAATTTCGACAGATGAAATTATTCCTTTTTTAGAAAGCGAAGTAGCTATTCTAGAAGCTGAATTGGTGGCAGAACAAGCTGTCTTAGCAGATTATAAAACTTTAGAACCAACTGTTGGTGCAGCAGCACAACTACAAGAGGATAAAGAGTTGGAAATGGCAACTGTTAACGCGGAAGTGGCTAATGTTACTGCGAAACGTAATAAAGATAATGTTGTATATGCGACAGTAGAAACTGAAATGCAAACTTGGGCTGGCGATAATGGCTTGACATTTGCCATAGTTCCTGAAAAAGGTTTAATTCTTAAAGCAGCTGACTTTAACGCACGTAAAGCTACATTGGAAAATGATACGATTGCGCCTTATACTGCTATGATTGCAGCTAAAACAATTTTAGATGCGGCTCTTCCAACGGATGCAGGCTATAATGTGTTAGTTGAAACTTACAATAATGCAAAAGTTGTATTTGATGAAGAGAAAGCAGAGTATAACGCATTTACAGAAGCATTGTTTAATGCTAAAGTTGCTACATTCAATGCGCAGTATATTGCTAATAATACGATGAACACCACTGTTGGTGATCAACTTTCTGCATTAGGAGCTAAGATAGCTGCTCTTAATAATGAAATTACTGAGCTACAAGCTTTGGCATTTGTAATTGATGCTGCTGTTGAAGTTGGTTCTGAGGGTGTTAAAGAACATTTGGAAGGGCTTATTGAAGATAAACAAGAAGAGATTGCTGATTTAGGTGTTGAGATTATCGGTGCTAAAGCTGATGTTGAACATGCTAAAGCTGGTTCTTTTGATTTTGATGGTACTATCAACGAAATGGAGCTTGAAATTGCTGA
>Ga0209379_10002125_pt1 | contig 12298 bp, 14 predicted proteins | sample tdDd001_FD_187124 | JGI IMG/M metagenome (GOLD analysis project Ga0209379, IMG submission 187124) | Marine sediment microbial communities from the Atlantic coast under amendment with organic carbon and nitrate - tdDd00.1 (SPAdes)... | ecosystem: Environmental > Aquatic > Marine > Coastal >...
AAGACATGTTAGACTTTGCATTTAACTTAACAACAACATCTCGTTTAGGATGCCAGATAAAAATGTGTAAAGAATTAGATGGAATTAGAGTAACAATCCCATCAGAAAATAGAAATGTTCAAAGTTAGAAGTTTATTTAGATAATTAAACTAAACAACTGTTAATTAGACAGTTGTTTTTTTATTGCTCTATTTATAAATATATAGTAGACTTAATAAATAATAAAATTTAAAAGGGTGTATTTATGTTATTAAAAAAAGGTGCAATGTTTGGACTTGATGCTCGTATAGCATTAGCTATATTTGGAGCACTGTCAGTAATATCAGGCGCAGCATTATATAGTGCTATTCAAGAAGCTAAAGTGGTTTCATTCTTAACAGAATTAAAAGAAGTAGGAAAAGCAGAGGAACAGTATTTATTAGATACAGGCCAAGAAGTTCCTAAAAATAGTTCAAGTGCTTTTTATTTAATGTCAAAAGAATTAGCTGCCAATGGGGAGTCCGTAAAGAATTGGAAAGGTCCGTATTTATCTTATGATATTACAGGAAATAATTTAGACAGTGAGGAATTCGGCTTTATTGCTTTAGCTCGTTTATTAACTGATGAGTGGGCTGATGGATCTACAATTTTTACTAATGAATCTTGTGTGGTAAATAAAAACTGTGGATTGTGGATTCTTGTTACAGGTGTAACAAATCCTTCTTTGGTTGAGGCCCTTGATACAAAAATAGATGGTTCTGTTGATAACTTAACAGGAAACTTTAGATATAATAAAACAATCGCTACAGGATCACCTTTTATTATACTACTATTTCATAGAAACTCATTAGATCAGCCATAATTACAATAATTATTAGAAATGCAAAAAGAGCAACGATTAATTAAAATCATTGCTCCTTTTTTTGTCGTTAATAATATTTAAGCCGCGTGTGGCAGAGTTTGAATGTCAGCACGTTTAATTGCGTTGGTATCTTTGATCTTATTTTGCAATAGATCGTTAGGCTCATCGGAATGTTCAAGCACTTTACTTAATAATGCTTCCATAGTATTAATGCTAGCATTTAGATTATGGTAATAAAAGAGAGGTTGATAGCTAGTATCATTTTTTTTCTTTATAAAAGAAAATATGCACTCATAGCCATACTCAACTTTAATATCATAAACTTCACTTAATAGTTCAGCGTTATATTCAACATAACGGAATCCTGCTCCTTTATGGCTATTATCATTATTAATAAAGCCAAATTTGTGCAGTATCTTTTTTGATTCATAGTAAGGCGAATCAGATTGAATTATGACAGGAGATCTTTTGTTCGGATCTTTAATAACAAATGCAACATTAGTGTCCGGTACAATATTAGTCCGGAATCTACAATCTAGGCGCTCATTTTCAAAGTCGTCCTGATCTTTCATTTCTGATAGATCATAAATGCGTGAACTTCAAATTCAATAACAAGCTTAGATCCTGTGTCAATAATAGAGCAAGGTTGTTCTAGGAAATAATGAGGTTCACCCTCTTTAGGAATCTCAAGCACGGCAAAGTCTTTGAAATTGTGTCCTGACCTAGTAGTTGTCATGATAAATCCTCCACAGCCAAAATGTACAGGCTAGAATTGGTAATAAATTAGTAAAAGTGGTAAACGAAATCTCCCAGTTATTAACAGGGATGTTATAATAGTAGTTCTGATTATAGTGTCTTATATACTCTATTTCAAGTAAAAAAAATCTAGACTAAATTAAAGTCTAGATTTGTATATCTAATTATATATAGTTTGCAGGATTATTTTGTAGGAACTGGTTTTTCGCCTGAGTAGTCGTAGAAACCTTTACCTGATTTTCTACCTAACCAGCCAGCTTCAACATATTTTCTTAATAATGGAGAAGGGCGGTATTTGTCATCACCTAGTTCTGAGTGTAGAACATTCATAATAGCAAGACATGTATCTAGACCGATAAAGTCAGCTAATGTTAATGGACCCATTGGGTGAGCCGCACCTAATGTTAGTGATGTATCGATTGATTTAACATCAGCAATACCACTATCAAGAACGCAAACTGCTTCATTTAACATAGGAATTAGAATTCTGTTTAAAGTAAAGCCAGGCATATCTTCTGAAATAGCAGTGATTTTACCCATTTTTTGTGATAATTCGTTAATTGTTTTAAATGTTTCTTCTGATGTTGCTAGGCCTTTAATTAGCTCAACAAGTTTCATCATTGGAACTGGGTTCATAAAGTGCATACCCATGAATTTTTCAGGACGGTTAGTGTATGATGCTAAACGAGTAACTGAAATTGAAGATGTGTTTGTAGCAATTAAAGCATCTGCTGAAATGTTTTCTTCGATAGCTGCAAAGATTTTTTCTTTAATAGCTTCGTTTTCTGTAGCTGCTTCAATAACTAGTTCGCAGTCTTTAAAGTCTGCGTAATCAACTGATGTTGCGATATTAGCTAAGATAGCTGCTTTATCAGCTTCAGTAATTTTTTCTTTTTTTACTTGTCTATCTAAGTTTTTAGTAACAGTAGCAATAGCTGCGTCTAAAAATTCTTGCTTAACATCTAATAGTACAACGTTTAAACCAGCTTGTGCTGCAACGTGAGCAATACCATTACCCATTTGACCAGCACCAACGATACCAACTTTTTTAATTTCCATAATCTAATATACCTTATCTTAATTATTATTGTTAAAATTTGATTAACATATTGCAAATAATGGTAAACCATAAAAACCAGAAATAAAAGAAGAAAATGCAAAAAATATACATTACCTTAGGTAGGTGTTGCAAAAAGGTTTTATTAAGCATGTTACTCTCTAATATAAAATTTTTAATAGAAGCACTTGAATATTTTTAGATAAATAATTATAAAAAAACTACCAAATGTAGAATTTTAACATCTTTTTGCAAATCTATTTAAGCTTTGATTAGGCCTAAAAGATGAATTCATTTTATAAAATCTGCTTAAAATGCCTATGCGGATTATTATTACCTTAAGGGGTTAGTTATGCTAAAAGCTGAAAGTATCATCACTGCTATTGAAACTGCTGTAACATTTACGCCAGAGCGATTAGGCGGGTTGTATTCTCTTGATTTTACTAATAAAGATGGAGAACATAGTGCTTACCTAGTAGATAGTTATAAGAAAGTTTCTTATAACTCAATCTGTGATCTTTCTATAACTTTATTAAAAAAGGAAAGTCAGTCGTTCAAAGGTATTGATTTTGACAAAGATAAAATTTATTTATCTGACTTCGAGTCGTACTATAAGCAAGTTTTTAATGCTAGTGTAAAAGGTGAAATCCTTATAGCTAATAAAAATATTTTAGAAATGTCATCGTGTGATGTTATAGCCTGGCGATATCATTTTGGAGTATTATTGGCATTTATAGATTCTAACGGAGATTGGATTTTGACCTTTTTGAAATCACTTGAAAAAGATCACCCCTTTAGACGTCACTATAAAGAAGTTCCAAGTGCTGAAAACATTGCTTAGTTGAAATAGTAGCAATATTAGCGAAGCATAAATGCATAAGCTCTTTGATAGAAATATTGAAGAGCTTTTATTTTTTGTCTTGTTTTTTATAGGGCTTAGGTAAGTTTTGTCTTGAATTTTGGCAGATAAATTATTATAACTGTATCTTACCAGTAAAGTTTACCGTTTATTTTTAATAGAGAATTCGTATGAGTTTTAAAATAGTAAGTTTAAAAAAACAAGAAGAAGAACAAAGAGAGAAGAGAAATATAACTCTTGGTTTGCTTAAAGACTGTACAGATCTTCATATTGATGAAAAAACTAAATACTTAACCATCTCAAAAGGTAGTGATATTGAATCATTGCAACTTGATTGGTCTAATCAAATATCAGGTAAGAATTTACTGGTATTAAGTTCTCGTTTTAATCATGTAGGCAGTTTTGATGAACTTAATTTTTTTGATAACTCTTTATATTATGACTATTACGGATTTATTGATAAAGAAAAGGGTGTTTTTACTAATATAGAGAGAAATGCAACAAGGGGTTCTGATGTAACTATCAATGACTGCTCAGCAGCATTTTGGATTAGTTGCCAATCAGGAATTGCTACTGTTGTGGTTGCTGTAAAAACTAGAAAGTTAGGCAATCCTTGGCTTGTAGGAATGTATTTATCTTCTAAAGTTGAATGTCTTTGTGATCTACGTGATAAATATCTGGATGCTTTTCCCAAGAGGAGATCTTCTTATAAAATTAAATAATTAAGATTCGTTTGTATTATATTTTAAATGAGGATTCAAGTATGCCTTTTGATTATGCAAACTCCATTGAGCAAGAAACAGAAAGAACTAAAAATATTTTAGATATCATCAATAGCTTAAAAACTTGTACGCATATTGAGCTTGATTCTACAAATAACCAGCTAGAATTAGCAACAGGCTATGATAAATTATTTATTCCAGTTGATAGAGTTGAAGAAGCTTCAGATACTAATGTTTTGGAGTTAAGTGAACTTTTAAATAATGAACATTATTATAGTAGTATAAAGCTAAAGCACGATTCTAACTTGTATACCAACTGCGGTTTTTTTGGACATAATGGCTTTAAATATACTAGTTTTGAATCTAAGTTTAGTAAAAAAGACAAAGAGGTTAAGTTAGAAGACTGTAAGGCAGTCTTTTGGGTTTTACAGAACTCTGATGAATGTTCTGTGATGATAATTTCAAAGTCAGATAATAAAGAAAAACGATGGTTTGCTACATTAATAACGTCAAAGAATGGTTCAAAAATGCATGTTGTTTATGCTGAAGAAATGTCTGAAGAAATTTAGATGTTTTTTGATGTAACTTCAATAACATTTTTTGAGAAGGAATTCACCATGAAACAAAAGACTGTGATGGATTACATCAGGATGAAGGCTGGAATTAGCCATAGGGATTTAAAAACTAAGGGAAATATTAGCTTTGGCAAGGGAAGTTTGAAGTATTTAGATATTCAGCCTTGTAAAGCAGCTTTAATTAGTGATGAACAGTTTTTCTCTATACCTTTTTTTGATAGAAGAGAGGTTCTGGGATATCCCGTAGTTGTGGCCTCAGATTCAGATACTAAGGAAGTTTTTTTAGGGTTTATAATGGCAGCGACAAGAGGTGCTCCCAATTGGCTATTACTTTATTTTAATGAATTTAATTATCAAGGTGAGTCTAACTGCTTAAAAGTTTTTGATTCATTAGGAGCTGATGACTTAATGCCAGAAATAAGAAGCAGAATTAACTCTGAAAATGAGATTTCCTCTACAGAAATGGAGATGCAGCATAAAAAAGAGCAAATATGTTCTCGTAGTGTAGAACAAGCATTTGGTAATAATGTTGTAAAATTTCCTGGTTAGCGAAAAAGATCATAGGCCCTTTAGTAGAAATACTAAGGGGCTTTTGTTTTTTAGCTCGTTAATATATTATAATTTAATCTAAAACCGTGACATTATCTTTTTGTATAATTAATTCTAATTGTCTCTTCTTTAAACTAAATTACAATAGGTAATTGGCTAGTATATTTATTTTTTTATCTTTGGTACACACTCTTATAGGATAGTGTTATGTTTGATAAACCATGGGTTTGGTTAGTTATTATTATTTTATTTCTGCTCCTTTGGAGAGTTTTATATCGATTAACTTTATTTGAGTTAAAAAAACAGCCCGCAAATAGCGGGCTTAATTTTTTATTGTTCGATATGTTTGCGCATTAAATCTATTGCGCATTTTAAATAGGGGAAAATCATTATAAGTATAGCTATTGGACCAACAATAGTTAGTCCAAATATAGCTAGCCATTCCTTATCGGCTAAAGATACGTTCATAATGTTTAGCCATCTGTTAAATATACCCATAAATGAAATATTTAACAGACTCATTGTATTTAAGATGCGCCAAATGATAGCTATTTCAAAAATAGATAATAAAGCTAATTGGGATCTATTGCTTTCGACTTTTAAAATTCCCAGCATAATTAAAGTTAGATATTGAAAACTTAACAGGAGTTCCAACGAAGGTAGAAAGTCTTGAGTGTTTTGGTTTAAGATACCCAACTCGGCAATATATATCGCAATGTGTACTAAGACGATCACTGCTAGCATTGTAATAATGGGGGGCATCAGAGTTTCGTATGTTATAAAAGAAGTCTTTTAAAGTTTGCATAGAATCTTCCTTGAATAGGCAAGTAGGTTATTTATAAATATAGTGCTGTTTTTTTATTGAAGTCAACGGTAGCTAATCAATATTCTAAAATATAGAAAAATAATTAGATGAAAAATATTAAATGCTAAATTTAAGGCTTTTTAAAGCTTTTTATCTTGTTTAGGGGGTAAAAGGTGCTTAAAATGTAAAAAAATGCTTAAAAATGGCTAAAAAAATAGTAATTTCTTTGCAAGGGGTATAAAATTGTGATATTATTTTACGGTATTCAGATATTCTAACACATATATATAAACTTAAAAATTATTAAGACAATGTTTATCTAAAATTAAATATTGCACATTAGAATATTGATATTAATTTTCATTTAAATAAGGAATGAGAGATGACAACAGAAAATATGCAGCAAGATTATTCAGCTGATTCGATTAAGGTTCTTAAAGGCCTTGATGCGGTTAGAAAACGTCCAGGTATGTACATTGGTGATACAGATGATGGATCTGGTCTTCACCACATGGTATACGAGGTTTCAGATAACGCGATTGATGAATCATTAGCCGGTTACTGTGACAAAGTTGAAGTTATTATTAATGAAGATGGTTCAGTTTCTGTAACAGATAACGGTCGTGGTATTCCAGTAGGTATTCACCCTGAAGAAGGTGTTTCAGCAGCTGAAGTTATTATGACTCAATTGCATGCAGGTGGTAAATTCGACCAAAATTCATATAAAGTATCTGGTGGTTTGCACGGTGTTGGTGTTTCAGTTGTTAACGCATTATCTGTAAAATTAGTTTTAGAAATTAAACGTGAAGGTAAAGTTTGGTATCAAGAGTATAAAGATGGCGAACCTGTTGCTCCTCTTGAAGCTATTGGTGATACTGAAGGAACAGGTACAAAGGTTACTTTCTACCCATCTCCAGAAACATTTACACACATTGAATTTGACTTTGAGATTCTTAAGAAAAGATACCGTGAATTAGCATTCTTAAACTCAGGTGTTTACATTGAACTAAGAGATGAACGTCCTGAAGAAATTCTAAAAGAAGTATTCCATTACGAGGGAGGTGTTAGAGAGTATGTTAAATATATTGACAAAAACAGATCTTCGCTAATCCCTGAACCTATATACTTTAATTCAGAAAAAGATGAAATTGGAGTTGAAGCATCTCTACAATGGAACGATGGTTATGCAGAAAATGTTTACCCATTCACAAACAACATTCCACAAAGAGATGGTGGTACACACATTCAAGGTTTTAGAGCTGCTTTAACAAGAGCTATTAATAGTTATGCAGGCGAATCTGGTCTTCTTAAAAAGCATAAAGTTGCGTCTTTAACTGGTGAAGATTGCCGTGAAGGTTTAACTTGTGTTCTTTCGGTTAAAGTTCCTGATCCTAAGTTCAGTTCTCAAACAAAAGATAAATTAGTTTCTTCAGAAGTTAGAGGTGTTGTTGAAACACTTATGTCAGAAGCTATTAAAGAATTCTTTGAAGAAAACCCTAAAGAAGCTTCAATGATTGTTGAAAAATCAGTTGAATCTACAAGAGCTCGTGAAGCTGCTAGAAAAGCAAGAGAGCTAACTAGACGTAAAACTACTTTAGATATTGCAAACCTACCTGGTAAGCTAGCTGATTGTTCAAGTAAAAAAGCAGAAGAATGTGAACTATATATTGTTGAGGGTGACTCAGCTGGTGGTTCTGCTAAGCAGGGACGTGAAAGAAGATTCCAAGCAATTCTTCCTCTAAAAGGTAAAATTTTAAACGTTGAGAGAGTTAGATTTGATAGAATTCTACAATCTCAAGAAGTTGGTACAATTGTAACAGCTTTAGGTACAGGTATTGGTAAAGAAGATTTTAACTTAGAAAAACTAAGATATCACAAAATCGTAATCATGACCGATGCCGACGACGATGGTGAACATATTACAACATTACTATTAACATTCTTCTATCGTCAAATGCCTGAAGTTGTTGAAAAAGGCCACTTATATATTGCTCAGTCTCCTTTATACCGTGTAGTTAGAGGTAAAAAAGAAATATTTATGAGAGATGACGCTGCTTTAAATGAATACCTTGCAAATGATGGTACATCAAATGATGCTGTATTAACTCTTGAATCAGGTGAGCAAAGAACAGGTATGGATCTACGTCATAGTTTTGATGAGGCGGTTAAAATGCAAGAGCTTATTGCAGTTCTATCAAAAAGACTTCCAGAAAACTTATTCTATGGTCTTTTAGGTTCAAAAGCTACAGAAGAAGATCTTAAAGTTGAAGAAAATGCAAAGAGAATTGCCGAAAAATGCTTATTTGTTGTAAACGAAGGTTTAGAAGAAATTGAAAGATGGGACTATACAATTTTAGATGAAGGAACATTCTCAATTAAAATTGAAAGAAATGTTGGCGGAGTTCATGAAGAGCATATCATTGACAAAGCAATTCTTGAAAGACAAACATATAAAGACTTCTTAAAATACGCTGATTTATTAAGTGATATCGTAAGTAATTCTAAGTTTGTATCAAAACATGTTGATAAAGAGGTACATACTCCTAAAGCATTTATTGATGCAGTATTAGAAGAAGGTCGTTATGGTATCTCTATTAACCGATACAAAGGTTTGGGTGAAATGAACCCTGATCAGCTATGGGAAACAACACTAAACCCAGATAATAGAACAATGTTAAGAGTTGACATTCAAGATGCTCAAAAAGCTGATGAAACATTCTCAACATTAATGGGTGATGTAGTTGAGCCAAGACGTGACTTTATTCAAGAAAATGCTTTAAATGTTAAATACTTAGACTTTTAATTAAAAGCAAAATATAACTAGCAACTCTAATTATAATAGGGTTGCTTTTTTATTAAAAAAGAGACCTTTTTAGGGGTCTCTTTAGGTATGATTGTTAAAATTATCATATCGATATTATTTAGCTCGTTATCTAATGCTTATAATTATTAAAGCTAGCGGTACAGCAGCTGATGCAAAAGAAAGAGCGACAGCCTTGCCAGTGTTTTTAATGTTTTTTATTAAAAAGTGAAAAGCAATTGTAAAAATTAAAGTTATTACGATAGTTGTTATTATAACTGGGCTAAATAAATATATAATAAATTTCAATAGCGCAAGATATTCCATGCCAACTCCATTTTTATGCTTATATGTATTGCACTTCTTTTATGGGTTGTATTAAAAGTTAAAAAAATCAAATACTTGTTGAATGTGGTTCTGTGTATAAATAGATGGGTAGTTTAAAATAAAAAGCTTTACCATTGTTGGCTTATAGTATTAGTGATTTTTTTACAATGTGAGTATTTAAAAAACAAGGGATTACCTACTTTTTTGAAGAAAGTACTAGATTTTTTATTTAAAATAGTGTAGAAACTAAATACATTTGCGTATAACGCTTATTACTTTTATTTTATTTTTACTTGATATTAGATGGATATTATGGAAAAGAAAACTAAAACTTTAACTGTTGTTTTTGCTTATATTATTACAGCACTTTTTTTAATTGGCGCGGTGGTAGCTAAATTCAACTTTAATAATGATACTTACGGATTGACAATTTTTTGTAGCTTTGTAGCTGTTGTAGTTGCATTGTACTTTTCAGAAACATTGGCTTTAAATACAAAGAGAGTGTTTAATACGTTGAAATCATGGTGTTTCAATATTTTATTTGCGGTTTACTGTTTATTTGGAACAACATTTAACATAGTTAGCTTGGCTTACATGGGAAAAAAATATCAAAGATTCTTTTTATTAGGGATTTTAGGAAGTATAGGGCTGTTTTATGGTTCAATTGAATTTTTAGCTAGCTATGGAAATGTTAGTGGGGTTGCAGAAGTTTCAAACTTTGGTATGGTTACTGCGGTATTTTTTGTTCTTTACACTATTTACAAGTCGGTTCAATATGTAATAAATGCAGGTATTAAATACATTTATCAGAAAAAAGGTTTTATTCGAGAAAAAACGGTTTCATTTGCTAAAGATGTGCTGTATTTAGTTACAGTAGCTTTGAAGTTAACCATTCCGGTTAGCTATGTTACATTACTATTCGGGATTTTGTATCTTAAAGGTGAAGAAGGGACGTTAGTTGTTTCTGCCTTATTATTAGCAGGGTTAGCATCATACATTATAGTTAGTTGTTTACAAGGGCTTTATGAATCAAGAACAATTATTGCTCAAACAATTAAGTATGAGCTAAAAGTTATGTTACATACTTATAATATTGAATTTAATCTTAGCACTGATGGTGTTCAAAATGTTAAAGAGTTTACACAAAGTTATTCAAATGAAATACGTATTGATCAAAGTAGGCAGCTTAGCCAATATGGAGATTATGCAGGTTTAACAGTAAAAGGAATATCGTCTAAAAATATACATGATAATTTAATAGAATATACAGATTCTATAAATGATAGTTATTCAATAATTAATATAGCAGCGTAAAAAAATATAACACCTAAAATTAATAAAAAAGTTATAATACGAAGCGATAATTGATTGTTTTTTAATGCGTCACAGAGATAACGATAAAAGTTCCTCCGGCAAATAGCCGGGGGTCTTTTTTTGTTTGTTTTACATGCTTTTTAAAATAAGAAAAGCCAAAAGGCAGCCTGTTGGCTGCCTTAGGTGTCGAAGTTAGACTATAACAAGAGTGCCATAGTCTATGGCTAGTGCACTACAGGCTAGTAGTGCAAAAGCGAATATAGCGGCAGAACCTGAAATAAACTTAATTCCTTTTTGATAGCTAGGAGTGTTCATAACTCCCAGCATGCCGAAGACTCCACATATTAGAAAAAAATAGATTAGTAGTATGTCGATTTGGCCAGAAAAGTAAGTTTCTAAAATAGCGTTTAGCATGGTGTTTCTCCAAATAGGGCTTAAGACAATGTCTTCAAAAATAGGTAATAAATCTTGTACTTATTTATAGAGCTTGCTGATAGTTAAAAACTGACAAAAAATAAGAGCTTTCTGTCGAAAACTCTTAAGTTATTGAATATTAAAAACTACATATTGTCAGAAGTTAGTTTATTTTTACCTGACGTCTTAGATGTATACATTAGTTGGTCAGCTTTTTCTATTAGTTCAATGCTTGAAATATAGCTTTTTTTATTTAAATGATAAAGGCCCATGCTTAATGTTACATTGTATTCGCGCTCTTTAAAATAATCTTCAACTCTTTGACGGATTCTTTCACCTACTTGCTGAGAATGATCAAATGCTGTTTTGGGTAAAATAAGAGTGAATTCTTCGCCGCCATATCTAGCTGTTAAATCTTCACGGCGTGCGCAAAGTTGTAGAATTGTTGCGATTTCTTTTAAAACACGGTCACCTTCTGGGTGTCCAAAATTATCATTAACCTTTTTAAAGTTATCTAAATCAAACATTATTAAAGCAAGTTCAGTTTCTGTTTGTAGTTTGTCATCTAAGTATTCATTTAGTTTGCGTTTAAAGCTAGCTTGATCAAATAATCCTGTTAAGCCGTCTTTAGTCGCAACTGTAGTTAAATGATTTAGCTTTTGCTCTTCAATAACTGTGCAGTAATTTAGATGTTTAGTTACATTTTCTAAATAATCATGTGTAGCAACACTTAAACCAACATCTCGGCCTAATTTAGCTTGTAAATCTTTACGGTGTTGTAAAATACCTTCCCATAATGATTTTGAGTGTAAAGCAGAAAAGCTTTTATAAGTTAATGCGTATAAAATATCGCAATAAAAATGATCTTTACGAGATTGATATAGCTTTTCAACAATGCTGATTTCTCTAGCATTAAGGTTTCTGTCTCCAGCTAGAGCGCACACTAAACGAATGTCCAACTCTGGGCTAGACATTACACTTTCTAAATCTCTTTGAATAAATTCTTTTTTTGTTTGATCTATACTTTTTCTCATACTTTTTATTGTATATTATTTTTTGACAAATTTCTATAATTTTGTTAAGATAAAGTATAGAATTTTTTATAATTTTACCAAAAAACTAAGAAAAATAATGCAACAATATTATGTAGAACCACATTTAGCCAAGGCTAGCTTTGATAAAAAAGACTTTTATAGCGCAATTTTAATAATGGCGTTAGTGGTTTTTTCTTGCTTTTTATTCTTCAGAAAAACAAAAAATAACCATGTAAAAATTATCG
>Ga0209379_10002128_pt1 | contig 12291 bp, 13 predicted proteins | sample tdDd001_FD_187124 | JGI IMG/M metagenome (GOLD analysis project Ga0209379, IMG submission 187124) | Marine sediment microbial communities from the Atlantic coast under amendment with organic carbon and nitrate - tdDd00.1 (SPAdes)... | ecosystem: Environmental > Aquatic > Marine > Coastal >...
ATGACAGCAGCAAACATTCTTTTTGCCTTATTAAGCTTATTCGGTGTTTTCTTAATGTTTAAGCTTAAGAAAAATGGTTTCTATCTATACTCAGTCGTTAATCTATTCTGGATGCTCGTTCCTATCTATTTTATAGGAATGGAAGTTGGTATGATGATGCTTGGAGTTGGAGCATTATTTACAATACTTTTCATTATCCTCTATGCTGTCAACTTAAAACATATGGAGTAATTTCAATACGCATAAAAGAAGAAAGGCTGTCCAACAAGACAGCCTTTTTTTTATATCCTCTAAATTGATTTTGATCGTATAACCATTAATTTGTCTCTTGTCATTTCCTTCATTGAATAAGGTATTCCTCCTACTCCAATTCCGGATGCATCTCTACCTCCAAATGGCATCCAATCTACACGAAAGGCTGTGTGATCATTCACCATGACTGCTGAAGCATTCAATTGGTTTACAGCGTCCAATGCCTTATCGATATCTTTAGTAAATATTGAAGCCTGAAATGCCAGATCTAAGCCATTACTTCGGTCGATAGCATCTTGTAATTTTGAATAAGTATAGATACAAGCAACTGGTCCAAAAACTTCCAGTTTTGAAACTTTAGATTCCTCCGAAGGATTTAATAAGACTGTTGGCAAATAACAAGTTTCCTGGCATTTGTGACCTCCACTCAATAATTGAGCTCCCTCTTCTATGGCTTCAGTCACCCAATCATGAACTCTCGTCTGTTCCCAGGAATCAATTAAAGGACCTACTTCGGTGAAAGGATCCAAAGGATCACCAACTTTCAATGATTTAGCATAAGCCACTAACTTCTCACTAAACTCATTAATGATAGACTCATGCACATATATTCTTTGAACTGAAACACAAACCTGACCAGCATGATAAAAAGCACCCTTCCCTAATAAGGAAACCGCCTCATCGATATCAGTATCCGGCTGGACGATAACAGGAGCGGATCCACCATGCTCCATGGCACAATGTGTTCCTGGAGCCAGTTTTGAACGTAAAGCCCATCCCACCTCAGCCGAACCTATAAATGAAAAATAATTCACCCGGCTATCCTTTACCATAAGCTCAGCATTCTCACGATTACACACAACCACCTCAGCCCAATCATCAGGTAAACCGGCCTCTTTCATCATTTTCACCAACTCAATTGCAGACATTGGGGTACTACTTGCAGGCTTTATAATAACCGGACAACCAACAGCAAAAGCCGGAATAATTTGATGCACGGCTAAATTCAAAGGATGATTAAATGCTGAAATACTCAAAACAACACCAATAGGTTCGGGCATGGTAAAAGCCATGCGATTAAGAGAAGCTGCAGTCATTCCCATAGGAACCTGCTCACCTTTAATCTGAGCCATATATTCAATGGCTAATTGAACGCCATTAATCGCACGCAGAATCTCAACCTTAGAATCCTGATAGGGCTTCCCACCTTCTGATGCAGCTATTTTGGTTAATTCTTCGACGCGATTTTCCATCAACTTCTTTGTACGTTCAAGAATCCCTATTCGTTCATAGGGTTTTAACCATCTCGATCTGTCTTGAAAAAGAGCATAGGCTTTAGCCATTTTTTCTTCCACAATATGGCTATCCATCAAGGGAATTTCCTGAAGTAATTGGCCATTAAAAGGTGATTTCACTTTTATACTTGTCATCTTAGGTATTTTTTGATTTTGTAATCCCCAAAATACAAGAATTCGAAACCAATATCAACAAGTATTCTTTACTTTTGCACGAATTTTTAGTTTATCACCCATCACATCAATCAAATGAAATATCTAGCACAGAATTTAAAATATCTTCGCCTTAGAAAACGATTATCTCAAAGTAAGCTCTCTTTCAAAATAGGTGTCGGAGCATCATCTATATCAGCCTACGAGAAAAAGAGATCAACACCTAAGCTGGAAACCCTTCTTAAATTCACTAAATTCTTCAATCGAAATCTTGATGAATTAGTTTTGACCGATATTAATGCCTTAGATCGAGAGAAACTTCAAGACACCAAAGGTGATAAACTTAGAATTCTACCAATTGTTGTAGATGAGCAAAATGATGAAATGATAACTCTGGTGCCTGTAAAAGCTGCTGCTGGATATTTAAATGGCTATTCTGACACCGAATTTATTAGCGAGTTGCCCAACTTTAGAATGCCATTTGCTGAACTCTCGGAAAATAAAAGCTATCGTGCTTTTCAAATTGAAGGTGAGAGTATGTTGCCAATTCCTGCTGGAGCTTATATCATCTGCGAATATGCACAAGATTGGGAACTTATTCGAGATGGTTCTTGTCATGTTGTAGTTAGCTCTGAAGATGGCATTGTGTACAAACGAATTCAAAAGGATATCGATAATAATCAGTTTATTCTTCATTCTGATAATACGGAATACTCTAGTTTCGAAATTGGCTTAAATCAGGTTCTGGAAGTATGGAAAGCTTTAGGTTATGTCTGTTTTGACCTACCTCGTGCGGATAAGTAAGATTAATACTTTCACAATCAAATCATCAGAAAGCCTTGTTTAATATTTAAAACAAGATTAAAATCATATTCCAGGGGTATCATTATTCTAAAAATTTAGATTACTTTCGCCCAACTTAAACTCATTCTAAATAATTTCATTCTGATAAAATGGGAAACTCAGGAATATCAACAAATCTTAAAGGGGTATTATTTGCATGCCTCACGGCATTTCTATGGGGTTTTCTACCTATATTTTTAAAAATATCACTTAAATACCTCGATCCAAATTCCATTGTTTGGTTTCGATTTACTTTTGCCGCTGGCGTTCTCTTTATTTACTATCTATTTACAGATAGAGAACAACTTAAAATTTTCAGACGCCCACCTGTTCTGCTTGTAATAGCCGCTTTAGCATTGGGATTAAACTATATTGGTTTTCTGCAAGGAGTGAACTATACAAGTCCCAGCAATGCCCAAATCATTATCCAAACGGGTCCAATCCTCTTGGCTTTGGTCGGGTTTATAGTTTATAAAGAAAGATTGAATATTAAACAAATAGGTGGCTTTGCTATTGCGGGTATTGGTCTAATTCTTTTCTACCAAAATCAACTACAGGGTTTTCTTCACGATCCACAAGCTTTTAATAAAGGCTTTTTATGGATTGAGATTGGAGCTGTAGCTTGGGTACTTTATGCAGCATTGCAAAAGAAATTGGTCCAGAAACATCCTGCACAAACGCTGAATATGTTTCTGTATGGTCTTCCTGCTTTGCTTTATGTGCCAACTGTTGATTTTCCTGCTTTCACAGAACTAAGTTTTCCAACTTGGCTAATTGTTATATTCCTAGGTGTGAATACACTTGTAGCATATGGAGCTTTAGCTTTTGCTTTTAAATACACCGAAGCCTATAAAGTGAGTATTATTGTCACTTTGAATCCTATTATCACATTGATCACAATGGCTGTTCTTTCAAGTCTTCAGGTAGATTGGATCAAAACAGAAAATTTGGACCTTGTCTCAATGATTGGAGCAGTTTGTGTTATTGGAGGAGCAGTAATTGCTGTCTTCTTTGCTAAAGCTAATAAAGTCGCTAAAGCTTAAATTGCAATTTAAGAATCATAATTTGTATGTTCTTCATCATTAGGATCGATATGCAATGTCGCAGAATAGGAATGTTCTATCGCTATTTGATTTTCGATATAATCCACAATTTCGTGAGCTTCTCGAATTGTCATATCAGGCGGTAAACAAATATGAAAAGTGATTTCATTGTGATCACCATATGAATGAACATGAAAATGATGTGGGTATAAATTTTCTGGGTAGCAGCGCTTACACGTTAATTTCAATTTATCAATGATATCTTTAGAGGGACTTTCTCCCAATAGGGTATAAATTGAATCCCTAATTATTTCATAAGCAGCATAACCAATTAACAAAGCAACAATTAGTCCTAGAACACCATCTATCCACCAAAAGTATTTTCCTAAAAAGATACCTGCCAAAATAATCAAAGACGATATCGCATCGCTTCTATGATGCCAGCCATCAGCTTTCAGCACCTTTGAATCGGATTTTTTCGCACCCCAAAATGCAAACTGAGCAAGAAGTTCCTTCAAAATAACAGAAGCGATCATGACATAAATTGCCAAACTGCCAAACATAGAGCTTTCTCTATTTTTTAGTGCGCCATACGATTCTAAGATAAAATCGAACGCAACAAGCAAAAGCATTATACCAATAACAAAAGCCGCAATTAAATCAGCTCGACCATGACCGAAAGGATGATCTTTATCGGCTGGTTTCTTTGAAAATTTTGCTCCTAATAATACAATAACTGAGCTTAAGCTATCAGACAAAGTATGCCAGGCATCAGCCATAATCGCAATAGATCCTGTAACAATACCAGCCCAATACTTAAGAGCAAATAATAAGACATTGGCAATAATTGAAAGAACACCTTCAACATAGGGTAAATTCGACTTGTCCAATTTTTTTAACATCTTACTCATAATCTTCTGAATCTGATTCTACGATAGCATCTAGTACTTTAATTTAGGCTTCCAGTTTTTTATCGATGGTATGCAGAGTAGAACTGGCTAGCTTGGTACCATCTTCTTTATCAATATACAAATCAATTCGACCAAGAGCGATTCCTGCCCAGCCAACTTGATTGATTACGACTTCTTCTCCATCTAAATTACGAACACGAGTCGCAGTTTCCAACAAAGTATGAGAATGCCCACCTAAAATAACATCAATTCCACTGGTTTCTTTGGCTAATTTCAAATCGCACATCCCACCAGTATTGCTGGAATATCCAATATGAGATAAACATATAACAAGATCACATTTTTCCTTTTCTTTAAGAATAGGAACAATCTTTTCAGCCATATAAATGGGGTCAATATACTCAACACCTTCACAATTTTTACTTGAAACAAGTCCGTCCAATTCAACGCCTAAGCCAAATATCCCGATCTTAATTCCTCCCTTATTAAAAATTTTATAGGCTTGTACCTTTCCTTCAAGTTCTGTACCAGTAAAATCGTAATTTGAATTGATGAATGGAAAATTCATATGCTTCATCTGAGAAGAAATACCAACCAAACCATTATCAAATTCATGATTCCCAATCGTTCCAGCATCGTAGCCCATCTTAGACATCAATTTCAATTCTGCCTCACCCTTAAAAAAATTGAAATAAGGAGTCCCTTGATAAATATCACCACAATCGAGCAATAAAGAATGCTCTTCTTCAGCTCTGATTTTTTTAACCAGAGCATTAATACGAGCGAAACCGCCCAAACCTGGATGTTTAGGATCGGTATCGGGAAAAGGATCGATATGAGAGTGCATATCATTGGTATGCAAAAGGCTTATTTTAGTCAGTTTATTGTCCGCTGCTTTTGAGCTTAAAGTATAACCACCTAATCCTAAAAACAGTCCTCCCATTCCTAGTTTCTTAAAAAATTCTCTTCTACTGCTCATAGTATACCCTCCCATCTAATTCTGCATTAATACCTACACCAGACTTATATAAAACCTTAGCATGATTGATAATTGCTTCTCGTAGTTTCATATGCATGTGACGAAAATTCTCTCTTTTATCAAATGAATTCATACCATCGCCCCCATTTACAAGATAGTCGATACTGATAATATGGTATATCTTATTTAAATCCAGATTTTGTCCCCCAACTTTAACGTCAACAGCCAAATCACCTCTAATCCCCATTTTAACACCAGATACGCCTTCACCATCTCTCGTTGCGATATACTTTAACACATTCTGAAGATCAGAACCTTTCATCCCAACAATGACAAGTTTATTTTCAAAAGGAAGAAGTTCAAATAACTTACCCGTTGTAATATTCCCTTTGGGAAGACTGGTTCGCAAGCCCCCATTATTAATAATAGCTATATCAACTTTATGACCCAATTTGTTATCTACACAATATTTATTGCCTATTGCCAACATTGCATCTGCAATATAATTGCTTAATAAAGATTCAGGTCTGCCCGACATCATAGCTTCCTTTGTTACCGAAACCAACTGATTCATTTGAGAATCCAAACCAACTTTATAGTGGTTGATCATATTTGTAAAACCTGTATCCTGAAGAGCTTGATGATCCAGACTAGAATCAATACTTTGATTTGAATCAAAAACTCCAACTTGTTGTGGAGTTTGAGTATTACAAGCAATTGCTATAAGCAAGCAAATCACCAACAATAAACGACTTAACTGTTTTTGCATCCTTTAAGAAAAATAAAATACTTAAATATCTTTATATAGAGAGCAAAAATAGAAAAATCATTCTGAATGAAAGCATAAACAACATAATTCCTTAGCTAAAAATCAAAAGTTAATTGGATGACTTCATCAGGCTTTACTTGATTTGAAATTCCTAATCCCAGAAGACGGACACTATCGTTCAATTCAAGCTCATCGAGCAGTTGAAAGGACAAATGAAGTATTTCATCGTAAGTACTTATTTCCTGTAATACGGTGCGAGAACGGGTTATCTGTTCAAAGTTACTGTACTTAATCTTAAGGCTAATGGTACGTCCTTTAAATTTAGTCCTTTGTAGCCGTCCATGAAGGTCTAATGTCGCTTCTTCAAGCTTCGTTTTAAGCTCTCCTTTATTTCTGATATCATCGAGAAAGGTATTCTCGGTACTTACCGATTTTCTGATACGATTAGGATTCACATCTCTATTGTCAATACCTCGAGAAATATTATAGTAATAAGCTCCATTTTTCCCAAAGAGACGAGTCAAGTCCAATAAAGAACGCTTTTTTAAATCTTTACCATGAAAAATTCCAATTTGATGCATCTTTTCAGCCGTTACTTTCCCCACACCAAAAAACTTCTCGATACTTAATTTCTCAATAAAAGATTCCACCATTTTGGGTTTTATAACAAACAAACCATCTGGCTTTTGATAATCTGAAGCAATTTTAGCTAGAAACTTATTGACAGAAATACCTGCAGACGCGGTTAGGCCTGTTTCTTCTTTTACTCGTCGTTTAATATCTTCTGCAATTGCTGTGGCAGAAGGTAATCCCATTTTGTTGTGGCTAACATCAAGAAAAGCCTCATCAATAGAAAGAGGCTCAACCAAATCTGTATAATCATGAAAAATTGTCATGATCTGGTCCGATATCTCTTTATATCGTGAATGACGTGACTTCACAAAAATTAGATGCGGACATCGTTTCAAAGCCATTTTTGATGGCATAGCAGATCGTACACCAAATTTTCTGGCTTCATAACTAGCTGCCGCAACAACGCCTCTATCTCCACTTCCACCAACAGCTATCGCTTTCCCTTTGAGTTCAGGATTATCTCTTTGCTCAACCGAAGCGAAAAAAGCATCCATATCAATATGAATTATTTTCCTGATTATATCTTCACTCATAATGCCCGCAAGATCTGAATTAATTGAGCTATATTCAATAATATTGTCTTAATTTTGCATGACATTATTCTAGGATAGTTTATTCAATCCTAATTTTAATAATCAGATATTCATTTTCCGGTTCAATCCATAAAAGTCAATTTAGTGTCACAAATAAAAGATCTTACAACAGGGCGAATATTTCCTCAAATATTAAAACTTGCCATTCCTATCATTGCGACTTCATTTGTACAAATGGCGTATAATATGACTGATATGGCTTGGTTAGGTCGTGTGGGAAGTGAAACCGTTAGTGCTGTAGGTATAGCTCTTTACTTAGTTTGGTTAGGATCTTCTGTCATGTTCATCACAAAAATCGGGGCTGAAGTTTGTATCTCTCAATCAATTGGACGGAAAAATATGGAGGATGCCAAAGCTTTTACACGAAATGCTTTCGGGTTATCCTTCCTTATTTCCATTGGATTTGGCTTTTTAGTCTGGTTATTTACTGGCCCTATTGTTAATCTCTTTCAGATTGAAAGTGATTTCGTCAACCAAACAGCTTTTGTCTATTTAAGGATTGTAGCTATCGGTATGCCTTTTACCTTTTCGAACATCACACTTTCGGGTATATACAATGGAACAGGAAATACAAAAGCACCCTTCTATGTTAATGCAGCGGGCTTAATTCTGAATATGATACTCGATCCAATTCTAATTTTTGGATGGGGAGGTATTCCTGCAATGGGTGCTGAAGGTGCTGGTATAGCAACAGTTGTTTCTCAAATTCTAGTATTTGGTTTGTTTATATTACTCCTTAAAGGGAAAAATAACCCACTTAACACCAAGCAGTATTTAGGCAAAATACAAAAGCAATTTTTAAAACCAATCATCAAAATTGGCGGTCCTGTAGCACTTCAATCAACTTGTTTTGCATTACTTGCCATGTTACTTGCACGCGTAATGAATAATATTGCTCAAGGCGATAGCATCCCTTTTTCGGTACAATCTATCGGTGCACAAGTTGAAGCACTTTCTTGGATGACAGCCTTAGGGTTTTCATCTGCTTTAGGATCCTTTACAGGACAAAACTATGGTGCCAAACGTTGGGATCGAATTCAAAAAGGTTTCTTCATCACACTTGGTATTGCATCTACATTAGGTCTTTTAAGTACAGCCTTGTTTTACTTTTTCGGAGCAGAAGTTTTTAGTTTGTTCATTAAACAAAGTGAACCTGCTGTGCTAAGAATGGGAATCGTCTACTTGATGATTCTTAGTTTCTCCCAGGTCTTTATGAGTATCGAGATTACTGCAACGGGTGCCTTTAATGGTATTGGTAAGGCCATGCCTCCAACAATAATTGGCATAATTGGAAATGTTCTTCGTATACCATTTGCCTTTATTTTAGCCTATAGTCTTATTGATATCTTACCTCTTTTTTCAGAATATATAAATGAAGATTCTGTGCCTGTAACAGGTGTTTGGTGGGGAATTACCATAACAAGTATTTTAAAAGGCTGTTTTCTGTTTTTTGGATTTATAATTGTATTAGTTCGTCATCCTGAAAACGATCAAGAACTACCATTCCAAAAGAAATGGATTAATCTCCTTCCTAGTAGATTAAGACAACAAGCTGCTGTCATACCACCTATTGATCAGGAAATAAATGAGGAAACAGAATCAAATTTATAAATGGGATCGAATACCATCCATTAGAAACTTTAAGCATGCTGAAAAGAGAGATTAAAATAACCGAAGATGGTTCTCACACCATATTTATTCCAGAGCTTAACGAGCATTATCATTCGACACATGGTGCTATTCAAGAAGCTATGCATGTGTATATCAATACTGGCTTACAATTTTCAGATAAGAATCCTATTCATATTTTAGAAATTGGTTTTGGTACAGGTCTCAATGCTTACCTCTCACTTGTATCAGCTGAAAACAACAATAAAACTATTATTTATCACAGTTTGGAGCGTTATCCTGTAGAAAAAGAGCAGCTTGAAGTTCTTAATTACCCGGATCAAGTTGATTTCGAAGACAAAAGCCTATTTAATAAACTGCATGAAGCTGAATGGAATCAAACAAATAAAATTTCCAATAATTTCTCTCTGAAAAAGATTAATGGGGACTTAAAACAAATAGACTTCAAGGATAAATATGATCTGATATATTTTGATGCTTTTGCACCTGATATTCAACCAGAACTATGGACTGAGACGATATTTAGGAAGCTTTATCACTGTTTAAATCCTAATGCCATATTAGTGACCTACTGTTCAAAAGGTATTGTAAAAAGAGCGCTACGAGCATCGGGTTTTGAAGTTAAAAGACTAGCTGGCCCTCCAGGGAAACATCATATTTTAAGAGCTACAAAAATTGAAAATTTCGATTTTGAAAATAATGCCGAGTAATCTTAAAAAAAACTTAAAAAAGTAAGCCATTACTCGCATTCTTGGAGAAAACTATTAACTTAGAGCTTTGATTTTTCAAAGAGATATAATCAACTGAAAAACAAGAAAATAACTAAATATTGATAATTCTCAAAACTAACTAGAGGCTATTCTATTGTAAGTATTTTAGAATCTGCATTTTGAAAACTCCTTGTTATTTTTGAGATGAATAATTTTGAATCGATGAAATATACTGAAGAACAAGATAAGGTAAGCTATTGCCTTGGTTTAAGCATTGCAAGCAACCTAATTACATCAGGTGTTAAAACTATAAGTACTGAGCCATTTGTTGAAGCTCTTGAAGCTGCATTTAATGGTAAAATGCCAGAATTGTCTCCAGAAGAAGCGAATGGTATTCTACAGGAGTTTTTCGGAAAAATGCAAGAAGAGCAGGCTGGACAAGCTATAGGTGAAGGAAAAGCTTTTCTTGAAGCGAATAAGAAAAATGAAGGCGTAATTGAATTGGAAAGTGGTCTTCAATACCAAATCATTACTGAGGGTAATGGAGCTATTCCAAAAGCGACTGATAGCGTAAAATGTCACTACCACGGAACATTGATTAACGGAACTATTTTCGATAGCTCGGTAGATCGCGGTGAACCAGCAACATTCCCGGTAAATGGTGTAATTGCAGGATGGGTAGAAGCACTTCAATTGATGCCTCTTGGATCAAAATGGAAGCTATTTGTACCATCGAACCTTGCTTATGGTGCACAAGGAGCTGGTAACCTAATCGGCCCACACACAACTCTTATGTTTGAAGTAGAGTTATTAGAGATCGTATAATTTTTTTTACAGATAAACTAAATATTCAAAACAATGAAATTAAAAGCATTAACTCTAGCATTAGGACTAGGCGTATTCGCATTTAGCTCTTGCGACAAGAAAGTAGATACTAACATGGCTTTGAACACAACTGTTGATTCTGTAAGCTATAGTATCGGTGCTAGTTTCGGTGGAAACTTATTACAAAACAGCTTGAAAGAGGTAAATCAAGATGCTCTTTTAGCAGGTTTAAACGCTGCTTTAGCTAAAGAAGATCTAAGAATCGAGCCTCGTGCTGGTGGAGCAATGATCAATAAATTCATCAAAGAACTTAAAGCTAAAGCTGGTGAAGAAAATAAAGTTTTAGGTGAGAAGTTTCTTGAAGAAAACAAAGGGAAAGACGGTGTTGTAACAACTGAAAGCGGACTTCAATATAAGATTTTGGCTGCTGGAACCGGTGCAATTCCAACTAAAGATCAGCAAGTAAAAGTTCACTACCGTGGAACAACAATCGATGGTAATGAATTTGATTCATCTTATAAAGCTGGTAAACCTGCAACTTTCTTACCTTCTCGAGTAATTGCTGGATGGACTGAGGCACTTCAATTGATGCCTGTTGGTTCTAAGTGGGAACTTTATATTCCTTCTACATTAGCCTATGGTCCTCGTGGAGCAGGTGCTAATATTGGACCAAACTCGACTTTAATTTTCGAAGTTGAACTTCTTGAAATTGTTGCTGCAGCAGTTCCTGCTAAATAATAATTTTTAGGACTAAATTTACTATTGAGGAATCTGTTTCAACAGATCTCTCTTAAAGATATTCCCTTTTCGATTTATTTCGGAAAGGGATTTTTTTTCTCTTTTGCGAGTACAATTCTTTTCTTAGCTTTGTAGGCTGATTGAATGGAGAATATTTGATTTAAGCGATGTAAACTATAGGATAACAAATCACTAGTTTTCAAGTCATCAAACTCATAATCAAAGCGTCGAAACAAGAAGTTATTTTGAATAATTCCCATCAGGGAAAGACATTTTGAAAGAAAATGAGTACTTTCAATCTTCAATTTTAAAGAATAAAAATTAATAAAAATCAAAGATATGTTACAAGCAGAAATTCATACAGAAAAAGGCCTAATGAAGGTGGAGTTCTTCGAGCAAGACGCCCCTACAACAGTTCAAAATTTTGTTACTCTTTCAGAAAAAGGATTTTACGATGGACTAACTTTTCACCGTGTCATTCCAAACTTTGTTATTCAAGGTGGATGTCCTGATGGAACAGGTGCAGGTGGACCTGGTCACACTATCAAATGTGAATTAACTGGTGGTAACCAATTCCACGACAGAGGTGTTCTATCTATGGCTCACGCTGGTAGAAATACTGGTGGATCACAATTTTTCATTTGCCACAGTCGCGAAAACACAGCTCATTTAGATCGTCAGCACACTTGTTTTGGAAAAGTTGTAGAAGGTCTTGAAGTAATCGACCTAATTAAAGGTGGTGATGAAATCGAGAAGATTGTAATCATCAGAGAGTAATTCTGACTTAAGAAAATTTACAATAATCAACATTAGTAAACACTTACTAAGCAAAAGATATTTATATGAATTTTGAAATTAACGGTAAGGTTATCCTAAAAGAGGATACTCAACAAATAAGCGATCGTTTTAAGAAAAGAG
>Ga0209379_10002129_pt1 | contig 12287 bp, 8 predicted proteins | sample tdDd001_FD_187124 | JGI IMG/M metagenome (GOLD analysis project Ga0209379, IMG submission 187124) | Marine sediment microbial communities from the Atlantic coast under amendment with organic carbon and nitrate - tdDd00.1 (SPAdes)... | ecosystem: Environmental > Aquatic > Marine > Coastal >...
TCAGGAAATGAACGACTTTGTAGACTTAAGTTTTGAACTTTCGTTTAAATATTTAAATCCAGCTATGATCTTATCTGATGGTGTTATTGGCCAGATGATGGAAAAAGTTGAATTGTCAGACTTTAAACCACGTTGGACTGCTGAAGAGATTGAGAAAATTTCTGGATCTTGGGCAACAACTGGTAAGAAAAAAGGTATCAAGCGTAGAATTTCAACATCTCTAGACCTTGATTCAGCTAAGCAGGAAATTTTCAACCACAAATTGCAAGCGAAATACCGCGCAATGGAGGAGAACGAAGTTCGTTTCGAGAAAATCGATTGTGACGATGCTGATTACCTATTCGTAGCTTACGGTTCAAGTGCTCGTATTTGTCAAAAAGCTATCGAAATTGCACGTGCAAAAGGCATTAAAGTTGGTTTGCTACGTCCTATAACTCTTTTCCCTTACCCAACTAAGCAAATCCAAGAGATGCTAGGTCAGGTAAAAGGAATCCTTTCAGTAGAAATGAGTGCCGGTCAAATGGTCGAAGATGTTCGTTTGGCAGTTGAAGGTAAAGTGCCAGTTGAGCATTACGGTCGTTACGGTGGAATCATTCCTACTCCTGATGAAGTAGTTGAAGCATTAGAACAAAATTTTTTAGGAGAATAAGTTATGACAGCAACAACAGAACTTAAAAATATAATTAGCGAAGAGAACTTGATCTATAAAAAGACTCCAGTTCTTTTAGATAACGAAATGCACTACTGCCCTGGTTGTACTCATGGTGTAATCCACAAGGCAATTGCTGAAGTTATTGAAGATATGGATATTCAGGAAGAGACAATTGGTGTTTCTCCAGTAGGATGTTCAGTATTAGCATACAATTATTTAGATATCGATTGGCAACAAGCTGCTCACGGTCGTGCTCCTGCATTGGCTACAGCAACAACGCGTTTGATGCCTGAGAAATATGTATTTACTTACCAGGGTGATGGTGATTTAGCATCTATCGGTTGTGCAGAGATTATGCACGCTTGTAACCGTGGCGAAAACATCGTTGTATTCTTCGTGAACAATGGTATTTACGGTATGACTGGTGGTCAAATGGCTCCAACAACTCTTGAGGGACAAGTAACTGCAACATCTCCTTATGGTCGTGATTGTCAGACTACAGGTTTCCCAATGAAGATTTCTGAAATGGTGGCTTTATTACCAGGAACCCGTTACGTAACTCGTCAGTCAGCAGAAACAGCAGGTGCTGTACGTAAACTGAAGAAAGCAATTCGTAAAGGATTTGAAAATACCAGAGAGAATAAGGGTATTTCATTTATCGAGATTGTTGGTACTTGTAGTTCAGGATGGAAACAAACTCCTGTACAGTCTAACGAGTGGATGAAAGAAAATATGTTCCCATATTACCCACTTGGTACATTAAAAGACGAGTAAATTTCATTAGGGGTAGAGCTAGATTAACTTTATGGTAGATTATTTAGAAAAATCAACGATCTATCCCATAATCGATTAAAACTTTAAAAAAATGACTGAAGAAATTATAATTGCAGGATTCGGTGGTCAAGGTGTACTTTCAATGGGTAAGATTCTTGCTTACTCAGGAATTATGCAAGATCAGGAAGTATCATGGATGCCATCATACGGACCTGAAATGCGTGGAGGTACAGCTAACGTAACTGTAATCCTTAGCGACAACCGTATTAGTTCACCCGTATTGAAGAAATTTGATACAGCTATTATTCTTAACCAACAATCAATGGATAAGTTTGAAGCGGATATCAAGCCAGGTGGAACTTTATTATATGATCCAAACGGTATCACACGTCACCCAGAAAGAAAAGATATCAATATCTTTAAGATTCCTGGAGCGGCATTAGCTACTGAGATGGGTAACCCTAAAACTTTCAACATGATTATTATGGGTGGTTTCCTTAAAGTGAAGCCTATCGTAAAAATCGAGAATGTTCAGAAAGGTCTTGAGAAATCATTACCAGAGCGTCACCATAAATTGATTCCTTTAAATATTGAAGCAATTCAAAAAGGAATTGAGAATGTTGAAACTGTAATATCTCTATAGAGAAACAAGAACAACAACAAATACTATCCAATTAAGCTAAAGGGCAATCCGTAAGGATTGCCCTTTTTCTGTGCTCCAATTTGTTTTCCACAGATCTTACTGATTATCGCAGATTTTAATAAGTCCTTTACTGGTGCGCCATTAGTAATGTTGCTCATTTTGGTAGTGAGCTCGGTGTGTTCGGTTCGCGTTCTGTAAAAACTAGAATCACACACACGATAAAATAGTGAGTTAGCAGTGATATCAAAAAATGGCTAGCTCTTTAATTTAAGAGCTAGCCATTCTTGTGCCTTATTCTTTCTATAGATTATAGCTTAAAGAAGCTGTAGTCCATATATTGTAGCATGGTTTGTGCCTCCTTATGCTTGGCTATTTCAGCCTTCCATTTGTTTGAGTTGAGGTCGAAAATTAAACTCTGAGTCGAATCAACAAAGCCAAAGCCATTGTTGTAGGTGAAGTAGGCATAGCCTTTCTGAGATTTGTTCAGAAGATTCTTTCCAATGGTGAAATCACTGGCATCAATTCCCATTTGTGGTAGAAGGGTTGTAGCTAAATCAGGTTGACAGCCATATTTTTCAAACTTAATCCCTTTCTCTTTAAGGCAACCACCTAACCAAAGCATTGGTATTTTATATTTGTCAACATCACTTGGTACATAGTTACCAACGTATCGAGAGCCATGATCAGCCAATAAAATGACCAATGTATTATCCCAGCTAGGAAGTTTCTTTAATCTGCTGATAAACTCACCCAAGCACTTGTCTGTGTAATAAGCCGAGTTCATAAATAAGCTATTTTCATCCTTCCCTTGAATAGCTGTTTCCATCGGGACATCAAAAGGTTCGTGGCTACTTAGAGTCAAACAAGCTTTAAAGAAAGGTTGCTTCTCTAGTTTAATATCATGGTATAATCTATCGAATAAGAATTCATCATGCACACCCCATTTCGACGTGTTCAACTCACTTGGGAAATCGTCCATCGAGATGGTATTGTTGAAACCTGCATTTGATAGATAGGAATTCATACTGGCAAAATGAAGATCGCCACCATAGTAGAACTTACTGTTATAGCCTTCTTTTTTCAGCGTTTTGCACAAGCTAGGTAAGTTCTGTACTTTCTTATGGAATTCGATAACTGGTTTCTGTGGTAATGATGGAAAACCAGAGAAAATACCTACGGTCCCAATCTTAGTTCTGTCGCCTATTCCGTAGAAATTGGTAAACATGACCCCTTCATCTGACAAGGCATGGAAGTTGGGTGTTACCCCTTTTTTGCCTCCAAGTTCTTCAATAATCGCAGAGGTGAAACTTTCCAATACAATAAGAACAATATTAGGATTCTTGCTTGTAAGAATACTGTCCTGATCGATACTCTGAGTCGCAAGCATATTCTTAAATCTTAGTTGCGCTTCATCATCCTTAATAAGCTTAAGTCGCTTGTTCTTCTTAAGTTTCTTTAACGAGTATGAGAAGTTCCAAATTGGATTAACCGCCAAAAGATTGGCGTAGGTGTTTGATGAATGATAAACAAATCCAACATTCATTGGTGCGATACCTAAACCACCTCTAACAGGAATAATCATACTTGCTGTTATCAGCAACATTAGGGGTGAAAACTTCAGTTTTGTTGGGACAATAGCATCGAGCTTTTTAATTAAAAAGTGATTGAATAATTTAAAGCCAAGTGCAAACATGGCAATATAGATCCCCAATAGAAGAATATAGGTTGAAGTTGCTGTTGATGCTGCAGCTTCTTTGGGCGTTTTTAAATAGCTTAAAATGGTGCCATCTGCATGGAAACCCCAGTTGCGGAATAATTCGAAGTTTGGAACAGCAATGCTTAAGCTCACAAGCATAAGTACGCCATAGAGTATTTGAAATAGAAGCTTCAATTTCTTACCGGGTATGGTAATGCTAAGGCTCAGAATTAAACCCGTCAGCATAAGAATGTAGCCTGTGATCGAAACATCGTGATATAGCCCATAGGTGAACGACAGGATGATCTCACCAATACTAAGCAGGCTGGTCTGAGAATACTGATATATTGAAAATGCAAAGCGAATGAATATCATGAAGGCGATCCATGAAAGTGCTGCTGCAAGGAAAAATTTTAATCTCTGTTTCATACTTTAAATATAGAATCTAAGAAATTGAATTATTTAAAAATTGCAATTATAGCCATAACTAAAATTGAAAGGCTACCCCAAGTTACTAGCTTCCATTTCCAATCCTTTTCAGTAATTGGATTATCTAGTTTTATAAACTTAAAACGAGCTAATATTTTATAAATGATATAACCGAAAAATAGTCCAATAGCAGTACCTACGATAATATCTCCAGGGTAATGCACACCCAGATAAATTCTGGAGTAGGATACAAGAACAGCCCATGAAAATAAGAACAGGCTTAGTTTTCTATTGCGGAAAAGTAAACTGACGAAGCTTGCTAAGCCAAATACATTGGCTGCATGTGATGAGGCAAAACCATATTTGCCACCCGTGTAACCATTTACAATATGAACTAAGTGTGATATTTCCGGAGATCGACTAGGTCGAAAGCGCTGAAATGTTGGTTTTAAAATGCCCGAAGCCATTTGGTCACAGCAGGTAATGACTAGTGCAATTGCAACGACTAGATACAAACAGTTTTTCCAACCATATGTGCGATAAATCTGAACAATAATTGCCAGATAAAAAACAGCCCAAACCAATTTCCCAGAAATAAGGTACATGAACGAATCGAAAAAAGGTGAGTGGAAGCTATTTAGGAATAGTAGTAATTCCTGATCTAATTGGTTAAGTGTTTCAAGCATAAATGTGTTGTATGTAGAATACCTCTAGTATGAGGTTTCTTGTTTGAAATTTTAAAAACGATTGTAAAAATAGTGATTATCCTTACAAAAGTTGAATTTTAGATAAATTGAATAATTAAAATAAGTTATTCTTTGAATGATAGGCATGACTTATTAGATTCAACTTGTGTTTTGTAATGTTCTATATAGCCTGTTTAAGCGAGTCGTTCATGGTTTTTATCGTGCCACATATTGTTTCATCCAATAAATTTGATTTGAGTTGTAAATAGAATTAAAATTGTAAACGAAATCGAATATTATATTTAATTTCGATGTACATAAAATTTACGATTGTTGTTCTTTGTGATGTCGATATGTTTTGTTGCTTTAAAAGAATAGCATTTAACCAATTAATTCAAAAAAAATAAAGATGATTAGAAAACTGTTTCTATCGCTTCTGTTTGTAAGTGCTATTGCAATTGGAAGCTTTGCTCAAACTGGGAAAATTAAGTTTGAGGAGTATGATCTTGATAATGGCTTACATGTCATTCTTCAGCAGGATCATACAACGCCAAATATTGTTATTTCAGTGATGTACCATGTTGGATCGAAAAATGAAAGCCCGGAATTAACCGGCTTTGCTCACTTTTTTGAGCACTTGATGTTTGAAGGAACTGAAAATATTCCACGTTTCCAGTACGATAAATATGTTTCGAGAGCGGGTGGCTCTTTAAATGCAAACACATCAAGCGATAGAACATACTATTACGAGATGTTGCCTTCTAATCAATTGGCTTTAGGTCTTTGGTTGGAGTCTGAAAGAATGATGCATGCAAAAGTAGAGGAAATTGGAATCAAGACTCAGAAAGGTGTTGTTATTCAGGAGAAAAAGCAAAGCTATGACAACAAACCTTATGGTCAGATTTTACCAGAAACAATGGCTCACGCTTATACTGACCACCCTTACAAATGGATTCCTATCGGAGATGAAGAGCATATTCGCAATGCAAAAACAGAAGACTTTGTGAACTTTTATAAAGAGTTCTATGTACCAAACAATGCTGTTTTAACTATTTGTGGTGATTTTAAAACCGAAGAGGCTAAGAAATTGATCAGCGATTATTTTACTGCAATTCCTAAAGGAACAAAAGAAATTTACCGTCCGAATATTATTGAGCCTATTAAAACGGCTGAAGTAAGAGACACGGTTTACGATAACATTCAGTTACCTGCTATTATTCAGGCTTACCATATTCCTGCTATGGGAACTAAGGATTATTATGCTGCTAGTATGTTGGCTAAGCTAATGAGTGATGGTAAAAGTTCAAGAATGAACAAATCATTGGTTGAAGAGAAGCAATTGGCTTTACAAATGATTGCTATGCCGATGCCAAACGAAGATCCAGGTTTGACCTTAGCTTTTGGTATTCCAAACATGGGAGTTGACCTAAAGGTATTAGAAGACGAAATGAATAAGGAATTTGTTCGAGTTCAAGAAGAACTAATTTCTGATAAAGAGTATCAGAAACTACGTAACAAAATCGAAAACGAATTGGTTAGTTCAAACTCGACAATTGCACGTCGTGCTGAGAATTTAGCAACAGCTTATACGTATTATAAGGATACGCAAAGAGTAAACCAAGAGTTAGATAAATTTTTCACTGTAACTCGTGAGGATATTCGTGAAGTAGCAAAGAAATATTTCACGCCTAAAAATCGTGTTGTTCTTTACTATTTGCCAAAAACAAAATAAGACGTTACAGAAATTAATATGAGTCGAATTTGAAAGACTCAATTTTATAGGGATAGACTTTGGTCTAAACACATAAATTGTAAAAAATGAAAAAACTAAGTAAATTTTTATACATACTTGTTGCTATTTGTATGGTAACATCTGTTCACGCACAGGTGGATAGAACAAAAGCTCCAGCTGCAGGTCCTGCACCTAAAGTTCAGTTGGGCGACTACGACACATTTACCTTGAAAAATGGTTTGAAAGTATTGGTCGTTGAAAACCATAAACTTCCAAAAGTTAATTTTTCGTTGAATTTAAATAACGACCCTATTGTTGAAGGTGATAAAACGGGTTTTACCTCTTTTGCAGGGGAGTTGATTGGAACAGGAACAACAACTAAAAACTATGCTCAGATTTCAGAAGAGATTGATTTTATTGGTGCTCATTTAAGAACTTCGGCTTCAGGTGCAAGTGCGAGTGGTTTGTCTCGTTATAAAGAGCAAATTATGGCAATGATGGCAGATGTTATTTTGAACCCATCTTTTCCACAAGACGAATTTGATAAAATTGTAAAGCAATCTTTATCAGGATTAGAATCATCGAAAAATGATCCAAACTCAATTGCTTCTAATATGAGAAGTCGTATTGTTTATGGAGCTAATCACCCTTATGGTGATGTGATGACTAAAGCGACAGTTGAGAATATTAAAGTTGAAGATTGTAAAAATTACTACAATACTTACTTTAAGCCTAATGTTGCTGTTCTTGCTATTGTTGGTGATATCACAACAAAAGAAGCTAAAAAAATGGTGAAGAAATATTTCGGGAAATGGGAAAAAGGAGACGTTCCTACAATGAAATACGATATGCCTGCTAAGATGGAAGGAAAACGTGTTGTGTTGGCAAATAAAGATGCTGCATCTCAATCCTTAATCCAAATTATTAACACATTCGAATTGAAGAAAGGAAATCCTGATGTGATTCCTGCAAAAGTAATGAATGCGATGTTGGGTTCAGGTTTCTCTGGCTTATTATTCAAAAATCTTCGCGAAGATAAAGCTTATACTTATGGAGCTTACTCAAGTATTTCGGATGATAAATTGGTTGCATATTTCAGAACAACATCGAATGTTAAAGCTGCTGTTACTGATAGCGCTTTTGTTCAAATGGTGGTAGAAATGAATCGTATTCGTGATAATAAATTGACTCAAGATCATTTGAATATGACAAAAGCTGCTATGGCAGGTGATTTTGCTAGAGCTCTTGAAAGACCTTCAACGATTGCTAGTTTCGCTATGTCTATCGAGCGCAATAACTTACCAGCTGACTATTATGCAACTTATTTAGAGAAATTGGATAAGGTGAGCCTGGAGGATATCCAAGCTATGGCTAAGAAGTATATTGATCCGAACAATGCTGTTTATTTAGTTGTTGGTGATAAAAAATACAAAGAGAAATTATCAAAACTAAGTTCTGAAGGTGTTGTTGAGGAATACGATTACAAAGGCGATATCGTAAAAGAAGACCCTAACGCTATTCCAGAAGGTTTGACTGCCGAGGCTGTTGTTGAGAATTATATCAAAGCAATCGGTGGGAGAGAGAAGCTTGAAAGTATTAAAGATATGAGTGTGAAAGGCGAAATGAAAATGGGACCTATGAGCATTAATGTTGAACAAGCTTATAAGAATAACACGATGTTTGCAATGTCTATGGTTATGAATGGACAGGTTTTGCAAGCGATTAAATATAACGGTACTTCAGCAAAGGTTATGGCTCAAGGTCAGGAAAATCAAGCTAATGCTGAACAATTGAAAGGATTTAAGATGCAAGCTAATATGTTTGCTGAGCTGGATCTTGAAGGCTTAGGTTTTTCTTCGAAATTGGTAGGTACTGAGAAAGTTGATGGTAAGAAAACATTTAAACTTGAAGTTGTAGGTACTGATGGAATTACAAAGTATGATTTCTATTGTGCAACTACAGGATTAAAGCTAAAAACAGTAGCTCAACAAAATGGTGCAACTGTGACGATGCTTTACAATGACTATAAAGATGTTGAAGGATTGAAATTTCCTTTTTCAACAATAACACAAATGGGACCACAAGAAATGCCTTTAACTATTACTAGTTTAGAGCTTAATAAGAATATTAATGATGAATTGTTCAACTAATAACTGAACAGAGTAGAATGAAATGGCCACCTTGAGTGGCCATTTTTTTTGTTCTATGATGCTTGAATTAATCTTTTGAAAAGAGGTTTTATGCTTTGTAATACCGGTTAACACTGCTTTGTAGCGAAAATTTCAATTTTTTTTTAAGACTGCTTGGTGGTTTGTAAATTGTTTCTACCTTTGCGCACCGATTCAGGAGCGTAATTAGTGGTTAGTTAAACGTAATGATAGAATCGATTGTTTCAATATGATTATAAGGATTTAGGGTTAAATTCGTATTGAAAATTAATTTTGGGTTAGAAGAAAAAGGCAGGTGGGGACCTGCCTTTTTCGTTTTTAAAAGAATTCCATTCGTCTCTTTATTCTTCTTTTTCCGGAGACATATATTTATAAACGATACCTGCAAGAATTGCTCCAGCTATAGGTGCCAACCAGAATAGCCAAAGTTGTCCCATCGCCCAATCTCCAACAAAAAAAGCCTGACTAGTACTTCTTGCTGGATTTACAGACGTGTTTGTCACAGGAATACTTATTAAATGAATAAGGGTTAAACCTAAACCTATAGCTAAGCCTGCAAAGCCTTTTGGGGCTTTCGAATGAGTTGCTCCAAGTATGATCATTAGAAACATGAATGTCATTACAAATTCACAAACTAATGCAGCAAGCATGCTGTAACCTCCTGGTGAATGCTCTGCAAAACCGTTGGATGCAAATCCACCCATTTCGAATCCTGACTTACCAGATGCTATAAGATAAAGAATACCTGCACCAGCTATACCACCCAGTACCTGAGCAGCTATATAGGGAAGTAACTCTTTTTTATCGAATCTACCACCAATCCATAGTCCAACGGATACAGCAGGATTCAAATGACATCCCGAAATGTGTCCAATAGCGTAAACCATGGTCAAAACGGTCAAACCAAAAGCGATGGCCACACCTACAAAACCAATTCCTAATTCAGGATAAGCCGCCGCCAGTACTGCACTACCACAGCCTCCCAGCACCAACCAAAGTGTTCCGATAAATTCTGCAATTAACTTCTTCATAGTTTGTTTATTAAGATTAATAATTGAATTATTTATTGATGTGTAATTTTGTTTTAGAATTCGACCATTAGACCGATCGAGGGCAGTATTGTCCCGGAACCATTCTCAATCTCACGAGTTTTATAGGCAAGTGAATTGTTGGGATCTTCAATTGGATTTCCAGCAACATCTCTTTCTACATCCAGGTAAGGCTGCGTTTTTGCTTTGAAATTATAGATGTTTTGAATATCTAGATAAGCATTAATAGACCATTTCTTGAAATACCATTTTTTGTCGAGTCTAATATCCATTGAATGTGCTGTTGGATTTCGTTTTTGATTTAAGCGATTCCAGTCAAGTTGCCCCGATTGCGCAACATCCCAAATCACCTTTTGTGCAGACAATTCAAGATTATAAGGCGTATAAGGTGCAGGTCCCAGAAGTCTGAACTTCATTCCGAATTCCCAATTTTTATTGAATTTCTTTCCCGCTGTTAAGTTTAAAATATGCTTGTTGTCCCAAGCCGAAGGGATGTAAATACCATTTTTATCTTTAAATTCACTTCGAACCCAGGTATATGAGATGATACCATAAATTGATGTGCTGAGTTTTTGCTGAAGAAGTAGTTCTATACCGTAAGAACGACCTTTCGATATCGATTTAGCAGCCTCATTACCAATTACACCAAAATCACCTCCCAAATTGGCAAGAGATATACTATCTGCTAACAAAAAGGGGTAGTTCTTATACGTTTTATAGAAAGCCTCTATACTTATTTTAGAATATTGTGTTGGATTAAAATCTAAGCCACTTACTAAATGCTTTGATTCGATATAGGTAATTTTATTGTTTTTATTCACCAATATGTTGTTATTATCGCGATATCCCATTACTGTATAGGCTGGTAGCTGGAAATAGCGTCCCATATTAAAGTTGATGTTAAATTTAGGGCTAAGGGCATACGATGCCGAAAGTCGAGGTGATAATTGATCGATAGGATTGGATAATTCACTGGAATAATCGGAGAAATCAGTTCTTAATCCAAAAGATAAACTTAGTTTGTCATCCAGCGCCTTACGGCTGAGTTGAGTGAACAACCCAAATTTGCTAAAGTTTAATTTGGAATTAAAATCGATGGTGACAACTTGGCCACTTTGCTCCTTTTTATTGAATGTGGCGTTGGTATATTCAACAAAATCTATGGATGAACCTATATTCCACTTCCATCCATTTTTTCTTTTGGTACTCTCAAATCTAAGTTTGTTTTCAATTTCTTGGGATTTGTACTTCAATAGTAATAGATCATCTTCTTCTATATTGTTTCTATATTTTATCGCTTCATTATTCAAGTGGTTACGACTGACAATATAAGTTTGATAGCTGTTTTTAGAGTAATGTACCCATTTAGCTCCCAGCGTATAATTCCATTGATTGTTTACTGGAAGGTTACCCAGAATATAGGTGTTCCTTTCTATTTTATCTTCATCGGTTAAACCCTCATTGGCTGATGTGTTTAATTTAAAATCGTCTATTGCTCCCAGACCTATAAATGTGAGCTCATTCTTGTTATTAAGTTTGATGTTGTACTTAAATTGTGAATCGTTGTAGGTTGGTAAGAAAGGTAGTTTAAGAGCTTTAAATAAAATTTGCAAATAGGAGCGACGTAGAGAAAAAATGAAAGTCGATTTTTTACCAAGAGGGCCTTCCAAACTTATGCCTATATCACTTGAACCTAGCATGACTGAACCAGCTAACTTTTCATCATTTCCATTTCTTTGTTTAAAATCAAGTATAGAACTTAGGGCATTTCCCTTATTGGCAGGGAAAGCTCCGGCATAAAAATCTAACTCTCTAATAAAATTGACATTAATCATGCCCACTGGTCCTCCAGAAGCGCCTTGGGTTGCAAAGTGATTGATATTAGAAACTTCTATTCCATCCAAATAAAATCGATTTTCGTTTGGACTACCTCCTCGTACGATAATGTCGTTACGAAACGAAAGGGTAGAGGCAACACCAGGAAGCACTTGTATAACTTTGGAAATATCGCGATTCCCACCTGGGCTTCTGAATATTTCTGTCGTATTTATTGTACGCATACTCAGAGGACTCTCTTCTTTTTTGTTAAAGGCTGGTGCTGAAACAGTAATTTCATCAAGTTCTTTGATTGTTTTTTGAAGTGAAATGTCAATTAAACTTGGTCTAGACGGACTTACACGAATTTCATCTAAAAATTTGGTTTTATAGCCTAAACTACTGCAGACAAGATTATAGTTGCCTGGCTTTAAATTTTCTAGTCGGTAATTTCCATTGATGTCAGTCGTTGTACCTTGCTTACTGTTCGCAATAATTATATTGGCGAAAGGGATAGCTTCATTATTGATTTGATTATACACACGCCCTTTAATCACACCGGTTTGAGCCAATGAAAAGCTCACAGGAAATAATAGAATAATAATGAGTAAGAAATTGAATAGCTTCATGTTTTGACCTTAAA
>Ga0209379_10002130_pt1 | contig 12287 bp, 10 predicted proteins | sample tdDd001_FD_187124 | JGI IMG/M metagenome (GOLD analysis project Ga0209379, IMG submission 187124) | Marine sediment microbial communities from the Atlantic coast under amendment with organic carbon and nitrate - tdDd00.1 (SPAdes)... | ecosystem: Environmental > Aquatic > Marine > Coastal >...
CTTTCGCACCAAGCAGTCGAGAAATATATGAGTTTGCACCTACGCCAAACATTTGACCCACTGAACCAATCAACATCACCAGTGGGAATGCAACAGATACAGCACCAATTGCACTCGTGTCATTGAGCATACCTATAAATAGTGTGTCAACTATATTGTAAATTGCATTAATAAGCATTCCTATGATTCCAGGGATAGCGAGCTTCATCAAGACTTTTTTGATATTTCCTTCTCCCATAAATTTTGCACGTTCATTGTTCATGTTGCAACCTCTTTTCTTTCTATCTAAAGTAGTTCCATATACTAAACTAGTTCACTATAAACATCTAACCGAGTAAACACTTCATATAGTTTTCGATGAATTTTAAGTTCTTTTCACTTTCACCATTATGTCCTCTATGAAGCATCCACTGTGAACCAATAATCACAGTTGCAAGTCTCTCAGGGTCACCAATCGTGTTTTTAATACCTTCGTGATGCTTAAGAAGCTCCAAGAACATATCCTCAACTCTATCCATATACCGGTTCAACTCTTCCTCAGTATTTGTGCCACTGTCACTTTTCTTTTTTCTTTCCTCAAGAATCATCCGGCCGCCGAGGCCTTTTCGATTTTCAACTTCAATATACATTGTCTTAATAAATTTCATAAGTTTATCATCTAAATCTGAAGTCTCTAAAAGAATTTGGCTTAAAACTTCCATCGTTTTGTCCCACGAGTCTTTCAGCACTTCCAGATAGAGTTCATCTTTACTCGAAAAGTAGTTGTACACCGTTCCCACTGCAACCCCTGATGCTTTTGCAATACGTCTAATATTAACAGCATCATAACCTTCCTCCATAAATAGTTCTTCTGCTGTTTTGATTAATTTTTCTTCAAGTCCTTCAATAACTTTTGGCATATGGCTCCTCGTTAATATTTATTCTAAGTAGGTTCACTCAAATTTTCGAATAATAGTTTTTATGAACAACGTTCATTATACATCCTATTATATGAACGTCGTTCATAAAGATCAATACCCTTTAGAGTTTATTAATAAATTGTTCACATATTTTAAATGTTTGTCAGGTATTGTATAATGATGGGATTATGAACGTTAATAGGAGGGAAACATGTTGTTTAAAGATAAGAAAGATTACATTGAATACCTTGGTTTATTCTTCATCGGTGTGATACTAACATTTCTGATCACTGGAAATTTACCTGGAATTCAGACGCAAGTGGGACGATTCTTTAAATTGCTAATGCCATTTTATATTGGATTTGCAATTGCTTATATATTGAATAGACCTATTGGTTATTTCCAAAAAAGATTCAAACTGAAACGTGGACCAATTATAGCTGCAACCTATTTGGGCCTTATATTTATGATTGCAATGTTTGTGAGTTACTTATTGCCACAAATCATTCAGAACTCAGTCAGTTTGGTCACTGAAATTACAAAATGGATTACGACACAAGATTATAACCTTGATCATTACAATCTTGGTCCTTTCGAGAAAGTGGTTACCGATAACATGACTAAGATGGCTGACATACTGAGCTTAGTCTCAAATTTCATTATTGAAAATGTCTCTAAACTCTTTGGAGGTATCGCTTCAGCCTTAATGCAAACAATTATGGGCCTCATTATTTCTATTTATATGCTTGCTGACAAAGACAAATTTGTGAATCTCGCTAAAATTGTTAATAATGCGATCTTCTCCAAACATCGTGCAGAAAAGATTTCAAAGTTTGCTAAAAATGTGAACGAAATCTTTTCACGCTTTATAACAGGACTTATTGTTGAAGCTCTTATTATTGGCGTCCTTGCTTTTATTGGATTAACGATTATGGGCATAAAATACGCGCCGATTCTCGCTGTGATCATTTGTTTTACCAATATAATTCCTTATGTCGGACCTTTCATAGGTGCTGTACCTGCTATAATTGCTACACTGACATATGACCCTATGAAGGCCATTTGGGTGGCTGTATTCATAGTGGTTCTCCAACAGGTTGATGGAAACTTTATCGGTCCTAAAATTATGGGAAACTTCATCGGACTTGGCCCGATCTGGATCATCCTCTCCATAACAATTGGCGGCGGATATGCCGGTCTACTCGGAATGGTGCTAGCCGTACCGATTGCTGCAATTTTGAAAATTGGATTCACGGAGCTTCTTGAAAAGCAGATTCAAAAGAAAGCGTCCAGTGGTGGTGACATTAAAGTATAAAAAATAAAGGGTGTGAATGATTATAAGTCATTTACACCCTTTTTCTATAGAAATCAATTGTTGAATTCAGTTCATCATTTATATCTGTGCTTGGTCTCCACCCTGTTGCGCGCAAGCTTTCTGTATCCACTCCATATTTGAAATCGTGGTCTAATCGGTCGTCGACATACTGAATAAGATCGTGAGATTTTTCAAGCTCTTTCAAAATTCCTCTGACCATGTCAATATTACGGCGCTCAGCCCCAGTACCAATATTAAAAACTTCACCAAATTTATGACTCCTAATTAAGTGTAAAATCGCACCGGCATGATCTGTTGCTGATATCCATTCCCTACACTGCATACCATCTCCGTAGACAGGTATAAATTCGTGATTTAATGCGTTGATAATCACTTTCGGAATGAGTTTTTCATGGTGCTGCCAAGGGCCTAGTGTATTACAGCCTCTCGTAATCAATGTTTTTATACTCTCGTCACGCTTAAACTCGAGCACCAATTGCTCTGCTTTATGTTTCGACTTAGAATATGGATTTCTCGGATTGTAGTCACTATCCTCTTTAAAGAGGGCCACTTCACTACGTTGTCCGTAGACTTCATCCGTAGAGACTTGTACAAAATAATCGATATTGTTCTTAACACAATTTTCGAGAAGTATTTTAACCCCTTCTACATTTGTTTTAAAAAAAGGAGCATGATCTTTCAGACTGTTGTCCACATGAGATTCCGCAGCAAAATTTACAATACAATCAGGTTTGAATTGTTCAATAACATCCTGTACTTTAGCAGCATCACAAATATCGCCCTGAATGAAATGATATTTTTCATACTGTTTATGCTTGTCTACACGGTCAGGTCTTGCAGCATACGTGAGTTTATCGAAACAAAGAACTGCCTGGGTATCTTCATCTGTTAATAGAAGATCTATAAATGTACCACCTATAAAACCCGCGCCTCCGGTAACTAAGATTCTTTCTATTCTTTTATGATTATCAGAAGCAACATGGTCATCTATTTTCATACTAAGACTCCAATCATTAAAATCTGGGATATATACCTATGGTAAGTATATACGTTTTTATGGCTATATTTCTACATATTAAAAGGAAGGCGACCAGCGCCTTCCTTTCCTGTATGTCTTATAACGATATCATAAAGTTCTATTCTAAGTTAAGAACCTCTTAGTTAACAACTTCAAACTCATTATTAACCCAGCCTAGAGGTGCGTTTGCACCAACGCCCATACCACCATTAAGTGATACTGCGTCAATACCTAGTAGTCTCATAGCTGCAACAGTTTGACCTGCTGTTTGACCTGAATAACAGTAAACAACAACCGGCTTATCTGTAGGTAGGTTAGCGAAACCTAGCTCCATGCCTGCGCCCCAAGGTAGGTTTGCAGCGCCATCGATGTGTGCTTTGGCAAAGTCATCAGCACTTCTAATTGAAAGAAGGTAGAAATCTTCATTCGCTTCTTGCATTGCTTTCAGATTCGCTTCAGAAACTTTGTAGTTTTTAAATGTAGATTCTTTCACGTCTGCAAGACCTGCGTAATAGTCATGAATTGCTGTTTGGATTGAAGCATCCACAACTGTGATGTCTTCCGTTGGAGCGTTCTCTACTGTAGAAATGACAGCTTCGTATCCATCTACTTTTGAGATACCAAAGTTAAATCCAAGGTTTACGCTTCGTGCATTAAAACCAGCCACATTTAAAGTGTGTACTGCTTGGCCAGCTGTTTGACCTGAGTAGCAATATACATAAAGTGGTTTTTCTGTCGGAAGTTTAGACAACACATCGCTGATTGCAGTTCCACCCCAAGGTGCACTTACAGCGCCTTCAACGTGGCCTTTAGCATAATCAGCAGCACTTCTAATATCAAGAATTGTCATGTCTTCGCCTGCTTTAACCATGTCTACAAATTCACTTTGATTAATTTTGTAAATATGCTTTGGCATTTCTGCAAAGTATGACATAACTTCAGTTTCTAGAGATGTTGAAACTGTTTCAAATTCTTTGTTTGACCAACCAAGAGGTGCATTGGCGCCAACACCCATACCACCGTTTAGTGATACAGCATCAATACCTAATAAACGCATACCAGCTACTGCTTGTCCTGCTGTTTGACCTGAGTAACAGTAAACTACAACAGGTTTATCCTTTGGAAGATCAGCAAAACCAAGTTCCATGCCTGCGCCCCAAGGTAGGTTAGTAGCGCCTGCGATATGTGCTTTAGCGAAGTCGTCTGCACTTCTAATTGAAAGAAGGTAGAAATCTTCATTCGCTTCTAGCATTGCTTTAAGATTGTCTTCAGAAACTTTATAGTTTTTGAATTTAGAATCTTTCACGTCTGCAAGGCCTGCATAGTAATTATGTAATGCTTCTTGAATTTCAGGTGCGATTTCTGTAATCACTTCTGAAACAGTAACGGCTTCTGTTGAAACAACGTCTTCGACACCGTCAACTTTTGAAATACCAAAGTTCCATCCAAGGTTTACACTGCGAGCGTTAAAGCCTGCAACGTTGATTGTATGTACGGCTTGACCAGCTGTTTGTCCTGAGTAACAGTAAACATACAGTGGCTTGTCTTGTGGAAGCATTGATAGTGTGTCACTAATTGCAGTTCCACCCCAAGGTGCGTTAATAGCGCCCTGAACATGACCCTTTGCATAATCAGCAGCGCTTCTGATATCAAGCACTGTCATATCTTCGCCTGCTTTCACCATTTCGATGAACTCAGATTGTTTAATTTTATAAATATGGCTTGGCATATTTGCAAAGTAAGCATTTACAGTTTCATCAAGTGAAACTGATGCTTCTTCAGCAGGTGCTTCAGTGCTAACTTCAGCCGGTGCTTCAACTGCGACTTCCATTGAAGTTTCTTGAACCTGAGGCTCACTTGAACAACCAGTAAAGCTAAATGTCATTGCTAATACGAGTACCAGTGCCAACCAATTCGTATACTTTTTCATGTTTATCCCCCTCTGTGTTCTTAAGATGCGTCTTGATCTGTAGGTACAACTTCAGGCTTCTTCTCTTCAGAAGGCATGCCTTGACTTTGCCACTCTAACCAAGCGCCATCGTAAACCTTAACGTTTGTGTATCCCGCTTCTTGCAACAGTGCCGCTGTTTGAGTGGCTCTGAATGAAGATTTACAATAAAGCACAAGCTCGTCACTTTTTTCAAAGCCTTGATCTTTATAATTCAGTTCAATTGTTCTTCCTGACTTAAACGATCCATCAGAGTAAAGATTTTCTGTGTGTGCATAAAGCTTAGCACTAGGTATAGCGCCTTCGTCGAATTCACCACGCGAGCGAACATCGATCAACTTTGCACTTGAAGTTCCATCCGCAATGGCTTTCACTTCATCAAGGGATGCAAGAAGAGTTGTATCTGCATCTTTAGCAACGTAAGTTACTGCCTCTGGTGTTGGAATGCTTGCTGACATTGTTAAGCCAGTCTTTTCTAATCCTTTTGCACCTTGATTGATTACACGAACATCATCGTGGCCATAAAGTTTCATAACCCACCATACACGCGACGCATATACGCCACCTGCATCATCGTAAATCATCACGGTGTCATCATTGCTGATTCCTTTTTTTGTCATAACACTTTCAAAAGCTTCTTTTGACGCAACAAGTCCACCAACAGGTTCTGAAATTGTCAGAAGGCTCGGCGGTAAATTAATTGAGCCGTCAAGATGTCCGCGCTCATAGCTTTCAGCGTCACGTGCATCGACAACAATAACGCTTGTGCCTGTCATCATTTCACCAACGGTCTTCGGTTCCACAATATTTGACGCACCTTCATATGTCGTTTGTGATACACATCCTGCTACAATCATAGTGATTGCGAGCACAAGAACCACAGCTAAACTGCGTTTCTTTAAAAGGTTCATAGTATGTCCTCCCTGCTTGTTACCAGTTTTCAATGGATCATTTTAACGTATTCGGTCAAAACACTGTTAAAATAGAGTTGGAAATTGTAAAATGGCATCTAACTTTGTTAAGCAGTTATCAATCTCAGTTACAAGGTTGTCGCTTCTTTTTGAACCTCATCTATATTATAACTATAATTTATGCTTATACTGGTATTGAGAAACATGATACTGTATCGATATTTCTTAACACCAGAGGCAAGACCCTTCCGTTTGAACATGTTATCATAAGTTTTATAGATACTCAGTTGGAGGCAAAGTTATGAAAAACCGTATATTCATCTACATAATAGCATTAATATCATATATTTTTGTCAATATATTATCAATGACGAAATATCCATTTGTTCATTCTGACGAAACTTGGCTTGCTGGCCTCAGCAAAACAATTATGGATAATAACACTTTTAAAATCATAGAACCTTTCTTTGATCTTTATCCACGCCAGCCTCACGCTATTAAGTCTTTATTCCATGCTTTGCAAGGCGTTTGGATCTCTTTGTTTGGCTATACCCCCTTTTCTGTACGAATGTTGTCATTTCTCATTGCGGTTATTACCCTAATCACTTTGTTTGTCTATCTTCAGAAAAAAGAGGCTTCTAGAGTCCACGGATTCTTATTCACCTGCATGCTTGCTATGAGCATACAATTCATTTATGCTTCACACTTTGGACGCCAGGAGATTTTTATACTCTTATTCATGCTTATGAATTATATTTGGATAGATGTTAAACTAAAAAAAGCAGTTCATAGATCCGATCAGATACGCACTGCATTTGTAAGCAGTCTATTAACGGGGATTGCCATTGGTTTTCATCCCAATAGTTTTCTAATTGCATGTGTTGTTGGTCTGATACTGCTCTTTGACGCCATTCAAAACCGCCGCGTGTTATCCATACTTACTTATGTTATAAACACTGGATTAATAGCAGGATTTTATATCATTGTCTCAATCAAATGGAATTCAGGATTTTTGTACGATTATAAAAGTTTTGGCGATTCACTTGGAGCAACACTTACGATAAGCGAGAAGTTCCAAACATTTCCGATATTTCTTTACAAACTCTATCATGGAATAAGTGCGACTTATCATACGCCGAATATACGTCTTGAGCTGATTCTTCTTGGAATCATGGTGATTGTTTCAATTCTGAGCCTTGTTTTCTCCTCCAACGAAAAGCTTAAGCGTAGTATTGTTAATCCTCTACTCGCATGTATTGGACTAACTGGTGGACTGATCCTCATCGGGCGCTACAACGCGACCTCTATTGTATTCTATTTGCCATTTTTAGTGCTTCTTTTACATGCAGCACTCACTCATACACCCATAGGAAATCATTATAAGTCTGTTGTGCTTGTAGTCATTGTTGTTTTACTATCCCTTAATTCTGGACAGACTGTTTTTAAACCTCAACTAGAAAGCTACGAGGCCTATACATCCAATTTTGAGAAGTATATTCCAGAGGATGCAAAGGTTCTTTGTAATCTAAATGCAGGTTTTGCACTTTCACCAAATCAATTCTTTGATTACCGCAACATGGCTTACTTGGATCATTATAATCTCAGTGTGGAAACATATTTGATTCAAAATGAAATCGAATATGTTGTATTGTCGGAAGAAATGGATTATATAAATCGAAATCAAGATTCATGGGATATTCTTTATGGTTCTATGGATTACTATGATGCGTTCAAGCAAGTTCTGTCTGAAGACTACATCCTGACTCACGAGTTTTCGAGTCCACAATATGGTATGAGAATCGTAAAATATAACGATGGGTATCCTTGGAATGTTCAAATTTATCAAAAAAAATAAAAGCAATGTGAAACGACTTAAATACCGTTTCACATTGCTTTTTAAATTATTGCCTTCTAAATTGTCATAGTGTTTTTTTTAATGGAAGCTCAATTTCAAAAACAGTGCCCTCACCAAGCGAGCTGATACAACTGATCTTTCCACCCACAAGATTAACAATCAAGTTGTATATATGACTAAGTCCAATACCTGACCCACTGTCGGACATACTGGTTTTTTGGAAGGGTTCGAAAATTGTGTTTAACTTGCTCATAGGTATGCCCACGCCATCATCTGAATACTTTATAAGTATCTGATCTTCTTCAATAGACACTTTTATTGATATTCGACCCCTGTCGACATCCTTAAACGCATATTCGAGGGAATTATTGATCAGCTCAACAAGTATTTGGTCAAATACATTCGCATGGTAGAATGTACAAATATTTTCAGCACAGTCTACATCAACATCAACTTTCATATGACTGTCATGCAATTTCGACTCACGAAGGGCTGACTGAACTTCATCAAGTAAGCACATTTCTGATACTTCAAGTAATGATTCTCCGGAAAATTTGTCTTTGAAACTTGAAATGGTGTTATTAACTTGTTTAAGCTGAGTGGAAATAGAGTGTGAAGCTTCTAAATTGGATTCCACATAGTCTGTAAATATGTCTTTTGTCATTTTATTCTCGCTTAAAAGTTGTTTGACTTTCAGGCTTTCAATTTCCATAAAAGACGCGGCAAAAATACTGTTTCCAATAGGTGTATTAATTTCATGCGACATTCTAATTCCCATATCACTCAGAGCAGCAAATCTCTCAACAATAACCAACTTCTCTTGAGTTCGCTGTAAATCAAGCAATGTTTCTTGAAGTGAATCATTAGATGCATTCAACTCTGTCGTTCTTTCTTCAACCCGAGCTTCAAGCTCCTCATGGGTTATTTTCAGCTCTCTTGCCATGTTCACAATTTCAGATTGAATCAAGCCTAAATCATCGGTCCGTTTATACTCAAAGTCAATTGCATATTCATATTCTCCAATACCTCTTAGAACTTTCAGTATTTCTTGAATAGGTCGCGAAATATAAATAGCCATCGGATATGCGACAATTAGTACACTGCCTAGAAGTGTCGCAAGTAATACATTCAATTCCACACGCCTAGCTCTTAGGCTTTCAAACGCTTCGAGTGTTGGAACCTGTACGATGTAACCCCAACCTGTTTTTTCAGATGACACGTACGAGACCAATTCCTCCACTCCACCAAGCATGTACCGTCCCGAACCCGTTTCTCCTGAAATGACATTCTTCACTGGAGTAAGTTCTGAAATATCATGCAAATCCTCATCATCAATTTCGTCAGGATGTGCAATCAGATGTCCAGTCCTATCCACTATGTAACCGTGTCCATTTGAGCCTTTATTAACCTCATCAACAAGCTCTGATAAATAGCCTAAATCAATACTTGCACCCAGGGTTCCTACAATGTCTCCGTTATTGTGTATCGGAACAGCGATCACACTAATAAGCTTGTCGGTACTCCGAGAAATTAAAGCATCAGAATAATAAGCTTCACCTTGAATAGCACGTTGAAAATAGATCCGGTCCGACCGATCTCCCATTGTTTCAGGAAATGACGACTTGTAGATCTGCATGCCCAATGAATCCGTTACATATATCTGTGAAATTATAGGAATGTTAATAACGACTTTCTGGAGAATCTCATCCATAGAACCATGATCTTGATTTTTTATGGTCTGAAAATCTGCAATTGTGTTCATAGTATGAATAAGCGTATCGGAATGGAGGTCAATTGCTGTTCTCATGCTTGAAGCAATCTCCATATTGGTCTGAAATACATCCGTCTCAAGTTCGGTCTCAAGTGAATTGTAAGTGTACGTCAGAGCCGATACGAGTACCGCATAAATAAAAAGGATGAGTATGACAAATATCCGAACTTGAAAGCTCTTATACCATTTCATACACATCCCTCCGTTTCATTTTTATTATGCAAATTACGTACTTTATCTCTACCCACTTTTACTGCATTTGATTCAATATATCACTCAGCAAGATAGTCCAGTATTTCATGCTCTAAACTTTCATATTCCTTTAAGTCAGAGCTATGGAAAACTTGGTACTCCTCATTGTTTTTTATTGCCAAGACTCTTGATGAGAGTATGATCGCCTCATTGATATCGTGTGTAATAAACACAACTGTCATACCATGTTTTTTATGCAAATCCCGTAATGTTTCTTGTAGTTTTCTTCTCGTATGTGGGTCTAGGCTCCCGAAAGGTTCATCCATAAGGAGAATATCGGGTTCTCCCAACATAGAACGTGCTATAGCAACACGTTGCCGCATCCCACCTGATAATATATTTGGATATGTGTTTGACTGATCTTCTAAACCAACCTCAACCAACAACTTTTTTGCATTTTCATAAGCCGTTTGCTTGTCACTTTGAACTCGACCAGCATGATAAGCCAGCATTACATTCTCGATGGCTGTCTTCCAAGGAAAGAGCTGATCTAGACTTTGAAAAACAATACCCGCTTCAAAGTCATTCTTCATGATTAACGCACCAGATATGATATTTGGTTTTCTCAAATGCGTATCCACATTTCCAATTAAGCGCAGAAGCGTGCTTTTGCCAATGCCCGTTCGCCCTACGATAGAAATAAAATCCCCAGAATGAATTTGTAAGTTTAGGTGATTAAGCAGAGGTGTTTCATATCCGATCGTGCAGTCAACAAACTCAATTATGGATTTAGTCACTGCATCATCCCCCATTTTTTAAGTGTCTTCGTCTCTATCAGATCGAATACACCACGCTCAACTATTAATCCCACGCATATTACAACAATCAGTCCTGCAAACATCCCAGCTGTGTCCATAAAAACACGGTTCTTAAATATAAACCATCCAAGTCCGCCACCGCCACCGATTGCTCCAAATATCATTTCAGCACTGATAAGAGCACGCCATGCTCTAGCCCATCCGGTTCTGAGTCCTGATAATAGATAGGGTAAAACCGATGGTAATGTTACATGATAGCATGCCTTAATGCCTTTAAGTCCGAATCCTCGGCTGACTTGGCTGTATAAATCCGGAATGCTCTTGATTCCCATAGTCAAATTTGAATAAAGCGGCCAGATCACCGAATGAACGATAACAGCAATAATCGCTGCTTCACCTAATCCAAACCAAATCATGAATATTGGCAATATCGCTATGCCAGGGAGCGGATGCATAAGTGCACTAAGGGTGGACATGATAAAATCCACACCAGGAATGAGCTTTGAGCCTCCAATCATAAGTGTCGTTAATATCATGGCAATAATGAGTCCAAGAGATACAGCTTTTAATGACCTCAGTATCTGACCAAGAAGATCATCATTTTTAAAAGCCAATGAAATTTTCACGAACACTTGCATGGGTGTTGGTAGAATGAGTGGTGAATACAATCCTGAGCTTGCAAGCAACCCCCATATAGTAATAAGGACAATTATAAAAATTGCCCCCTTAATTATAGACTTCAACATATTACTCACTCCAAATTAGAGTTTGATCTTTAATTTGATCCGTCAAATAGCCTTCATCCGACATGAATGTTACAAATGAATCAAGTCCTAAAACCTCTTGTGAATACACGATTCCACTTTCATATATGTATTGTTCTAATAAATCTTTTTCGATTCCATATTGCTCAGATAAAATACTCAGCGTTTCCTCTGGATTATCACTCATAAACTGAATCGCCTCGTTGATAGCAGCATTCACAGCCACTGTGATTTCTTTATTCTCAGTCATTTCTTCTCTCAGAGTCCCTACAATAAATGTAAATGGACCTCCAAACGCTTCATAGCCAGATATTACTTCTCCCATGCCTTCGTTTTTCTCTTGGAACACGTATGGCGGAGATGTAAAATGTAGATTTATATCGGAATCTGAAAGAAGCATTTGCACACCATCAGGATGTTTTAAACTGACCAACTGATTGTCAAAGGCTTTAGCATCATCAAGTTCTCTTTTAGCGGCCATAGTCAGTAATATATGCTGAATACTTCCCGGCTGCGGTAGAGCAATCTTATGCTCAGGTCTAATGTCTCCAAGACCTTTAATATTAGGGTCACTTGTCATAAGTCCAAGAGGCGCCTGAGACAAACCAGTGAAGATCTGCCAGTTCATGCCATTCTCAGCACCAATTAAATAAGGAGGAATACCCATAAATCCGATGTCGAGTTGATCTGATAATATGGCTTCTCTAATGGCTGCCGTATTTCCAAGCTGAATCCACTCCACATCTAAGTTTGAATCGTATTTTTCGATAAGGTT
>Ga0209379_10002131_pt1 | contig 12272 bp, 14 predicted proteins | sample tdDd001_FD_187124 | JGI IMG/M metagenome (GOLD analysis project Ga0209379, IMG submission 187124) | Marine sediment microbial communities from the Atlantic coast under amendment with organic carbon and nitrate - tdDd00.1 (SPAdes)... | ecosystem: Environmental > Aquatic > Marine > Coastal >...
GCAGTAAAAATCCAGCGTTGGATTAAGCCTGTCTAAATCGATAAGTAACACTTTCAGTCCACGCTGTTCCGATAACTGGATGCATAGTTCTGATGAAAATTTGGAATTGTTCCATACGCCAATAATCCCCTTATCGAAAATACCACTGTCTTTCCGTTTAAACAGTTTTGCTCCAAAATGACGTATCTTCCCTTTCAGTAGTCGAAGCAATTCACCTCTATTTCCTTCATCCAGACCATTATAAACATAAGACAAGTCATCAAAGGAGATGGATTCTTCTTGCAGTAGCTCATGGTACAAGTATTCTACTGCATCTTTGTTCATCATAGTGACCGATTGATTTACTTCACGATTTTGTTGCCAAGTCGTAACCGCTTCACAATGTTCCTTCTCCAATAGCTTTAGTGGATTTAATTGCCATTCATTCCGATTGACAATATAGGAACCGCCACAAGTCATAAATTTAGAAATTGTACCAAAATCAAAGGTTCTGGGCTCTACGCTCAGTAAGATTCGACCTTTAAATCCATTTTCCCTCGAACTTTCAATCCATCTGGAAAAGTCGATGAAGTGACGACGTTCAAAAGCGACACAGACAATTGTTGAGTTGTCGGTCTCTTTGTCAAAAGGCATCGTAAACAAATGTGGTGATTGATATATGCACACCGCCTCTTTACCAGCACTTCGATAAGCTTTCTTTATTTGTCTACGTCCATAAACCGTTACCTCCTCTGAAGGTAGTATAAAAATAAATTGATATTTTTCCATCAGCTTCACCATTACCTTTTTTTACCATTTTGTCACAACTGTAAAATTTTGTCAACTGTAGAAAATAAAAAAGCGAGTACACAATGTACTCGCTTCTATAATCCTTAGGATCTTAATCTTCTTTAGTTGTTTTAGCAACTTCTGTTACTGAGGCAACAAGACTTGCTACATTTTGCATTTCTGATGGAATAATTAGCTTAGTTGCTTGTCCATCTGCTACTTTTGTTAAAGCTTCGAAACTCTTAAGTGCTAATACAGCTTGATCCGCACCAGCTTCTTTGATCATTTCAATACCTTTTGCTGTTGCGTTTTGAACAGTCAGGATTGCTTCAGCCTCACCTTCAGCTTCTCTAATTTGAGCTTCTTTTTTTGCTTCCGCTCTAAGAATCGCTGATCTTTTTTCTGCTTCTGCGTCAAGGATTACTTTTTCCTTTTGACCTTCAGCTACAAGTATTGCAGATCTCTTTTCACCCTCAGCACGAAGAATTGATTCTCTTCTTTCACGTTCTGCACGCATTTGCTTTTCCATTGCTTCTTGGATATCAGCCGGTGGTAGGATATTTTTAACCTCTACACGGTTTACTTTAATACCCCATGGATCCGTTGCTTCGTCAAGAATACTACGCATTTTGGTATTGATTATATCTCTTGATGTTAACGTTTCATCCAGTTCCAACTGACCAATAATATTTCTTAATGTCGTAGCAGTTAGATTTTCAATAGCTACAATTGGTCTCGCCACGCCGTATGTATACAATTTAGGGTCTGTAATTGCATAATATACGATCGTATCAATTTTCATCGTAACATTATCTTTTGTGATTACAGGTTGTGGTGGAAAATCAACAACCTTTTCCTTTAAACTCACCTTGTTTGCAACTCGATCGATTAACGGAATCTTAAGATGTAGTCCTACACTCCAAGTGCCACTATACGCACCTAGACGTTCGATAACATAAGCGCTTGCCTGAGGTACAATTCTAACATTTGTTGAAATTAATCCAACTGCAAGTAGTACGAGAATAACAGTAATTATTAAGCTTATCATATGATGCCTCCATTCTTTTACTTTTATTATCAATGCCGGCTGGCAATTGATTACTTGACGATTAACTTGACGCCTTCAACAAGTACAATGACAACTTCTCTGTCAATTTCCATCGCTTGACCATCTTCTGAAATAGCTGTCCAGATTTGTCCTTTTACCTTTACTTGTCCAGGTGCATGTTCTTCTATAGGTTTGACAACAAAACCAGTCATCCCTATTAGTTCTTCGACATTTGTCTTCGTTGCACCAATCTTCAAATGCTTTTGCGCAATTGGTTTCGTATAAATCAGCATCACAATTGATGAAGCCATAAATACAATCACCTGTGCCAAAAATGGCAATTTCAACATTGCAGCAATCAATGCAAATATTGATCCTATAGCAAACCATATAGATGTTAGTCCTAAGGTCATGCCCTCAAGTACGGCAAATCCTACTATGAGAAATGCCCATATCATAGGTAGTCCAAAAGTTGATAACATATTCATAACGCATCCTTCTTTCTGTTGACGATATAATTTATCGCAAAAGTGGTATATCTATTAGTTACCATATATTGTACAATAATAATATTAAAAAAGAATTAAGATTAAAACGATTTTTTTTTGGTATCAAAACAATGAACGGTTAAATTCAGCGAGGTGATTCTATGATGCAGTCAAAAACAATGGTAAAACTAATGGTATTAGCCATTCTCATAGCCATTCTGTCTATATACGCTCCATTTTATATTTTTTCAGAATTTTTATTTCAAGCACAATTTCTTCTAGTGTTTTTAGCAACTTTCGGTCTATTATCATTTTTTGCCTATACGATGATGACCATTACATCCACTTTTGAACAACTTTCTAAAACAGAACGGCAAGGACCGCTACCTAACTTTCCAAGTTTTACGTCAGGTGTATCGTTGCGTCAGTTTTTTACTTTTGGTGAACAGTTATCTCAATTCATTCGAATTCGATTAAAAGCCCAAGACAAATTGATTGAAGACTACAATCATACCAATGACGAACTGCGCTTACATATTGACATCAACAAGAAATTTCTGACATTCGCGCAGCAATCCATCAATCTAGGAAGCGAAGACAGCATCCATGTAAATATTCAGAATGAAATCTTAAATATCATTGAAAGCTTTGATGCTTCTTCTTTCTATATAACGGATACATGTGGCGATTTGTTGAGATTAGACAGTAACGTCGGATTTTCAGACGATACCTTTTTATTAAAAAGTGTTCCTACAGAAGATTTTTTCGGACCATTACATTCTGATGAATCCAGTATCAAAGTTTTTGAAGGGATGACGTATGCTCAAATAACACATTTTATCGCCAATGCCAATCGACAAGATGAAAAATTTGACCTTATAGAATTGCCCATCTACATCGATAAGAATCTTTATGGCGTATTTTATTTTTATAACACTAATCCGACCCAAACATTTTCACCTAAGCTTCGCCTGCTGTTTAAAGAATATGTGCCACAAGCAATAAATGCCATCACAAACAAAATATTAATCAAAAAAACTGTATTCTTATCCAAGTATGACAGTTTGACTGGCTTATACAACCGTAGCTATTTTGAACAATATTTCGATGATTACAATAAACATGCACTACGCTACAAAGAACATTATTCAATTGTCCTCATTGACTTAAATCGATTAAAGACAATCAATGATCAATTTGGTCACGTCGCTGGAGATAGGGCATTACAAGAATTCGCCACCTTATTTAAATCGAAAATAAGAGAAACTGATATATTGGCTAGATTTGGCGGAGATGAATTTATCGCCATTTTCCATAATTCAGATTTTAATCAAACCAAAGAACGTTTAAAGGCTATTCACAGTGAATTTGCCCATCACCAAATTCGCTACGGAAGTTTCAGTATTCCAATAAGATTTAGTTATGGTATTGCCGCATCACCTGATGAGTCGATGATTTTGAACATCCTAGTAAAACTTGCAGATGAGCGCATGTACAAACTAAAAGAGATGCTACACAAAAAAGAACAGAACGACTTTGATTTTTAAGTTTCCCCTTACAAAAAAAGGGTAAATAGTAAGCAGATATAGTGAGGATGGTGATAATTATGAGCACTTCAGATCATTTTGTTGAGACAAAAGACGAGGTTATTTATTGGCACAATAAAACAGGATCCATTACAACTGACGAAGCTTTAGAACTCTCCGATCAGATCAAAAATCTTGTTGAAACCGGTGATTATACCCGATTGATTGTTGACAATTCTCAAATGTCAGGGGTTTGGAGTTCAGAAGTAGACAAAATATGGATTGATCTAATGAAATACATAACCCAGTATATTCCTAAAACAGCAACAATTTGCGAAAACGTCATCAATAAACTGCAAGTCAATTATCTAGCTTCTCAGTCTGTGAGTCCAGATCGAATGAAAGCATTTACCGTTTCAGAAAAAGAAGAATTTGAACGGTTTATTAAATCCGATGATTAGTCGTTTATTACAATTTACTATTTAATATTAAAACTTCACATTGCTGACTTTTCCGTTCAAGTGTGGCAATCATACAAATTCATCTCCGTTTTGTCGGATATAACCCAAACTCGCCTATCGGCTCAAACAGTGTGTTATATCTAACCGCCAAATCGGTCTGAATTTGTTGATTCCCATCACCTGAGCCAGAGAGTCATCATTGTGAAGTTTTCTAGTATAAATAGCAAATTGTAATAGACTCATTGAAATAAATGCGGTTGATAATGGAGTAGATGATGTTGAAGGTCTGCCGATAAAATAACACGACCTCAAAGATTGGTGTATAGGATAAGCTAACGAACGTTAGCCCTATATGTCGATCTTTGAGGTCGATGTTTTTTACGGCAGGTTTTCTCTTCATCTGCGTAATTATCAACAGTATTTAATTTATTGTCTATTGCAATATGCCTTGCAACAAAGAAACTATATCTATCTATTTATTATGTTGAAATCCTTCTCCAAGCACTTCATGTGTTGTATTCAACATTACAAACGCCTCTGGATCGATTTCTCTTACAATGGCCTTGACCTTTTGAACCTGTGCTCGGTTAACCACACACATCAACACGTCTTTTTTCTCTCCAGAATACATACCTTTTCCTTGAAGTGCCGTCACACCACGTTCCAGTTCGTCAATAATGCGTTTTGAGATTTCTTCAGAACGTCTTGATATAATATAAAATGACTTGGAATAATTCAAGTCTTCCACTATAAAGTCAGCGGATTTTACCATGATGTAAAGACAAACTGATGAATACAGTGCTGTTTCAATTTTCCCACTAGCAACACCTGCAAGTGCTATAACACAGATATCAACAAGCATCATCAACTTCGCTGCACTTAATGACGGGAAGAATTTATTAAGAATCGCACCTGCTAAGTCCGTTCCCCCTGTGCTGCCACCAACTTTAAAAAGCAAACCAATACCAATACCGACTACGACACCACCGAATATCGATGCCAACAATGGATCTTCAGTCGCTGGCACATGGGTAAATTCTACTTTTGCCAGGACCACAAGAAAGAATGAAAGTCCCAGCGTACCGTAAGCGGTTTTTGCACCTGCACCTTTACCAAGAACAATAATGCCCAATATAAAGAGTGGTATGTTAATCATCAAGTTGGTCAAATAAATCGGCACACCGATTAGCCGTTCAATAACAATAGCAAGCCCTGTCACGCCACCTGGTGCAATCGTATTTGGTTCCAAAAACCAAATAAGCCCCAAGGCAATCAATATGATTCCTACATTAATAACAACTGCTTCCCCTATTTTGTCTATTATTTTTCTGTTCATGCCACCACCCCTTGTTTTTTACTTTTGTCACCATTAAACAGTAATTCACATCACCTGTCAATACACTATCACCTATACCCAGTTTATCTTCATATTATCCCCAGCAGAATCCCCATTTACCACATTTTTGTCCACAAAATCTGTGTATAACCTGTGTGTTACTTTTAGAAACAGAACATAGATTCCACGAACAAAAATTCGGTTATCAACATTACTCACAGGTTATCCACAATTTCAAATAATCGTTGACAAACCATTTGCTTCGGAATATAATCACATTAGAATATTCTAATATACTAAATGAGGTGACCTATGAAAATTGAAAAAATGACTCAAATTTTAAAGGCGTTAGCCCATCCAACTCGCTTGGAAATATTGTTATTTCTTAAGGAAAGAGAATCTGAATGTGTTTGTAAGATTTACGAATCACTAAATCTTGAGCAATCCAACATTTCTCAACATTTAAGAATCTTAAAAAATAGCGGTGTCCTAGACTCAAATAAAGAAGGCCAATGGGTGCACTATCGTGTCGCTCACAAGGAAATATTTGATATCCTTCAATCAGTAGAGACTATCACAACCAGAGAATAATAGGAGGCTCTATGTTATACAATTTTGCACAGTATATCGTTGAAAACTTACTGAAGTTAAGTATGGACAGTCAACTTGGTGAAAGTGTTCATTTCTTTATCTACGATACATTGAAAATCATCTTGCTGCTTAGCTTCATGATTTTCACGATTTCATATATTCGCAGTTACTTTCCACCTGAGAAAGTCAAAGGCATCATCCATAAGCACAATGGTTTTGTTGCCCATGTATTTGCAGCTGTTTTAGGTGTTTTATCACCATTTTGCTCTTGTTCGACAGTGCCAATCTTCATTGGCTTCGTTGAATCGGGCATTCCTTTAGGTGTAACATTCACATTCTTGATTACATCACCGATTGTCAATGAAATAGCCATTGGGTTTCTCTTTATTGCATTTGGTCCTAAAGTAGCCATTATCTATACCGTATCAGGAATGCTCATCGGTATTTTCGCAGGAATTGTCATTGAAAAATTAAATCTGGTACATCTTGTGGAACCATACGTATTTGAATTACATTCTGAAGAAGCATTTATTCAGGAAATGTCTCACAAAGACAGAATCAATTTTGCAACTGGTGCAGTAAAGGACATTGTTCAACGTGTCTGGATATTCATTGTCATCGGTATTGGCTTAGGGGCTGTCATCCATGGGTATGCGCCTGAAGCACTGATGGTTGAATATGCTGGTCCGGATAATCCGCTGGCTGTATTCGTTGCTGTTGCAGTCGGTATCCCACTTTACTCAAATGCAGTAGGTACAATTCCGATTGTAGAAGCCTTAATCAACAAAGGGGTAGGCGTAGGAACAGCTCTTGCTTTTATGATGTCTGTCGTTGCACTCAGCTTGCCGGAACTCATCTTGTTAAAGCAGGTTATTAAACCAAAACTTATTGGAATATTTGTTGCTACAGCTGGCACATCGATTCTAATGGTTGGCTATTTATTTAATATAATTTTATAATTGGAGGCGTCATTATGGAAATCAAAGTACTTGGTAGTGGATGTTCAAAATGTGAAAAGTTACAGAAAATGGTCACTGAAGTGGTTGATGAAAAAGGCATCGATGCTACAATCACAAAGGTTGAAGACTTTAAAGAAATCTTGGGATACGGCGTTATGAAAACACCAGCCCTTGTTATCGATGGAACCGTCGCATTCTCTGGTAGCGTACCAAAGAAAGCAAAAATCGAAGAATTGTTGAAATAAAAACAAAAAGCAGAAGTAAAATGATTTGTCATTTTGCTTCTGCTTTTTTTATAACCGTTGAATCTCTTGGTCTGTAATACCAAGCAATGCATCCTTAATAGAATGACCATAACACAGATCGCTATCAATGATATCTTGAAGTGGTACGAGCACAAAGGCACGTTCAAACATTCTTGGATGAGGTATTTCTAGACGTTCATCCGATACTTGTTCCTCACCATAAGTCAAAATATCAACATCGATTGTTCTTGGACCCCAACGAATAATTCTTTCTCTATGAAGGAGGAGTTCAATGCGTTGGCACTCATCAAGTAACTCGTGGGGTGACAATGATGTTTCAACAGCTAACGCGATGTTTAAAAAAGGTTCCTGTTCCACACCACCCCAAGGTGCCGTTTCATAATATGCACTTTGTGCTTTCACACTGATGCCTTCACACAGTCCAAGTTGTTTGACTGCTTCATCCACAAGGGCTTTTCTGTTTCCCATATTACTACCGAGACTTAAATAGCTGACTACCATTATACGCGCTCCCTATGCAGTGCCACAGCAAAATGATCGTAAATACCTCTTACTGGCGCTTCTGGTTTACGAATCTCCATATGCACTTCTTGTACAGCCTCAAATCGATCAAATATTTCCTGAATCGTTTTTTCAGCAACGGTTTCAATCAGATTTAAGGCCGGACCCTCTACTACGTCTTTAACAACATCATAAACCATTCCATAATGGACAGTATCTTCAACTTTATCGCTTTCGCCAGCCTTTTTTAAATCAACGCCTAACTCCACATCTACAAAAAACTTTTGCCCCAATACGTTCTCAGCTTCTAATACACCATGAAAAGCATAAAATCCTAAATTTTTTAATATTATCTTATCCATTAATAGTTCCTCTCATTATTGCATCCATTACTTTTGCACCTCTAACGTGTGCCTCTACATCGTGTATTCTTATAATATCCACCCCTAGACTAATTCCAAACATATTCGTCGCAAGGGTTCCTTCCAGTCTTTGGTTAGATGGCAGGTCTAGTATTTTACCAATCATCGATTTTCTTGACGTGCCTAACAGCACAGGTTCTCCCCAAGCCATAACTTCACTTAGACGATGCATCACATGTACGTTTTGCTCAGATGTTTTTCCAAATCCAATACCAGGATCCAATACAATTTGTGATCGTTCAAGACCTGCAGTTTCTGCAATGGCATAGCTCTTGTCAAAGAATACTCTCATAGACTCGAGAATATCACCCTCATAATCTGTTCCTACCTGATTGTGCATTGCAATAACTGGTACACCGTAAGTTGCTGCAACTTCAGCAATCCTAGGGTCCTTTTGCATGCCCCACACATCATTGATGATATCTGCACCTGCAACTATCGCTGCTTCAGCTACGGCTGCTTTATACGTATCAATTGAAATTAACACATCGTAAGCAGCGCGAATCGCTTCGACAATTGGCACCACACGATTGAGTTCCTCTACCTCAGCCACAACACTAGATCCCGGTCGCGTCGATTCACCACCTATATCAATGATGTCAACACCTTCATCGATCATTTGTTTTACGTGTATCAATGCAGTCTCTACACTATTAAAGTGACCACCATCAGAAAAAGAATCCGGTGTCACGTTTAAAATCCCCATGATCAATGTTCTTTCGCCTAATACAATCTCTCTTCCCTTGGAAGTCAGTGTAATCTTTTTCCCAATCATTCTTTATCTCCTAACGGTTAAAACTAATTAGTGTCATTGCTTCTGAACGCGATCTTGCATCTGTCTTGAAAATCCCTCTTACAGCCGAAGTTAGCGTCTTGCTACCAGGCTTTTTGATCCCACGCATTGTCATGCACATATGTTCCGCTTCAACTACGACAATGACCCCTGCTGGATCCAACTTTTCCACCATTGCATCCGCTATAGAGCTGGTCAATCTTTCCTGTAGTTGCGGTCGTCGTGCTACAGTTTCAACAACTCTCGCCAATTTGCTCAGTCCTGTCAGTTTACCGTTTCGCGGAATATATCCAACATGGGCTTTACCGAAGAAAGGCACTAAGTGATGTTCGCAAGTCGAATAAAACGGAATATCTTTTACAAGTACTAATTCCTCATGGTCGTCCTCTTCAAAGAAAATTTCCAAATGTTTACCTTCATCCTGACCAATTCCATCGAATATTTCTTCATACATATTGGCAATTCGTTTTGGTGTATCCACTAAACCTTCTCTATCAGGATCTTCACCAATCGCCTCCAAAATATCGCGAATAGCTCTTTTAATTTTATCTTTATCTACTGTACTCATTTTATCCTCCATTATTCCTCCGGAAATTCTTCATGTTCCCATGTGTCGCATGGACCACCTAGTTTTTCTACAATCCTAATATATAAAGTCTCGGCTAATGAAAATTGATCATCTAATGTAGATGCCACCAATATTTCTTCGATCAACCTACCGCTGGTTTCGTCGATTGACTTGATTTGATCCAACCATCTTTTCTTTTTCAATGGAATAAACCGTCTATTGATTTTGTAAATCACCTTCATTACAGCTGCCACAAAATCTACAACAAGCAATCTGCCCACCGCTTCTTTATCTAATCTATTTTTAATATCTTCAAGAGAAGTCGTCAAGTAGAAAGACCAATATTCCTTCTTAAGTGCACTCATCTCCTTCGGACCTTCTATCCAAATTTTTTCGCACTGGTCGATCAAATGATCAATGCCCTTAGAATAAACCACCTTACCACTGGCCAATATTTCAATCCACAACAATGTCTGTTCATCGATACAGGTCTCAACAAAGGAAACTGGCAAGTAACTCATATCAACATCTACTTGCTGCACTTTTTTCGCCTCACGACGATTGTTCTCGCCAGAAACCGTCAGTACAATCAAATCAATATCATTCAAAGTATCAAATTCTTCAAAAGACGTTGTTGCACCTTTTCCAACCAGTAATATACCAACAACATCCCCATTGTCCTTCAGTTCATTGAACACTTGCTTATACACATTAAATTTATGTCCCATTCAGCACCTCCATCAGCTGGATCATCCATGGCTGAACCGCCTTCTCAAACCCTAAATATGACGTGATTGGCATCACACCCATCAAGGAATTTGTAATGAATAGACCAGTTGCTGTCAATAGGTCTTCAGGATATACCATCCCTTCCCTTATTGGAATACCCAATACGCTACACTGGTCAATGACCTGCTGTCGCATAATCCCAGGTAACAATCCACACGTAACATCCGGTGTGATAATCCCCTCCTCGGTTACAAGGAATATATTCGAAACAGTACCTTCAGCTACAACACCCTTTTCATTTAAAAACAAACTTTCTGTCCCAGTGGTCAATCCCTCACGAACATACATGTTCAACCAATAATTCGTTGATTTATGTCCTAATAACGGATTGGAACTGTGTCGCCTTATTTCTGAAATGGATAAAGCCATTCCCTTCTCGTAATCAGAACTATCATAAGGAATATTTCTATGCGTAATTGTATAAACTGGTGTGGTATCTCCAATGACAACTTTTATTCCACAATGTCTTAAGGTGTGCTCTTCGACATATGATTCCAAGGCATTTTTTAAAGTGTCCACCGTAATTTCATAGGTCACACCAAGCGCATCCATGCTATCAAACAACCGTTCCAAATGCCGATCTAAATACTGTATATGTCCTTGAACAACAGCCATGGTTTCAAATAGTCCAATACCATAATTCAACGACTTTGATGTTTTATTCATAATAACCTTCTTAGCTTTCCAAAGCACGTCTTAGCGCTCTCGCTTTATCCAGAGATTCTTGATATTCATCTTCTTCAACAGAATCCCAAACAATGCCACCTCCTGCTTGGAAGTAGGCCATACCTCCTTTACATACAAATGTACGTATAACGATATTCAAGTCTGTCACACCATTTAGTCCAATATAACCGATACTACCCGTATACAGGTTTCGGCTAGTTGGTTCCAGTTCGTCAATAACTTCCATGGCGCGAATTTTAGGCGCACCGGTTATAGAACCGCCTGGGAAAGTAGCCTTAATTACATCAATTGGATTTAGGTCCTTTTCTACATCCGCCTCCACTGTGGCAACAAGATGATGAACGGTCGGGTATTCCTCAATTTCAAAGAGTTCTGTGACTTGAACAGAACCAACAGTTGCAATCTTACTCAAATCGTTTCTTTCTAAATCTACAATCATCAATAATTCCGATTGATCTTTTTCTGATGTTCTAAGCGCTTCTTTGTTCTTCCGATCTTCCTCAAGGGTCGCCCCTCTTGGTCTAGTTCCCTTTATAGGTCTTGTCTGTACTTTACCATTTTCTATTTTTATAAACCGTTCAGGTGAACTGGATGCAATCTGTCCTTCACCAAAATCAATGTAAGAGGCAAAGGGTGCCGGATTAATATGACGCAACTTTTGGTACAGGGACAGGGCACTGCCATCCATTTCACCAGAAAAACACTGGGTCATATTTGCTTGGTAAATATCGCCTGAACGAATAAATTCCTTAACACTTGTTATCGCTTGTTTATAAGGTTCTTTTTCAAAATTTGATTTTATGTTGGCTTCTGTCTGCCTCGACAGTCTATACTCTTCTGCCTTCTCATCACTCGCTTCTATTAACGTCAATAAGTGACTTATGCGCTCTTCGCCATGGCCATCCCTATTTAAATCCGTCACATAGATTTTATCATTGATATGGTCGACAACGATACCACCTTCATAAAATCCAAAGTACATGTCCGGTATGTTGACAGTATCCAATGTGGTTCGTGGTAGCTTCTCAATAAAATGGCATAAATCGTAGCCAAGATAACCTACAAATCC
>Ga0209379_10002133_pt1 | contig 12270 bp, 13 predicted proteins | sample tdDd001_FD_187124 | JGI IMG/M metagenome (GOLD analysis project Ga0209379, IMG submission 187124) | Marine sediment microbial communities from the Atlantic coast under amendment with organic carbon and nitrate - tdDd00.1 (SPAdes)... | ecosystem: Environmental > Aquatic > Marine > Coastal >...
TGTGCCGAAGTATAGAAAAGGAAGATACAGAGCAGGAATTTGCAGTACAGTTACGAAAAATTAGCGATGAGGTGCGAAGCATTTCTCATCAGTTAAATATGACTGCCATTGGCAATCAAAAGTTTCGAGAGGCTTTGTCCGATTCATTGCCATTGGATCATTTCCCTAAGGATATTGATTTAAAAATTCATTTGTCGGAAGATTTTGAAATTGACGATTACAAGAAGAAAGTTTATATCATTCGCATTGTTCAGGAATTGATAAACAACAGTCTAAAACATGCTCAGGCATCTACCATTATCATTAAATTTAAAAAGGAAAACAGCAAATTGCAATTGGAATATGCCGACGATGGCATTGGTGTAGATTTGGAAAAAATCCGCAAAGGAAATGGCTGGCACAACATTCACGAGCGAGCGGAATTTCTATCGGGCAAGTTAAAGATTGATAGCTCGGAGGGAAATGGGTTTTACTTGAAGTTGGTGGTTTGATTGTTACAATTGTGTTTTTGTATCATGAATAAGGCAATTATTTTTTCACTCTGAAAAATAAATAAATGAGTCTGTTGCTTTGATTGCAATGTTGGGTAAATAGCCTATTATCTTAAACAATTGTAAGGTATTTCATTTTATTTTTGATTTGGTAAGTTTAGATCAAACAGCTAATAAAATGAATATTCCGATGAAACAAATCCTGCTATTTTTCTCTGTTTTTTTAACATCCTTAACTCTTCTTGGTCAAATAAAAAAAGTTGCCATGCTCGAACCTATTGCTCAAACCGAAGGGGTAACGGTAATGGTTAAAGGAATGGTTCGAGGAGAACTTACTAAATCGATTAGTAAAGAACCTGGTTTTAACGCCTTTACTCGCACCGATATCGATAAAATGATGAAAGAGCTGAAGTTTCAAGATTCAGGTATGGTTAATGACGAACAGAGAATTAAATTGGGTCAACTTTCAGGAGCTGATTATGTGTGTGTATCGAAAGTGACAAAAGATGGAAATGCCTATTATTTGGAAGCATTTTTAGTGCATTTGGAAAGTGGAAGAATAGACAATCCTGCCTCAGCTTTTGTTGAAGGTGGTTATGCATCTGTAAATAAAGCCTGTCAGAAAATTGCCGGTGAAATGGTAGGGAAAAAGGTGGATGTGCAAATACCAATTGTTGAAAAGAAAATAGATGCGAAATATCAAAAAGAAGCTAGCTCTAAAATGACAGTCTCTACCAAACAACCATTTGAAATCTATAATGTGTCGGTGAACTTTAAAAACCATAAAATAATGGTAATTGATAAAGATTTTACCAAAGGAATGACAAAAGGTGAGGCTGTAAAAGCATGTAAGAATTTAAATTATGGTGGATATAACGATTGGCGATTACCTACCCAACAGGAGATAATTGTGCTTCATCAGCACAGGCTTGAATTAACAGGATTAAATCATAAACAATACTGGTATACTGAAAGAGGTAGAATTGGGAGTTTAAATTTTAAAAGTTTTGCTTCTAGATATGAATCATCTCGAAAGAATGCCTGGTGGAAAGGTTATGATGATACAAGATTGGGAGTTAGATGTGTAAGAACTGTAAATTAAGTTTATGATGAAGTTTGTTAAGTTGTTAATATTGATTTTTATGGGACAATTAACTTATGCTCAATCGACAGATTGGATGAAAGAAGATTACCGTAGGTTAAATTTCCCGAATAATAATTACCTAACAGCATTTGTTAGTGGTGAAATGAATCAGGATGAAGAATTATCTGATGCGATTGCTCGAATTAAAGAATTAGCCAAAGAAGAAATCTCTTCTAATATTTTAACTACGATAAAAAGCAGTTCTGAATTAAATTTAGTAAGTAGAGTAGATGAAGGAGCAGAAAAGATTAACCAATCGTATTCTACAAGTATTAAATCATCAAGCTTTACAAAAATTAATGGAATTCATGTAGATACTCATGTACAAAAAGGAAAAAAGAGAAAACAGCTGATTTATGCTTTTGCGTATGTTCGAAAAGAAGACTTGATAAGCTATTATAAAAAGGATATTAAGAAAAAAATGAGTGAGCTTGAATCCTTTATGAATACAGCGGATCAACACATTAAAAATCTTGAAAATAATAAAGCTAAGGAAAAGTTTTTAGCTGCAAGAAGAATGTGTAATGAAATTGATTTTGATTACGAAATTTTGATGGCACTTGATGGTGAACTACTAAGTTTAGGGATTAGTGTAGATGATATTATTAAAGTGAAAGAAGAAGTTGAAAAGGGTTTACACGCTATTAAATCTGGACCGAGCTTTTATTTACTAATACAATCTGAAATTTTTAATACGAAAACTTCCGTTCTTGCGAACAAATTAAAGGCAGAGTTGGCAGAAAGTAAATATTCTTATACTAGACTAATTGCTAATGCAGATTGGTTAATAAGAATTAATGCCAAGGCTCGAAAGCACAACAATAATTATGGTACATACATTAGCTATGTGGATGCTACGGTTTGTTTTGAGAAAACATTTAATAAAGAAGAAGTATATCAGAATACAATAAAACAAAAGGGCGTTAGTATGAATAATTTTAAAGATGCATCGGAATTGGCTTACGAAGATCTTGCTAAAAAAATCAAGGACTTAATGATTGAATTTTGTACAGATTAAAAGTACCATTAGTCATTCATTGTCCTATTCCAAAAATGCTTTAAACCATCCTTACTTTTCACATTTAACTTACGGTAAATATTGGAGAGGTGCTTTTTCATGGTGTTTAGTCGAATACCTAATTTGTTTGCCAATAAATCGTTACTACTGGTATTTTCTTCGGAGATTAACTGAAGCGCTTTTTTCTCTGTTTTGGTTAGCGACTTTAGTTTTTCGTAATCGGTACTGTAGTATTTGCTTTCCTGTTCTTCAATTGCTTTTTTGAACTTTAGATAAGAGCTGGATTCATAAAAAACATCATCAGGCTGATCTAGCACTGCATCAACAGTCTCAAGCATTTCCTTTTCGCTGGCATCTTTGTTTAGATACGAATTAAAACCTGCTTCGCGAATGTCTTTAAGAACTTGGTTAATTTTATGGCTGGTGTAAGCAATGCATTTTATATTGCTCTTTTTCTGTTTCACTTCTTTTACAAAGGAGATCCCATCTTCCTGATTGTTGTATTCCAAATCAACAATCATAAATTCCACATCTCGATTTTGAATAAAAGGCATTGCTTTCGACGGAGAACTGAATCCTTCCACACGAGCTTCGGGAAACATTTCTTTTAAAAGTTTCTCACTGGCTGTTCTCAATAAAGTGTGATCTTCTACGACTAATATATTCATTTTAGAAAATAATGGTATTAAGCTAGTGGGGTAATCGAAAATAGAAATTAATAGTGGAATATTCATTTACTAGTTAATTTATTTTATGAATAGCATGATTCTGGGTTTTAATCATTGAATTGCTTGTTTGGAGAGTTCAAAATTGGCTTTTGATAATTTGCTAGCCAGGATTTGTACTACTTCGGGTTATTTTAAAGATCATCAGGAATGGTGAATTTCGCAGGTATAAACCTTTAAAACTATCTGCTATGTCAAACTATTTAATCGTCGACACCGACAAAAAAGCCAGTAATGACCTTAAATTAAAATTAAGAGAGGTGGAATCTAAGTGTGGTATATATCAGGCTTATACTATAGAGGAGGCACTTTTGCTTTATGTCTTACACAAGCCTCAAGTAATTTTTTTAGAAGTGAAATTAAAGAATGATAATGGCTTTGAATTGATACATCAATTGCTGGAATTAGGGGAACATCCGAAGTTTGCTTTTGTAACTAAGAGTAAAGACTTTACGATTAAAGCCATTCGATCATCAGCTGTAGATTATTTACTGAAACCTGTAAACAAGGAAGATCTGCAATTTTGTTTGAACAGAGTTCAGTGTTTAGAAGATGAGGAGTTGGAGAAGCAAAAAATGTCGGAATTATTCTTGAAATTGAGAATTAACAAAAGAGTAAGAATAAATACCCGAGTGGGTTTTGAAGTAATTAAACCTGAAGAAATTTTATATTGTAAGGCGGATCGAAACTATACCGATATCAAGTTGGTGAGTGGATCTTGTTTAACCACTTCGAACACCCTAAGCAGTGTGATTCAACAATTGCCAACAGAATTGTTCTTTAGAATCGGTCGATCGGCTACGATTAATCTGGATTATTTAAAATCGGTAAATCGCAAAGAAAAGCAGTGTTTGTTGTGTTGTGATAATGAAATTTACAAATTGCCAATGTCACCGAATCGTGTTCATCAATTATCAGAAGTATTGCGGTAAGTTATGAAGATATTGAAGGATTTATTTGACTTGCTAAACGATAGGGGATTTTCCATTTATTGTAATAGTTGTCGAGAGGCAATAGATAAAGTGGAAATTATTCCGTATCAAAAAGAATTGGTTTGCAAATATGGCGGGCATCGGAATAGTATAGCGATTGATCGGGATGGGAATATTATTCGGATATAAAAAAACAGCGCATGAAGAATTTCTCCATGCGCCGTTTATAGATGTGTATAATTTCTTAAAAACCTCTTTGCTGAGTCTGTAATTTTTGCATTTCCTCTTCAAAAGTCTTCTTGAATTTTTCGTAATCGTAATCAACTTTTAATTTATCATCTTGCGATAATTTTTGGTTGATAGCTTCTTCCAAATCTTTAGCGCTCATTTCAATAGCGATATAAGTTTTGTATTTGTTTTGAGCAGTTCTGGTTTGCTTTTCGCAAATTACCTTAATGTTGTTTAACTGCTGGTTGATTACCTCGCGTGTTAGGCCTTCAAAACGCTCTTCAACCTGCTCAACATTGTTCAATTCAGTTGAATTTACATAGTTGTCGATAGTTCCCTGAACAGTTGATTGAATTAAAGTAGCCAACTCAGCACGAGCGTTGGTTCCAGCTTTTTTCTTCGAAACCATTTGGTCTAAACTCTCGCCAATAGCTGAAGCTCTAAAGTTGTTTTTGTCACTCTGGTAATCAGAACCAGTGCAATACACTTCGATTAATTCTTCGCCTTGTGCTTTTGTCGATACCGCTTTTTCTGCTGAACCGCATGAGCTTAATCCTGCAGCTAATAATACTCCTAATCCTAGGAATAACGATTGTAGTTTTCTTGTTTTCATGTGTGTTGAATTTTTGTTGTAATGGCAAATTAACAAATGCTCATTACTAATTATTCATTTTTATAAGTCTAACTGATTTAATTTTGGAATAATGGTATTGTGAATTTCGTCAACCGCCTCCTCGTAAGCTTCTTTTACCGCATAGTCATAGCTGATTGGTTTCATTCCCTTTACTTCATATATCGCATCATTAAATATTTCCATACCAGTTTTCACATCGGTAAGAGAGAAGAAGCAATCCAGGTAAACAATGAATACCTTGTAATTTCTACCTTCCTTCACTTCACCTTTGGTCACATTGGTATTGATATCCAAAATTACCTTGGCTTTCTCTTTATCATTGGTAAAAGAGAAGAAATTTTCTGATAATTCCTTTTTCAGATTGTTCTTTAAAATCTCACGTTGAGAATCTTTCCCAAAAATTTTCTCCTTAAAATTCATGTAAGCTTTTAATCGCTCCACATTTATAATGATTTTGCTTTTTGGTGCCAATTCCGGAGTAAAGAACAATTTGTGTAGTTTGTAATTGTCTTCATTTTCATTCAGAATGGAAGTCATATCAAGGCTCACCTCAATTTCCTGTAGTTTCATTCGAGAGGTAACTTTCGACAATTTTGAGGCTGCATAACCAAACTGATCGGTGGTAACCTTATTATTTAAAACACCATCGCCTTTTGTGAAAGCAACTTGAATAGGTAAGTTTGGAATCAATTTTTCTTCGCTATCGCCCAGCCATTCCGCTTTTATTAAAATTGGTTCTTTCTGAGAAGTAGATATTTCCAATTTAATCTGCTTTCGGTCAGGAGTCAGTTGAGTGCGCTTAAAAATATTCTGAATGGAATTGTAAATGCCTGTTCCCAAGTTGATTCTTCCATCGAATGTCATTACCGATAAATCTTCATCCAAATGTTTCTCAATAGCATCAAGTGCCTTAGCATAGTAGCTTAACGCCTGAAATAAATCCAGATTTTTTTCACTTTGTTTTGCTTGTTCAAAATAGTTTTGGGCAACTTTCTTCGCCTTATTTAATTTCAAGCGTTTCTGTAATTCGTATTGAGCTTTCGATAATCGATAATACACCCAATATTCATTTCCTCTTTTGTTATCCCATGAACCAACAATTTCGTATCCCTCAATTTCCTGCGCAAGATTGGTTTGTATGTTCGATTGAAACTCCTCTTTAAATTGAGTCTCATCTTCGAATTGCTGTAAAACTGAATTGGCTGAAATGGATATGGAAATTTCAGAGCACAAATCGTGCAATGCCTGACTTTTTGCTAGCTGAATGTAATTGGTTTGTGAAACATCTTTTTTAACAACAGCAATTCCAACAAAATAATCCGGAGTAATTGGTCTTTCCTTCACCCATTTTGGAGGTCTTCTTTTTGCCATACTGCTTTGAGCCGAACAGCTCATAAGAATTAAAATTATAAGAGAATAATTAAATAGTGTGCGTAGAGTTTTTATCATTAGAATAGGTTTTGTGATATCTAAAATCAATTTTAAAGATAATGATTCGTTAACAATAAGCTTGCCAAAGTTGAATTAATATTTTATTTCAAATCTGAAAGGAGTTGATCGATAAGCTTAAGTGAGATTTGTGATTCGAAACCCCGACCTTGTGCAAATCGGAACAGCTTTGATTTTAACTGGTAGGGATCATCATCCTTTAATCCCTTTAATTTCGCATGTAAGAGCTCTTGTAAATTTTCACGATAATCATTCTCATTTATCTGTTTCAATGCTTCATCAATCAGCCGTTCAGGTATTTGTTTCTGCTTTAAATGATAGGATATTTTTACTTTTCCCCATTTGTTAAAACGGAATTTATCGCGAACGTAAAATGTAGTAAATCGTTCTTCGTTTATAAATTTATCTTCGATCAACGATTGAATGATTTCATCCTGTTCATCGCGGGGCAAGTTCCAATCTTTTAATTTTTTTCGAATATCACTACAGCATTTTTCCATTCGGCTGCAAATAAACTGAACCTTCGATAAAGCTTCACTGGCACTAACAGTTTTCGGTGTGTTCTTCTTGTACATTTAGGCTGTTTTTATAGCAGACATCATACGATTTTTGCCGTTAATATCTTTATGAAGCAATATGTTGGTAAAGCCTTTTTCTTTGAGAAGCTCTTTCATCTCATTGCCTAAACTTTCGTTGATTTCGAAATACAATTTGCCTCCCTTTTTCAGATGAGAAATTGCTAATTCTGAAATGGTTCTGTAGAAAATTAAGGGATCATGATCACTCACAAAAAGTGCCGTGTGAGGTTCGTATTTTAATACATTTTTCTCCATTTTCTCCTTTTCAGCTTCGGTAACATAGGGTGGATTGCTTACGATTATATCATACTTTTCCCAATTAAAATCCATCCACTTTAAAATGTCCCGATTGTAAAATGAAATTTCAACATCATTTAATTTTGCGTTCTCTTTAGCTGTTTCAATTGCTTTTTCGGAAATATCAGCGGTACTAATTTTGGCTTGATTTAAATTTTTCGCCAAACAAATAGGAATGCATCCACTACCTGTTCCAATATCTAAAATAGTAAGGTTTGTTGATTTATTTTCATTGATAATGGCATGCACTAACTCCTCAGTTTCAGGTCTGGGAATTAGAGTGTGTTCATTTACTTTAAACTTTAATTCATAAAAATTGGCTTCACCTAATACATATTGAATGGGTTTGTTGGTTTTTAATTCTTCAACAAAATTTTTGACCTGTTCTAGTGTATTTTGTTCAAGTGTTTCAGTTTTACTAAACTGAATCTGCATTCGAGAATAATCCAAAACATGTTCCAGTAGTATGTACGAAATACTCTCCGTTTCGCGTGAACTATAAATCGTATTAAGTTCTTTTTTTATGTAATTTATTGTAGATTGTATGCTGTATAGTTGACTCATGTTATTCTATATTTAATGCAAAGATACAAATCTTCTATTCTCATAAAATGACAATGTTATTATCGTTTGATTGGTCACAATTTTGGGTGCACTTTTTTGAGGTGTTGGGTGTCCTGTATATTATATCGATTATTGCCACAGTAATTATTGTAATCCTTGAGAATCGAAGTCCTTTAAAAACGATTTCCTGGACTTTGGTTTTAATATTTCTTCCTGTATTCGGTTTTATTTTTTATTTGGTTTTCGGGCAAAGTTTTCGGAAAAGAAAGATGTTCGGCTTAAAAGAATATGGCGATATTAAATGGCTTCAGGTTATGAGTCATGATCAGAAACTGCGCTTGGAGAAGAGTCGATTCTTAAAAGATGAGCGGATACATGAGAAGAAGAATATCATGACTCTGCTTTTGAACAATTCAAAAGCACTGCTAACCGGATATAATAAGGTAAAAATTCTAAATGATGGGGAAGAGACCTTTACCTCTATATTTAAAGCACTAAAAAAAGCCAAAGACCATATTCATCTGGAATATTACATTATAGAAGATGGTGAATTGGCTTCGGAATTACTCGATATTCTGGTTGCAAAAGCAAGAGAAGGGGTGGAGGTTCGTGTTATTTACGATGATGTAGGCAGTTGGAAATTGAGTAAAGAATACGTTAGAGCGTTGGAAGATGCAGGAATTAAAGTACAGGCTTTTTTACCCGTTCGATTTCCCATTTTAACAAGTCGGGTGAACTATCGAAATCATCGTAAGATAATTGTGATTGATGGGAAAACTGCTTTTGTTGGTGGTCTGAATTTTGCGGATAGGTATTTGAATGGATTACCTGAAATTGGCATTTGGCGCGATACTCACCTAAAAGTTCGAGGCGAAGCAGCATCAAGTCTTCAAATTGTCTTTTTAATCGATTGGTATTTTGTTCGTCAGGAAGTTTTAATGAATGAGAAGTATTTGCCTTATAAAAAAGCCAAAGAGAAATGTTTGTTGCAAATTACTGCTTCGGGTGCAGATTCCGACTGGGCAAGCATTATGCAGGCTTATTTTTCGGCCATTACATCTGCCAAGCAAAATGTATATATTTCTTCACCTTATTTTATGCCGAATGGTAGCATTTTAATGGCTCTAAAAACTTCTGCTATGAGTGGAGTAGATGTGCGAGTCTTGATTCCTAAAAAGTCGGATTCTTTTATGACCTATTGGGGCACGCTATCTTATATTGAAGAGTTGTTAGAAGCTGGAGTTCGAATTTATTTTTATAATGCCGGATTCAATCATAGTAAGATCATGACGGTTGATGGTATCATGTCTACTGTTGGAACAGCAAATATGGATGTGCGCAGTTTCGAGCAAAATTTTGAAGTAAACGCTTTGGTTTACGATGAAAAAGTAACGCTTGAATTGCGAGATCGTTTTTTACAGGATTTGGAGCAGAGTACAGAAATTAACCTGGAACAGTGGACAAGTAGAAATAAAATTCAAAAGTTAAAAGAATCTATAGCACGATTGTTTACTCCTCTTTTGTAGTGTATTCTTTATACAAATCAAGAATTTGTTTCATTACATCGTAATCTGTCGAATTTTCAGTAACATGAATCTTTTTACCACAAAAGCCCATAAAATCTAACAATTCATCTCCTTCTAATCCTGTAGCATCAGCTACAATTTGGGCATTGTATTTTTTGCTGATTTTATTGTTTTTCCCTTCCTCTTTAATTCGTTTTGAGATTTTTCTTTTATTTTTTTCGGACTTACTCAGTTTTCCAAATAGGAAATCGGTAGGTGCAAAAATCGCTTGAACGACTCCTAATTTTTCATTTTTAGGTCGATATTGAGCAGGTACAGGATTGGGTTTTCTTGTGTTGAATGGTTTCAGTTGCTTTTTAATGTCTGTATTAATTGGATCTTTTTCTTTCACTTCAGCATTCAAAAAATCATCTTTAAATTCATCCCAGCTTCCTAGAGCATATATATCTACATCATCAAGTAAATAGGAAATATCTTCCATTTTAATAGAAAAAAATGGGGGGAATTCAGGATTGAAAATGAAGGGAACAGCCCATTCTTTAGTTTGATAGCCAAGAGCACTTATTACCAATGTATCTGCTTGTTGAACTTGCAGATGAAAAACACCTAAACTGTCGCATATAGTTCCCATTCGTGTTCGTTTAATACTAATGGTCGCTCTGGATATGACTTCCATATTCTTCGCTTGAAGAATTTGTCCTGAAATACTAATGTTTTTATCCTCCTGTGATTTGGCAGAAAAACAGATGAAAAGAAACAAAAATAAGCAGGTGGTAAACACACTAAGTTTTCGATATTTATTAATTGTTAACTTCAAGGTCTTATGTGATTGGTTATGATTTTAGCAGATTCTAAATTTACACTTTGTTGATCTAATATTTCAGGATTTGATTTAAATTCTTTGTAAAGTTCCATTATTCTGGATTGGACTGTAAACTCACTATCTTTAAAAGTGAAGCTAGTTTTACTATTAATGTATATGCAAACTTGTTTTAATCGGTCACCACTTTCATGAGTCAAATCCTGAATTACTTTGTTATTGAATTTTTCTTTTAAAATTTGCTGATGAAATTCCTTTTCGTGATCTGTATAGATGATTTCAGGTTCTTTTTTTCTTTCAAAAAGCTTGGCTCCGTAGTATATTAAACCTCCAATAATGTTTCCTGCTTTCTCGGATTCTAATTTATCGTTTATATTTTTTAGTTCTTCTTTTGAGAGAACACAAGTTTTGCCCATATTGACTTCTACGGGGACTTCTTCTTTAATAAACTCCTCTTTAAATTCACTCCAGTTTCTCCAATTAAGAATTGCTACTTCATCTAGCATATAGGAAACCGTCTCAAGTTTGATCGTAAAAAATGTATGTTCAGGAGTGTAATGACTTGATATTGCCCACTTTTTTGGCTTATAGCCCAAAGCACTAATTAACAACGTATCGGATTGCTGTACCTGAAGGTGGAATATTCCCAAACTATCGCAAATATTTCCTCTTCTCGATCTTTTAATTGTTACAGTAGCTAAGGAAATGGGTTGGTTGTTTTTGATATTTATTACTCGTCCTGAAATGGTAAATGTTGAATCTTGTTTTTGTTTGTTAGCAAAAGAGCTTGTGGTAACAATACATAATGTGAATATAGATATAAGTTTTTGGGCAAAGTTCATTTAGTTTTTGGGTAGAGTGGGTTGTGTGGTTTAAGGTCTCAGGTGATTCGGAATATTGCCTAAAGAATCGGTATAGGTAAAATCGTAATCCCAGCTTGGGTTTTCTTGCTGAAATTTATTATACAGTTGCTCTATTCGATTCACAATATATATGTCGCGAGTTTGGTAAGTGAAATTGGTTTGCGAATTAATGAATTTCATTAACAAATCCAGTCTTTCTCCAGACTCACGGGTTATTTCAGCTACAATTTGTTTATTGTATTTATTGGCTAAGAGTTGTTCGTGAAGATCATCTAAAGGATTTGGTAATTTCCCTTTGGCTCTTTTTTTTCCTGATCCAAACATTCCGAAACTAAGACCAAAACCACCATGGTTAAGTGTTTTTGCTTTGGCTTGTTCAAGATTTAATTTTCCAAAATCAAAGGATTCAGCAATATTCTTTTCCTGAGGAATTTCCTGTTTTGTAAATTGTTCTTTAAAATCATTCCAGGAACCTAAAGAATATACATCTACCTCGCGAAGCATATAGGTCTCTCTCTCCAAAAATATTTCCTGAAATACTTCATTTTCGGCACTTGGTTCGGCAACGGCAACAATTTGTTCTTTGTAACCTATTGCTGAAATTTTTAATTTTTGTTCCGGATTTATGCGCAATCTAAAATAGCCTAAACTATCGCAAATAATTCCCCAATAGGTATCATCCAGGTTAATATTGGCAAAAGAAATCCCTTCTAAAGTTTCAGGGTTAATTACTTTTCCGGAGACGATAAAACTCTTGTCAGATTCATCTTGTGAAAATCCAATAGAATGAAATGTAACAAGTAGTATGAGAGTTATTATTGCTGCTTTCAAATCGTTTATGTTTCAAGTGAAACCTAAAGATAGTAAGGCAATATCTCTAACAGATAGATTTTTACATTGTTTAACACTCTTTAACCGAAATTAAGCGGATACAGCGATTATTGTTGAATACCTAGCCAATTAACAAGTTGCATTGTTTCGAAGAAAGGATTTGTTTTGCC
>Ga0209379_10002134_pt1 | contig 12264 bp, 10 predicted proteins | sample tdDd001_FD_187124 | JGI IMG/M metagenome (GOLD analysis project Ga0209379, IMG submission 187124) | Marine sediment microbial communities from the Atlantic coast under amendment with organic carbon and nitrate - tdDd00.1 (SPAdes)... | ecosystem: Environmental > Aquatic > Marine > Coastal >...
AGGACCAGTACACTGAATTTTCGTTTTACCGAAAACATAGCGTTGACCATTTATAGAAATAGCCTCCGCGCCCGCATACCTTAAGTCATCAACCAACTTTTGGACATCCATATTATGCACAAGAACATTGTTGGGATCTTCAAAATCATTCAACTCGCGCTCACCATCATTAATAATAACAATGACGCCTTGTCCTTTAAGATCTTTTAAACCTGAAATGGTTTTAATTTCATCAATCTGGCCACGTATAGCTTCTTCAATATCACCAGAGGAAGCACGTGAGTTCTCATAATCGTTTATTTGTCCAGTCATTTGACGAACACGATCCACCAATTGATCCAACTCAGCCGATTCACGCTGTAAATCATTTGTAGCTGTTTGAATCTCATTGATAGAAACATATTTTTCCGCATCTTGCGCTGATCTGATTTGAAGCGGTATTAAAAGACCAAGCAAGAAAAGAAGTGCAATTGTGCGGGTTTTAAACATAATTCCCCACCTCGCCGTTACTGTGCGACATTGGCATGTCTGAAATCAACAACGCCATTAAATTTCGAGATTTTAACAGTATCTGATTTCTTAACTTCGATTAAATACCGTTTATCACGGATTTGAGATACAATTCCAAACCTTTGATTGACCGCTCCATCAAGTGTATCAGAACTTCCAATTGCTTTCACAACGAACGGTGCCTGTTGCGGAATTAAATTGATATTGATTGAGTTTCCAGCTGTACGAATCTCACTTGTCCCAGTGACTCTCTGTTCATTAATGCTAATTGCCTCAGCACCAGCAGCATTAAGCTCGTTAACAAGTGATAGCAACAGATGATAATCATATACAAAGTTCGCTTCATACGCATAGTTCATATCAACAGGCGGATTATCAATCGTAATAACTATACCTTGTCCTTCGACATCACTAAGCCCTGCAAACATTTTGTACCTTTCAAGATCTTCATTTAGAGATTTGATCAACACATTTTCATTTGACTCCGAAGACTCAATGTCTCTAATCCGTTCTTCTAAAGCTGTGATTTGATCAAGCAAAACTTGCTTCTCATCACGAACCTTTTGGAGCTCACTAACAAGTTCACCAGACTTCTGTCGTGGTGATAAGCCGTCCAACATATCTCGTTGTATAATTTTTGCTTGCTGCGCCAATATAATACCAAGGATCACGCAGATCAATCCGATCCAAAGATAATCCTTTTTCATGATAATGCCCCCTATTGTCCAAACGGCTTGAATATGGGTAATCCATTATGACTTACATCAATAATGCCCGATTGAACACCCTTTTCTGACAACTGCTCATAAATGTCTACAAAATTATTGAACTTCCGTTCAATATCTTGTCCCTTACCAAAACGTACTCGATACGCATCATTAAGTAATAATTCAATACCGTTATCATAACGTATATATGGTTTCGCTTCAATATGGGAGTTTTTGAGAAGTGAAATTAATTGTACGGTACGTTGTAGTACACGCCCATCTTCGACCTTCAATTCTTCCCCAATATTAAATGATTTAAACTCAAAACCATCGATCAGGAATATGTCGCCAATAGATTCTTCAACCTTAAGAACAGTTAACGTTCTATCAATCGTAACAAAAAGTCCAGAATACTTAATTGCAGCAAGCTCTTCACGGTAATCGATATCAAGAATGAGTTTGTTAGGAAACTTTTTTTGTATTTCAACAGATTTGATGTACGGGTGATGGATAAGCTCACTGGCAACCGCTTCAGAACTTAGGGCAAATACCAATGTTCTTTCACCAATACCGCCATACTTTTTAATATCAGCATCCGACAAGTAAACGCTCGGCTGATATTCAAACTTCTTAACTACGAAGACATCTGTTTTATAAACTAGAAGCCAAACACCCACAAGAAGAAGCAACACTAAAAGTACACCAAGACTTTTTCTACGTTTCGGTTTCGTCCTTTTCTGGTTTTCTTCCTGCATGATTACACCTCATTATTCTCCTACTAGTATTGATTCAAGTGTCGAAACAATATTACCTAGAGCATCCTTACCAGGCAACTTAGCACAACTGTTTCTCATGCTTTCAGTTTTTTCTGGATTATTTCTCAAGTCTTCAACCATGCTCATAATATGATTTGCATTTAAGTCCTTTTCTAACATAACAAATCCAGCGCCCATTTTTTCCATAGATCTGGCATTGTACTCCTGATGGTTGTCTTTCACGTTTGGTGACGGAATAAGCAGTGCCGGAGTTCCAGTTATGCCAATCTCCGCTAACGTCGAAGCGCCTGTCCGTGTAATCATAATATCAGCTGCACCCATATGTTCTGGCATATTGTAAACGTAAGGAACAATCTTAACATTATCACCAAATGATACTCGCATGTCTTGTAATTGTTTCATAAACTTTTCATAATATGATTTCCCGGTTACGTGAATAATTTCGTAATCTTCATTCCCGCTGACCTTTGACATAATTTCAATCATAACATCATTGATTTTTCGAGCACCACCACTGCCACCAACAGACAATACTAAAAATCTATTATCCGCCACGTTAATTTCTTTTCTACATTTAGATTGATCTAAACCATAAAAATCTTGTCGCACTGGATTTCCTGTCAACACAACCTTACTTTGATCTTTAAATGCACTTTTACTCTCTTCAAAACTGATCATGACTTTGTCAACAAAGCGACTCAACATCTTGTTTGCTCGACCTGGAAAAGCATTGGCTTCATGAACTGCAGTCTTCACGCCCATTAGCGCTCCTACAAACATAACTGGACCAGAAACATAGCCACCCGTTCCAACAATAAGATCTGGTTGATAACTCTTTATAATATTTCTAGCTTCAATGAGGCTTGATGCCAAACTTTTTACGTGATTTAAAGCACCAATCAGGCCCTTTTTCCGATATTCAATGGAAATCGGTCTAAACTCTATTCCAAGTTTAGGAACAAGTTCAGCTTCCAATCCTTGTTTTCGACCAACGTATAGAATTTTCGTATTTTTATTTTTCCTTTTATAAGCTTCAGCTATAGATACCGCAGGATAAATATGTCCCCCAGTACCGCCACCTGTTACGATCATTCGCATAAACTGTCTCCTAATCTGTCAACGTATATTGTGATATATTCAGAAGGATTCCCATACATCCCATCAGTATCAGGAGCGAACTACCCCCAAAACTTATGAACGGAAGTGGTATCCCGGTTACTGGCATAGAACTCGTAGCTACAGAAATATTAATAATAACCTGAAAACTAATCATTGCAATAATGCCTGTTGCAACCAATGATCCAAATAAATCAGGTGCATTGACCGCAATTTTTACACCTCTATAAATGAGTATGAAGAATAATAGTATGACGATAACACAACCTACAAATCCAAACTCTTCACCAATCGTTGCAAAAATAAAGTCATTCTGCGGTTCTGGTATATAAAGTTTGTTCTGAATACTCTGTCCAATCCCCACACCAAACAGTCCACCAGATCCGATGGCATATAACGACTGGATTACTTGCCAGCCACTACTATCAGCATAGTCAAAAGGATTCATAAACGCGAGTATTCGTGCACGTCTATACTCTGCACTCATTGCGAACACACCAAACGCTGCGACACCGGCTAAACCTAGTCCAATAATCTGATCGAGTCTAGCTCCCGCAACGAAAACCATTGTCATAATTATAAGTGTGATGGTTATAGCCGTCGATAGATTGGGCTGCAATATAATCAGTCCAAAATAGAATGCGATCAGTATTAAATACGGCAGTATGCCCACCGTGAATTTTTTTAAATGATTCCGATTATTTTCAAGGCTATGCGCCGTAAATATTATGACACATATTTTAGCAACTTCAGAAGGCATAATTGATATTGATCCTATGTAAATCCAACGCTGTGCTCCATTTATTTCAGTTCCAACTGGCGTTAAAACCAACGCCAACAAACCCAAACTTACTAAAAGAAGCATTGGTGCAAATTTTTTATACATTCTATAAGGCACCATCGCAACAACGACCATAATTCCAAATCCTAAAATTGCAAATTTTAAATCCTTATAGAAGAAATAATACTTATCTTGCCACTGAGACATTGCATAATAAAAACTCGAACTAAACACCATCATTACGCCTATTACAAGAAGGAGCACCACCGTTACAAAAAGGGATAAATCCATAGCATGGCGTTTCATGCCTATCGCCCCCTTAGGTTCTCAAAGCAAGTTCTAAAATGATCTCCACGGTGTTCAAAGCTTGGATACATATCCCAGCTTGCACAGGCTGGTGAAAGGAGCACTGCGTCTCCGGGCTTTGTTAGCTCATAAGCTGTGTTGACAGCTTCTTCTAAATTTGAAACAACACTAACTGCCGTGTATCCATGTTTCGTCGCTGTTTTTTTTATTATCGTTGCAGTTTCTCCGAATACGACAAGATGTTTTATTGTGTTTCCGAACTCAGCAATAAACTCATCGAATTCACTGCCCTTATCCATTCCGCCAGCTATTAAGATCGTGGGTCTATCCATGGCTTTTACTGCCACCACTGATGCATCAGGATTTGTTCCCTTAGAGTCATTGTAGAACACAACATCGCCGATTTCCCCTAGCCATTCGATTCTATGCGCAACACCTGTAAATGTTTTTAAAGCTTCTGCGATATGTACGATTTCAATCCCACTATAATACGCCATACCTACAGCGGCTAAAGCATTTTCAACATTATGATTCCCAGGTATGAATACATCTTGTACTGGAATCACATTGATCGGCTTAGATTCTGGTGTATCCTTAATCACAATATTGTTATCCAGCACAAAAATACCACTGCTTAACTCTTCTACACGACTGAAATACACCACACGTCCTTTCGTTCTACTCGAGAGTTCGCGTGTTGGTTCATTGTCATAATTTAAAATCAAAATATCCGCAACTTCATGATTCTCAAAAATTCGACATTTTGCATCTATATAGTTTTCCATAGTCTTATGTCTATTAAGATGATCAGGCGTTAGGTTCAATACGGAAGATACTTTTGTTGTGAATTTATTTATAGTTTCAAGTTGAAAACTGCTAATTTCCGTGACCATCGTCGTCTTTTCACTGGCCTCATCGACACAGCCAATAACCGGTATTCCAATATTCCCAACCACGTAATGATCTTTTTTCGCAAGTTTGAACATCTCACCCGTAAGTGCCGTGGTTGTTGTTTTACCATTGGTTCCTGTAATACCAATAAACTCAGCATTTGTCATTCTATAAGCCAATTCCAGTTCGCCTATAACCTCCACGCCTGCACTTTTCGCCACTTGAACAAATGGTTTATCAAGTGGTACGCCTGGGCTTAACACCATCATGTCAAAGGACTCAATATTTGTAGGTGCTTGGCCAAGCATAAGACCTTCGTAAATATTTTTAATCGGTTCGAGAATTTCAGTAAGATCATTTTCACTTTTCATGTCATTGATCCACACTCTTGCACCTCTTGAACCCAAAGCCTTCACGGCCGATTGTCCTGAACGTGCAAGTCCAACAACCAAGACTTTTTTTCCTTCAAATTCTTTATTAACCATAAGTGCGCCCCCTATACGGCTATGAAATAGCCAGCAATCACCAGTGCAAGTGTCACGATATAGAATGTCCCAACAATTTTTGTTTCACTCCACCCTGACAACTCATAATGGTGATGAAGCGGTGACATTTTAAAGACTCGTTTTCCTGTTGTCTTAAATGAAATCACCTGAATAATAACTGAAAGTGTTTCTGCGAAATAAATACCACCTACGATCGGAATCATCAGTGACATACCTGTTGCAAATGCGAACCCAGCAACAGCACCACCAAGTGCCAGCGATCCCATATCGCCCATAAATACTTTAGCAGGGTATCGGTTATATTTTAAAAATCCACCCAATCCACCAATAAGACCAATGGCAACAACAAGAAGTGATACACTTTGCTGTGAAACAGCCACCATTCCAAAGAAGCCGATTACTAAAGTGGATACTGAACCCGCCAATCCATCAACGCCATCTGTCAAATTTACTGCGTTGGTCGTTGCTATTGCAACTAAAACAACAAATGGATAATATAACAATCCCAGATCAAAAGTCGTCTTCACAAATGGAATCACTAGAGCTGTTCCAAAGAGATGCCCAGCCCATACTGCAAGTATAGATCCAATAAGAAATTGACCTGCAAGTTTTTGCCAAGCTCTAAGTCCTAGATTTCTCTTGAGTACAACTTTTATGTAGTCGTCCAGAAATCCCAGCAGTCCAAATCCGAATATCGAAAACAGCATAAACATCGCAACGCTGTCAAATGTACGAACCAGTATCATAGCGAGGAGAAGACCTACTAAGAATATAATGCCTCCCATTGTTGGTGTGCCTGCTTTTACATAGTGAGATTTTGGACCTTCTTCTCTAATGCTTTGTCCAAATTTAAGTTTCTGTAAGTATGGGATCAATTTCGGTCCTATTAATGTAGAACCTCCGTAGCTGACAACCAGTGCAAATATCAGCATCCATGAATTAGTCATTATTTTCCTCCACGTTCAAATATCCTAGTGCAATCTCACGATCATCAAATTCATATCGTATTCCGTTAATCTCCTGGTATGTCTCATGACCTTTTCCTGCAATAAGAACAATATCGCCTTTTGTTGCTACTGATATCGCTTTTCCAATCGCTGATTTCCGGTCAGGTTCAATAATTGCATTTTCAGGATAGTTAAGTCCCTGGGTAATATTTTTTATGATCTTCAAAGGATCTTCAGTCCTTGGGTTATCACTCGTCACAATTATTTGGTCAGATTTTTCTTCTGCTATTTGTCCCATCTGAGGTCTTTTCATGGCATCGCGATCTCCACCACAACCAAATACAGTTATCACTTTATTTTTTGTCATACTCTTCACAATATCTATGGCATTGCTTAAAGCATCAGGCGTATGAGCATAGTCGACGAATACCTTTATCTGGGATTCATGCTTTACTTGTTCCATTCTACCTGGAACAGGTGTTATCGCTAATGCGCATTTTGCTATCTCACCAAGGGTTTTACCCATCATATAGAGCACGCCAAAAGCTGCTAATGTATTGTAAACATAAATTCGTCCAGGCAATGGTACTTCAACATTGACCTCACCATTTGGCGTTGCTAGTGTATAGCGAGATCCGGCCTCAGTATACTCGATGTTTTTCGCCCGAAGCATTGCATCAGAATTTAGACCATAACTTATGGTTTCAACCTTTTCTTGAGCGCTTGTCTGTGTAACCAAAGACTTTTCATTATATTGATCAAATAGTCTTTTACCATATGGGTCATCCACATTAATCAGTCTGCCCTTACTCGTCATGTCAAACAGTTTTGTTTTTGCTCTAAAATAATCCTCAAAATTCTCGTGGTAATCAAGATGATCTTCCGTTAAATTTGTGAACACTGAGTAATCATAATCAACATCTTCAACACGCTTTAGATCAAGTGCATGGGAAGAAGCTTCCATGACACAGGCTTCAATGCCATCTTCAACCATCGTACTTAACAACCCGTGGAGTTCAATCGGCTCAGGTGTTGTCAAACTAGCCTTGTATGTTTTTCCGCCAATTTCGTTTGCGATCGTCCCTAAGAGACCTGTTGAAATACCAGAAGCAATCAACATATCCGTTAGAATTCGACACGTTGATGTTTTCCCATTTGTACCAGTTAGTCCAATCATCTTAAGCTTTTCGCTTGGACGACCGTAAAAATAAGCCGACAAATACGACATCGCAGCACGATCATCTGTGCAAAGAATAAGAGTTACATTTTTATCCTCCAACTCAGCAATCAAGCTTTTTGAATACTCAGTAACCACAACAGCCGTCGCACCCATATCTACTGCTTTATTAATATAATTGTGTCCATCTACCTTAAACCCTTTAACAGCTATAAAAAGTGTATTCATTACAACCTTTCGACTGTCTTGTTGTACACCTGTAATTGTCTTTTCAATATCACCACATAAAAGTTCATGCGGCATGTCTAGCAACATGCTTTTTAAAAGCATACAAAATCCCCTCTGTTTCATTATGATCAACCGCCTATGCAGGCTTGTTTATTTTACGCCCAAAGGTGGACGATCAAACGGGCGATAAATATTCAAAGATATTCTTATCGCCCGTTTACAACAGTCTCATTATATCAGATTTTAGGTCAGCTTTAAACGATCATAACTATATTGTTACTATTCAGAAATTGGATCAGCCGGCAAAGGATCAACATTAAGAATTATGATATCTTGTCCTGTTGCAATCGAACCCGGATAAGGGAATTGATTAAGCACTGGACTCTCTGGATTAAGGACATTTACCGGTTCTGTGGTAAATGACAGACCTGACGCTTCAAGTATTTTTATAGCCTTATCCATAGGCTTTCCAATGAGATTCGGCACTTTAACTTCTCTGTTGTTCTCGGGTATTTCAGGTTCAACACCAAGGTATCTTAGTGTGTCATCAAGAATGTCCTTGGCAATAGGAGCAGCTACCTGACTACCAAAATTCGTGTCTTGTGGTTCATCAACAACAACAAGAACAGTAACCATAGGATCGTCAACGGGTGCAATTGAAACAAATGATGCATATGCAAGTTCATCTGAGTACTTACCATTCACTATTTTCTCTGACGTTCCCGTCTTTCCACCAATTCGAATGCCTGGAATGTAAGCAAGCTTGCCGGAACCATTTGTAACCACCGATTCCATTAGGAGTCTTACATCTACGGATGTTTTCTTAGATATGACATTTTTCAACACTTTAGGCTTTACCGTTTCAACGACATTTCCATCACTGTCTTTGAATTCCTTAATTATATGTGGTTCCATTAGTTTTCCATCGTTTGCGATTGCATTAATAGCATTTACCATTTGAAGCGGCGTCACTGCGATACCATGTCCAAATGAAATGGTGGCTAGTTCTACTGGCCCTATTTTATTTTGAGGAAGTATCAAGGAACTTGCTTCTCCAGGCAAATTGATGCCTGTTTTGCGAGTCAACCCAAAGTTTTCAAGATACTTGTAAAATGCATCTCGACCAACTTCATCTGCAAGCTCTATGAAAGTTGTATTCAATGATTTCTCAAGTGCCACAATGAGTGTAAAGTCTTTATGCGACCTCGGATAATCCCAGTTTTTTATACGGAATCCGTACATGTCGATATACCCCGGCGTAGAGAATTTTGTGTATGGATTCACAGCATTTTCTTCAAGTGCAATTGCCGTTGTGATCAACTTAAAAGTAGATCCAGGTTCATATGTATCATTAAGATTCGGATTTTTCCACGCCGTGTTCCACAAATCACTGAGTTCTTGTGAGTCAAGTTCAGAGAAATCTACATCCGGATAAAGTGCGGATACATCACGCGGTTCATTTGGATTATAATCCGGTTTGGTTCCCATAGCCAGAATTCCGCCCGTTTTGGGGTCCATAACAATGGCCATGATTCTTTTTGCACCGTGTTCTTCAATACCTTTTTCCAGCGCTTCTTCTGTAAAGTGTTGAATGATTTCATCCATAGTCAGAACCAAGCTCAGTCCATCTTCAGGTGCATAGAGTTTTTCTTCACCAAATGGAAGTTGTCGACCCGCGGCATCAGTATTGGTTACAAGTGTACCTTCCTGACCTTTTAATTCCTCTTCGAACTCCAGTTCAACACCTGATAAACCTACACCATCAACGGTTGTATGTCCTAAAATATGAGATGCAAAATTAAGGTTTGGATACACCCTTTTGTTATCTGCCGCTACACTAATTCCACTAAATCTTTTGTTTTTTATCAGATCCGCTTGCGACTTTGTAATCCAGCGTTTTATTCGAACAATTGACGACGAACTATTTTCAATACGACTCTGAATTACCGCTTTATCTTCTTCGAGTATTTCTGCCAGAGCTTCAGCGGTTTCACTTACAGCATTCATATCTTTAGGATGAGCCCAAACTGTAAATGATTGAATACTAAATGCCAATTTAACACCTTTTCTATCGTAGATAACACCCCGCTGAGCAGGGATAGGAACATCCCGAGTTTGTTGTAAAATAGCCATTTTCTTGTATTCTTCGCCTTTCACAACTTGAAGGTATGCGAGTCGACCAATAAGTGCCGTAAATATAACAGCAACGAGAAAAAGTGCAAACCACAACCGACGTTTATTGCTTGTATTCGGTTCTTTCATTTGATTTTATCTCCTTTATTTGAACAAAATAAAAAGGACCGAAAGCTTAACTTTCGATCCTTGTATTATCTATTTCTGAGGAACCAGGAACGAATGTGTGTAGCGTAATTCTGAATTTCTCCAACCACGTTATCGTCACTTATTATACCACGATCACCTGCTGGCTCTTTGTCTAAATTCGCGTACAAGTCATCAAGTGTATAATTCCAGTTTGAATTGATATAAACGATTTGCTCTGGTTGTGGGTATTGCATCCCCAATTCGCTCACAGCAACACGTTCAACATTATCGAGTACGATTGTTGAATCAAGTTGTACCCGTAAATCTTCTTTTTGTAAATTTAATTCTCTTATTTCTCTTTCGAGACCGTTGATATCATAGTTGATTTCAAAAATCATTGCATAGCGCATGACGAGGAATGATAAAAGTCCAAAAATGAGCAAACATCCAGCAAACGATTGTACCAAGAACCGCACACGTCTTTTTCGCTGGTATCTTCTCTGTTTTTTTTCGAGGAGATCAGCAGCTTTTTTCATTTTTTCCTGATGCTGTTTTTGATGGTAATCTTCATATGGCTCATATGACGATATCTTGCGTGCTGGTAGCATCCTTGCTCCTCCTCACTTTTATCGTGAAATTTCTTTCACGTTTCCAGACTGTCATATTCCTTTATTTCAGTCTGATCTAATCAACTTTCGCTATGATTTATTCGTCCCCTATATTTTCTCAGCAACCCTTAGTTTGGCACTCCTTGCCCTAGGATTTTCCTCGATTTCTTTATCTGATGGTAATTTGGGTTTCCTTGTAATAACCTTTAGCACTGGCTCATTGTCACACATACACATTGGTAGTTCTGGTGGACAAATACATCCTTGTGCTAAATCTCTGTAAGCGTTCTTAACGATTCGGTCTTCTAACGAGTGGAAAGTAATAATTGAAATTCGTCCACCTGGGTTAAGTGCTGTCGCAATATCATTGATTGTTTCTGATATAATTCCGAGTTCATTATTAACTTCTATACGTATTGCTTGGAATGTTCTTTTAGCTGGGTGTGGTCCATCTTTTCTTGCACCTTTTGGAACCGCAGCTTTAATAATATCCACAAGCTCTGTCGTACGTGTAATCTCTTTTTCATTTCTAGCTTCAACAATAAATTCTGCGATGCGTTTCGCCCAACGATCTTCACCATAATCTCTTATGATCTTAGTGATTTCTTCTGCTGAATATGTATTTACAACGTCTTTAGCAGAAAAAGGTCTAGAACGATCCATTCGCATATCTAATTCGCCGTCTTGCATATAGCTAAAACCACGATCAGCTTCGTCAAGCTGATACGATGAAACACCTAAGTCCATCATCATACCGTCGACTTTATCTATTCCAAGTTCCTTAAGAACATTTAGCACATTTGAAAAGTTGCTGTGTACAGGCTTGAAACGATCGCCGTACTCTTTAAGCCTCTCCGATGCAGCAGCTAGAGCGTCTGTGTCCTGATCGATTCCGATCAACGTTCCCGTCGTCAGTTTCTTCAGAACGAGTTCCGAGTGTCCACCGCCGCCCAGCGTTCCATCAATATAAATGCCATCTGGTTTAATATTTAGTCCTTCAACGGTTTCTTCCCATAATACGGAAACATGCTCAAAAGCCATTCGAGAGTCCTCCTAAATTCCGAGCTCTGCCATTTGTTCGGCAATATCGTCATAACTGATGTTGTCTGGATCGTTGTATTCGGTCCAGTTCGATTCGCTCCAGAGCTCAACGCGCGTGCCGACACCTATAACAATAACTTCTTTTTCAATACGTCCATGATCTCTAAGTGGTTGAGGTATATTGACACGTCCTTGTTTGTCGAGCGTACATTCTGTCGCGCCCGCAAAAAATAGACGTACAAATGCGCGTGCATTTCGATTTGTTAAAGGCAAAGCTTTAAGCTTTTCTTCAAAAACACGCCATTCTGTTTCAGGAAACATGAACAAACAATTGTCCAGTCCCTTCGTCACATAAAATCGCTCACCAAGGTCTTCTCTAAACTTCGCTGGGACGTTTATTCGACCTTT
>Ga0209379_10002137_pt1 | contig 12256 bp, 10 predicted proteins | sample tdDd001_FD_187124 | JGI IMG/M metagenome (GOLD analysis project Ga0209379, IMG submission 187124) | Marine sediment microbial communities from the Atlantic coast under amendment with organic carbon and nitrate - tdDd00.1 (SPAdes)... | ecosystem: Environmental > Aquatic > Marine > Coastal >...
CCCGAACCAGGCCCTGATCTTCCAGGGTCTTCAGAACCCGTCCAACCATCTCCCGGGAACAACCCACGATACGGCCGATTTCCTGGCGGGTAATCTTGATCTGCATGCCGTCCGGGTGGGTCATGGCATCCGGCTCCTTGCAGAGATCCAGCAGGGTGCGGGCGACCCGACCGGTCACATCCAGGAACGCGAGATCACCCACCTTGCGCGTGGTCTGGCGGAGGCGGGAAGCCATCTGCTCGCCAATGAAATACAGAACCCTGGGATCCTGCTGGGCAATCTCACGGAATTTGGTGTAGCTGATCTCCGCCACTTCGCACTCGGTCTTGGCCTTTACCCAGGCGCTGCGGGAATCCATGTTGTCGAACAGCCCCATTTCACCGAAAAAGTCACCGGCGTTCAGGTAGGCCATGATCATCTCGCGACCGTCATCGTCTTCAATGATAACCGTCACCGAGCCTTTGACGATGTAGAACAGGGAATCGCTCTTGTCCCCGGCATAGATAATCGTGCTCTTGGCTGGGTAACGGCGGCGATGGCACTGCGAAAGGAAATAGTCGAGATGCTTTGTTTTCTGCTCAACCGGCTTGACGATAGTGGCCATAATGCGAGTCGTGCCTCCTCAGATACTGGCGGGTCCCAATGTTTGTTATGCACCCGGCTTTCCTTGCGGGTTCGTTCTTTTTTACTGCAAAACTGCGCAACTTATAACAAGAAGGTCTGTTGCGGGCAACCGGAAAGAGTATACAACATGTATCCGAGATCGGCCTGCCTGGCGAAGCCGGTTGTGCTAGCATCCGGCCACAGGTCATCTTTATCGGGGCCAACACACCAGTTGGTCCCGCGTCATCACAACGGAGAGTCGTCCCATGAAAGCAACCGTAGACTGGACCGGCAACGCCAGTTTCAAAGCCACCAGCGGCAGTGGCCACAGCGTGCAGCTTGATGGCCCGCCAGACCACGGCGGTGAGAACCTGGGCCCGCGCCCCATGGAAATGCTGCTGATGGGGCTCGGAGGCTGTTCGGCGTTCGACGTCATGAGCATCCTGAAGAAAAGCCGCCAGGACGTGACCGCTTGCCACGCCGAGCTCGAAGCAGAGCGGGCCGACGCGGTTCCGGCGGTGTTTACACGCATTCACCTGCACTTCGTGGTAACCGGAAACAGCCTGAAAGACAATCTGGTCAAGCGGGCCGTGAGCCTGTCGGCAGAAAAGTACTGCTCCGCATCTATCATGCTTGAGAAGGCCGGCGTCGAGATCAGTCACAGCTACGAGGTTCACCAGGCGTCATAACCCGTGTGAGAAATCTCGCCAGGGCCGCTCATGGACCGATTCCCCGGGCCGGATGCAGGGGAAATCACGAATGCTAAAATGTCATTGCGAATACTATTCAACGTCACTTGCGGTGTGCATAATACGCACCCTCTCCGCCGGTCTGCGCAAAAGGTGAACAACCCGGTCAGTAGTCGGTGGCGGCCTCGGCAGAGCTCAGCAATGCAGCTCTGCAGTCATTCATCTCCACGATCCGGAGGGGCTGAGCATGGAATCAAAACTCCAGCTGCATGGTTTCAACAACCTGACCAAATCCCTGAGCTTTAACATCTACGACATCTGTTATGCGCAGACCGAAGAACAACGCAAGGCCTATATCGACTACATCGACGAGATGTACAACGCCGAGCGCCTGACCCAGATTCTGACCGACGTCGTCAAGATTATCGGCGCCAACGTTCTTAACATCGCGCGTCAGGACTACGAGCCCCATGGCGCATCTGTCACCATGTTGATCGCCGAGCACGAGCTCACCAATGGCGAAGAGCCCGACAACGAAGAGTCTCCCGGACCGCTGCCGGATACCATCGTGGCTCACCTGGACAAGAGTCACGTCACGGTGCACACCTACCCGGAAAGCCATCCCCACGATGGCGTGAGCACCTTCCGAGCTGACATCGACGTATCCACCTGTGGCCTGATCTCACCGCTGAAAGTGCTGAACTACCTGATCCACAGCTTTGATTCTGATGTCGTTACCGTGGACTACCGTGTTCGCGGCTTTACCCGTGATGTGGACGGCACCAAGCACTACATTGATCACGATATCAATTCGATCCAGAACTACCTGACGGAAGATACCCAGAACGCGTATCAGATGATCGATGTGAACGTGTACCAGGAGAACCTGTTCCACACCAAGATGATGCTGAAGAACTTCAACCTGGATAACTATGTGTTCGGGGTGAACGCCGGTGATCTTCATCCCGCCGAAGCGCAGTCTATCGAGGACCGTCTGCGTCGGGAAATGCTGGAAATCTTCTATTCCCGCAACGTCGAATGATCGCCTCCTGTGGCGCCCCGCACGGGGCGTCACGGGTCCTTCAGTTTTTTTGATGTCACCCCCCAGATTTCTGCGTTTTATTCTCTCCTCCCATCCCGTTTAAATAGAGCCAAGAGCTAACGAGAGGAGGACAACATGACCCTGCGCTCCCTGAAACAGATCATACCCGCCCTGGAAACGTCCGACGGCGCCGGCGTGCGCATCAAGCGTTCCATTGGGCAGCAACAGAACATTCGCCTTGACCCGTTCCTGATGCTGGACGAGTTTGGTTCCGCCGAGGCCGCCGACTATATCGCAGGCTTCCCCTCGCACCCCCATCGAGGGTTCGAAACCGTGACCTATATGATCGAGGGGCACATGCTGCATGAAGATCATCTCGGAAACCGGGGCGACCTGCGCAATGGTGGTGTGCAATGGATGACCGCCGGTCGCGGCATCATCCATTCGGAGATGCCCCAGCAGGAAGAAGGCGTGATGCGCGGTTTTCAGCTCTGGCTGAACCTGCCAGCGGCGGAAAAAATGACGAAGGCCGGCTACCGGGACATCCAGCCGGAAGAGATTCCGGAGCTTGCCTTCGACGGTGGCAAGCTGAAGCTCATTGCCGGCACATTACAGATTGATGGCCAGGCCCATGCAGGGGCGATGCCCGATCGCACCACCCAGCCGATCTACGCTGATATTCACCTGGCATCCGATGGGAGTCTGAGACTGCCCCTTCCGGAAGGCCACAACGCCATGCTCTATCTTTACGAGGGTAGCGCGAGCCTGGGGGAAAGCTCGCTGCAGCGAAGCGCCGCTAACGTTCTTTCCGACGACGGCGACCAGATCGAACTCCATGCGGGGAAAGCCGGAGCGCGACTGCTGCTGATTGCCGGCAAACCGATTGGCGAGCCGGTGGTCCAGTATGGTCCTTTTGTGATGAATACCCGCGAGGAGATCGAGCAGACGCTCCGGGATTACCGGGATGGACGCCTGACGGCCTGAAGGCCTCAGGCAAATGGCTTTCTTGCCATCAGCCGCTGCACCATCGGCCTGACAATCAGGTCCATGGCCAGCGGCATTTTTGTGCCCGGAACCACCAGGGTGTCGTGTCGCGACAGGCTGCTGCCTGCAATCACCTGCAGCAGATACGGGAAGTCCACCTCTGACTGGTCCCGGAACCGGATCACCAGCATGCTTTCGTCCTCAGTGGGGACTTCCCGGACGACAAAGGGGTTGGAAGTATCGACCAGGGGAATGCGCTGGAAATTGATGTGGGTGTGGGAGAACTGGGGCACGATGTCGTGCACGTAGTCATCCATGCGGTTGATGATGGTTTCCACCACCGCCTCCTGGCTGTAGCCCCGCTTGTGCGTGTCCCGGTGGATCTTCTGGATCCATTCAAGATTCACAATCGGAACCACACCGATCAGCAGGTCGACATACTGGGCAATATTGCAGGTTTCGCTGACCACACCCCCATGAAGCCCCTCGTAAAACAGCAGATCGGTATCGGCGGGCAAAGGCCCCCAGGGCGTGAAGGTGCCGGGCTTGTGCCCGGCTTCAACCAGCCTGCGATCCTCATCGTGAACGTATTGACGATACCGGCCGTTGCCGGTGTGGCCGTAGTCGTAGAACAGTGCTTCCAGCTTGTCGATGTGATTGGCGGCGAGCGCAAAGTGGTTGCGCTCACCGAACTGGCCCTTGGCCGCAAGCCTGGCCATCTGTTCACGGTTGTAGCGATGGAAACTGTCACCGCTGACCATTGCGGCGTTCAGCCCCTCACTGGCAAACATCCGGCTGAAAATCTGGCCGGTGGTCGTGGTGCCCGCTCCGGACGAACCGGTAACCGCGATGATGGGATGACGTTTTGACATAGAGGCAGGTTGCCGGAATCAGGTGAGGCTGTCGAGCAGACGGGGTTTTTCAACCACGAAGCCCTGAGCGTAGTCCACACCCAGCTGTCGGAGCATGTCCAGAACGTCCCGGGATTCAACCTGGGAGGCAATCACTTCCCGGTTCATGTAGTGGGCCATATCCACCATTGAGCGCACCATTGCCCGGTCAGTCTCGCTGGTCGACAGCTGGCCGGTAAAGGCACTGTCGATCTTGATCAGGTCTACCGGTAACGAACGCATGAACTCGAACGAACTGGGGCCACTGCCAAAGTTGCCGAGACAGAACCGGCAGCCAAGTTCTTTCATCTCAATGATGAAGTCTGCCACTGACTGGACGTCGTTAATCGCCGAGGCCTCGGTAATCTCGAACCACAGCCGCTCGATAGGCGCATCTTTCTCACTCAGCTTTTCGTAGATGAACTCCAGCAGCGACTGGTCATTCATGGAATAGCCGGACAGGTTGATGCAGACGCCCCCGAAATGCCTCGGGTCCGGCGCCTGTTCCCTGAGCCAGTCCAGCATGTGACCAACAACCCAGCGATCCACGGCCTGCATACGGTCATAACGCTCGGCCATGCGCACGAAGTCCCGACCGGTAATGAGGTTGCCTTCGTCATCGTACATGCTGATCAGCACCTCATACTGCGCGGCCATGGAGGACTTGGCATGCAGAGGGATAATCTTCTGGCAGCGCAGCAGCATGCGCTCCTCGTTCAGGTCGCTGAGGCTGGCAACCTTGGCGGCAATCTGCTCCTGACGGGCCTGGTCATCGGCATCCAGCGCATACTCGGAAACCTTGCCGTGGCCCTGCTGGCGGGACGCGGCAAGCGCCTGCTCCGACGCCCGTAACCAGCGTTCAGCACTGACCAGGGCCGGTAACGTGGGGACCACACCGGCGCTGGCGGAGAGCCGGTAGTCGCGACCACCAAAACTGAACTCGGCGGCCTCCACTGCCCGGATGAGATCTCTTGCCGCGTCGCTGGCACTCTCGGACGGCACCAGCATGGCAAACTCATTGCCCGCAAGTCTGGCCACGGGCATACCGTCACCGACGTGGCTGCGCAGGATATCGGCAACCCGTTTCAGGGTATCATCACCAGCCTGGTAGCCGGCGGTGTCGTTCAGCAGGCGGAATCTGCGGAGATCCAGGCGCACGAGGGAGCGCTCATCCTCCCGACGGGCCAACTGCTGATCGAGCATGCGCTCGAATTCGCGACGCCCGAGAAGGCCGGTCAATTCATCATGGGTGGAGGCCCAGGACAACTGGTCATAGACCTTGCGGACCATGCGATCGATACTCTCGTCCACCAGCGGGCGTTCATACTGGCTATCAGGCACGATGATGCCTTTTCGCATCTGACGGGCCAGGGACTCCAGCTCCAATTCCACCACTCGCATGCCCTGGTGATTCACAAAGACAAAGCGGCTGAAACCGCGGGCCACCCAGACCAGACGAATGTACTGGGGTTCGTCCGGTTTTTCCTGGTCGCGAAGCCAGTCGCCGGTTCGCAATTTCTGCGCCCGGTTGATCCAGCGCTGAAGACTTCGTTGCTCCCGGTCGGACAGTTTTCTGGCATCCGGTTGCTCCGGTTTTGCCACTGGCACTTCAACCAGTTCGGGGCTTTTTTGCGGACTGCGAACCAGGAACTGCTTGAGCTCGTCCCGGATTTGCGAAGAAGGCATGTGGTTGCTGGAAATAGACGCCAGGCCATCCTGGATTACCCGCAACAGCTCGGGCAAATTAATGGAGCTGTTCGGATCATCAGCGAAGGATAGGAGCGAATCGATAACGGCCAGGTAATCATGCCACAGCTGGCTGTCAGGTCCCTGCCGGATCCAGGTCAGCGAAAGCAGATCCCGCCAGCCACCATCCAACAGGCTGATTACCGCCTTTGGCACCTTGCGCCCACCCAGTTTGTTGTCCAGCACATCGGCCACAGCCTTTTTTGACTCGGCTACCTTCTGGGCCCCCTCTGCGGCCGCTGTCACTCGCTCGACATTCCGGCGATAGACAAGATTCTGGCGATCAATCAGGGTGTCCAGTTCCTGGACCGTTTGCTCGAATACCCCGGTGTCCTGCTCGAAGTCCGTTGTAATGCGCTCTACCAGCTCATCCACGCGACGCTGAACAACCGGATTGATGCGCCCGCCCTTTACCCCTAGCTGGGCCAGACGGTTCATCACCCCGCGTACCGGGCTATCCTGATCGTCAAAGAACGCAGGGTCCCTCATGACAACTTTGAGAACGGGCACTTCCAGCTGCCGCATGCGCTGCTGGGCATACTCGCTGAGCTTCGGGCTTTCCACCACCGATTTGAAAAACCGGTCGACCACATCGACCGTTTCCTGCTGTTCTTCATCCAGCCGGTTATCACCGCTTGCCTTTACTTTCTCTACCACCCGCTCCTTCAGGGGAGCAAGCTCCTCGCCAGTATCCACGGGCTGAGATTGCAGCTGCTGGAGTTCTCGCTGGAATTCTCCGGACGACAGAGGCCTGGCATTGGGCTGGAACGGCAAAGGCTCCGGATCGCCCCGGGCCACACGGCTCGCGCTCAGGGTATTCAGCAGGTTACGCACCGTGGCGAACGCAGTCTGGGCCGCCTGGGCATAACCCCGAAACTCGCCCCCCAGCATGCCAGCTCTGCGACGAGACTGGGGCTGTCCGGCGTCTTCGGCACCCGCCTTCGGCTTTGACTCTGCAGCAGCACTCTCCGCGGCAACCGGCTCGGGCTCCGCGGGCTCTTGTTGAGTCTCCGGCTTTGCCCCGGCCTGCTCGCTCAGATACTTGCTGAGATCCAGGTCCGGCAGAACACCGTGACGAATCAGAATATCGTTGAGTTCTTTGTAAAGAGGTCCCAGCTGCTGCAACACGGTCTGCTCAAAGACCCGCAGACAGACTTTCTCCACCTCCCGGGTCGCCTTGAGCTGGCTGAGGCCATTATGGAAGGCTTCGCAGACCAGGGAGGGCCCGAGGGGATTGTGGTGTCCCGTGGCGTTCGCGATGCCAAGTTTGTCCAGGCGAAGCTTGAGCTGCAGCAGATCGCCCCGATACTGGGTATCCGCCTTGGTTACCATCACCCGGATCGTCAACCAGTCCTCGAATTCGCCCTTGTCGACCACGGACAGCTCGGACCCCGGAAACCCCTTGGGGGCGGGCTTCAGTGGTGATTCCAGGCTGCGAGCCATCTGATGCCAGATGACCCGTTGCCGGGCCTGAATCTGGCCCGAAGCATCCATGTATTCATTGGCCTGCTGATCATTTACGGCTCTCTGGGCCGCCAGTTTGAGACCCTCCACCATTTGCACGAAACAGGCGTCCATCAACGGCTCGATAAACTGGGTCACCGCCTTGGCGGACTGATGCAGCACAAACTGTACGCGATCACTAGGCGCGCGGAGCGAGGAGCGATCCTGACTTCGGGAGCCCCCGCATTGCTGCAGCATGGCATCCACGGCTACCGGGTTGGGCCTGCTGAAATTGACCCCCATGGCGCCATCGATGCGACGGACAATACTGACATGAAGCTCGTGGCGGCGCGCGCCATCCAGACCCCGAAAACGTATCACCAGTTCGGGGGGCATGCCGGAAGCAAACGCCCGATCCAGCTTCTTCGAGGTTTCACCCGAATAGCGGACGAACAGACCCTCCGCACAGAAATCGGCGATCTGACACGGCCAGGCCTCACCGGTTCCCAGATCAATCTGGGCGGCAAGCTTGATTGGTTGGCGGGGGCTGCTACGACGTTCTCTCGGATCCATGAACTACCTGATATCTCGCAAAGCCGGAACGATCACCGAACACAGCGCCCGGAACCGGCTCACGTCCCTGAAACGATGGCGGATGCCACCGGCTGCTACTATAGAGACCATGATTGTACTATAGCGGCCTGGCCCCCACAGGCAAACCAATCCACTATAACATCCTGACCCATGAAACAGCTTAGTCAGATCTATCTACTTTTGCTACTGGTAACAATGCTTAACGGCTGCTCGACCATTGGCTACTATTCGCAGGCTGTCAGTGGCCATCTCTCCCTGATGATGTCGGCGGAACCGGTCGACGACATTCTCTCCGACACCTCAACGCCGATGGACCTTCGGGGAAAACTCACGGTAGCGCAACAGGCCCGGGAATTCGCCGGTCAACGACTGGCCCTGCCGGTGGGAGAAGCCTTCAGCGACTACGTGGATCTCGACAGACCCTGGGTAGTGGTGAACCTGGTGGCTGTGCCGGAGTTCTCCCTGGAACCGCACCGCTGGTGCTATCCGGTGCTCGGCTGTCAGGCCTACCGGGGATACTACAGCCTGGCGGATGCGCGTGCCGAGGAGTCGCAGTTTCGCAACAAGGGCTTCGACACGTTTATTGGCGGCGTGACGGCCTATTCCACCCTCGGCTGGTTCGATGATCCCCTGCACACCGGCTTTACCCGACTGGCGGAGGATCGCATGGTCGCCCTGATGTTCCATGAGCTGGCACACCGGGTGGTCTACATCGCCGATGACACGGCATTTAACGAAAGCTTTGCCACCGCGGTGGAGCTGGAAGGGCTCAGGCTCTGGCTATCGGACCAGGGCAAACCCGGCCAGTTCGAGGAGGCACTGGACCGCCTGGCTCGCCGAAACCAGACGCTCTCCCTGGTCGAAGACTTCAGTGCCCGGCTGGACGTTCTTTATGCTCAGCAGGACGTCTTGCAAGACCAGCAACTGCGGAATCGCAAGGCGGCCATTTACCAAGAGCTGGCTCTTGCCTATCAGGAACTTTCCGCAGAGTGGTCCGAACCGGGCCCGTTCGGACCGGTACCAGTCAGCCTGAACAATGCCAACCTGGCGCTGTTTCGTCAGTACAACCAGCACGTACCGGCGTTCCGTCAGATGCTTCGGAATGCAGGCTACGACTTTGCGGACTTTTACAAGGCCGTCGAGACGCTGTCAGAGCAACCGGAACCCCAGAGGACTGAACATCTGGCCGCCCTGTCAGAGCGGTTTGAAGAACACCTTTGAGTTCCGCTGGGTGTTATAGGCAGCCAGCTTCGGCCCGGGCAGGGCCTGCACTGTCGAAGGCTGGAAGCCCCGCTCCCGGAACCAGTGCTCCGTCTGGGTGGTGAGCACGAACAGCTTCTGGATACCCTGCCCCCTGGCCAGCTTCTCCACCATTGCCAGAATCTCATCACCCCGTCCGGCCCGGCGATAGGTCGGGTCTACCGCGAAGCAGGACAACTCGCCGGCGCCTTCTTCAGGGTAGCTGTACAGAGCGGCACAGCCCACGATAGTGCCGTCGCGCTCCGCCACAACAAAGCGGTCAATCTCGGTTTCCAGCATCTCCCGGGAGCGGCGAACCAGAATGCCCTGCTCCTCCAGCGGCTGGATCAGCTCCAGAATCCCGCCGATGTCCTCGACCCGGGCCTGGCGGAACTGCTCGTAGTGATCACCACTGACCAACGTGCCGGCGCCATCCCGCGTGAAGAGCTCCTTCAGCAGGGCGCCGTCATCCACATAGCTGATGATGTGGGCGCGACGTACGCCCTTCACACAGGCATCACAGGCAGCTCGCAGCAAGTGGCATCGTGACCGGTCACCGCACCGGCCGCCAGACGCTCGGACGCCTGGCGCGCCGACAGCTCCCGGATCAAAGTACCGTCCTCTTCCTGTAACCCGGGATCATCAATAAACACCATCAGCTTCTCGGCCTGCAGTGCCGCTGCCACCTGGCTGCCAACATCCTCGTAGGAGAGGTTGAAGGCATCCCCGGTGGGCGAATAGCCCATGGGCGGCAACAGGACAATGTGACCAAGCTCCAGCAGTTTCTCGATCCCGGCCACATCCACCCGGCGCACCTTGCCGGTATGGCCAAAATCAATACCGTCGAGCACACCCACGGGCTTGGCAGCCACATAATTGCCGCCACTCACCCGGATACGGGCATTGTGCATCGGCGAATTGACCAACCCCATGGACAGGTGGCTTTCCAGGTAGGCTCTCAGGCCACCGACAGCCTCCATCACCATACTGAGGTGCTCTTGCGGCGTAATCCGCAGACCTTTTGAAAACGACGATTCGATTCCTGCGGCATCCAGCCGCGTCTGGATTTGCGGGCGGGCACCAAAGGCAACGACCAGCCGCACACCAAGGCTGCTCAGCAGCGCGATGTCATGGATGATGTTGATGAAATTCCCGTGTTCAATCGCATCCCCCGGAATGGTCAATACCACCGTCCGCCCGCGATGGGCGTTGATGTAAGGGGATGAATGGCGGAATCCATGCAGCCAGTCGTTTGATTTCAAACCTTTCTCCTGGTCTCTCGTTATCTTCTAAAGGCAGGTACTTTATCTTGAGGAGTTTGCCGAGTCCTGTCGAGGAGGGTGTGCCAAAACACGCCCGTAAATACGTCCCTGTAGGGCTCGGTCGCGCCATCCCTGGCGCTCCACGGTTTTGGCACACCCTCCCCGCCAGGACTCTCCGCAGGCGTCGGAAGTGCCTGCGCCACACTCAGAGACAGAACTGTCGGATCAGCCCTCGCAGTACTTTAACGGTTGGATCAAGCTGGGACAGCTCTATAAATTCATCGGGCTGGTGCGCCTGATCGATGGATCCGGGACCCATAACAAGAGTCTCCAGGCCAAGCTTCTGGAGCCAGGGCGCTTCCGTGGCGAAAGCAACCGCGTGGGCGGTATGGCCCGTCAGTTTCTCACAGGCTTTGACCAGAGCGGCATCGGCCGGAGTTTCGAACGGTGGCACGCCGTCAAAGAGCGGCTCGAATTCCAGGGACAGTTCCCGGCGGTCCGCGATCGGCTGAACCTTGCTCAGGATGGCCTGGCGCAGGGTTTCCATGTTCATGCCCGGCAACGGGCGCAGATCAAAGTGCAGCTCGCACTGGGCACAGATACGGTTTGGATTGTCACCACCGTGGATGCAGCCAAGGTTCAGGGTTGGAAACTGTACCTCGAAGTTCGGGTTCCGGTACTTTTCCTGCCAGCCTGACCGGAGTGCCAGCAACTCGGTAAGCGCTTCGTGCATTCCTTCCATGGCGTTGCGGCCGAGGGCAGGGTTGGAGGAATGACCTGACTGGCCCTCGAATTTCAGGCGCTCCATCATGATGCCCTTGTGCATGCGCACCGGTTTCAGGCTGGTTGGCTCGCCGATGACCGCGTAGCGGGCCTTGGGCTTGCCAGCTTCTGCCAGGGCCCGGGCGCCATCCATGGAGCTCTCTTCGTCGGCGGTGGCCAGTATGATCAGGGGCTGTTTGAGATCTTCGTCCACAAAGGCCCTGGCTGCTTCAATGGCCAGCGGGAAAAAGCCTTTCATGTCGCAGGTACCCAGCCCGTACCAGCGATTGTCCCGCTCGGTCAGGGTAAAGGGGTCGCTCTGCCAGCGTTTGTCATCAAAGGGCACCGTATCGGTATGGCCGGACAACACAAGACCGCCCGGGCCGCTGCCAAGGGTTCCGATCAGGTTGAATTTTCCGGGCATGCCTGGCACTTCCAGGATTTCCACGGAAAACCCGAGGGCTTCGAGCCATTCTGCCAGGGTTCGCACCACGGGCTCGTTACTATGATCCCATTTTGCCGACGCGCTGCTGATTGAGGGCAGAGATATCAGGCGGGCAAGCATGTCACGAATGCCCGGCACCACTGCGGATTTGCTATCGGACTGCGACATAGTTTCCTCTCAGATTCCCATTGGAATCATTGTGCACGGCCACGCCGCCAGACTTCAAAGTTGGTAATCGCCCGGATCAACATCGGGTAGGCGACTTCACCGCCAGCGATAACCCGGGCCACTTCCAGCTCGCGTTCGCTGACGCTCACCAGACGCCCTTCCACCACGTTCTCGTTGGAAAGCGTTACCCGGACCTGCCGATCAACCCATTGTTCGGCGGTTTCAAGACTCGCCGGATACCAGGTTTCGGTCTCGGGATCCTCCCGTGGCACCACCGGCTCGACGGCCACCTCTGGTGTTTCCTGAACAACCGGCTCAGCCTCGGCCAGATAGACGTCCGGCACGCCTGCACCGTTGTAACGAACTGGCCAGCTCATGCCCGCACCCTC